>Ga0172378_10004253_pt1 | contig 13430 bp, 11 predicted proteins | sample GrowelOW332metaG_FD_119755 | JGI IMG/M metagenome (GOLD analysis project Ga0172378, IMG submission 119755) | Groundwater microbial communities from an aquifer near a municipal landfill in Southern Ontario, Canada - Pumphouse #3_1 metaG | ecosystem: Environmental > Aquatic > Deep subsurface >...
AGTTCGATCTTAGCCGGTTTCATTAAAGGAGAATGAAACGCGCCGCTCACTTTTAAAGGAAGAGCACGTTTTGCACCGGCCGCTTTCATCAGTTCGCAAGCTTTGTTGATAGCCGGAATCGTACCGGAGATAACAACTTGTCCGGGGCAGTTATAGTTGGCGGCAACACAAACATCACCTTGAGCAGCTACTTGATCGCAAATATCTTCAACCGTATCATCGGGCAATGCAATAATAGCAGCCATTGTTGACGGTGTAGCCTCGCAAGCCTTTTGCATCGCCATAGCACGGGCATAAACCAATTTCAAGCCATCTTCAAAGCTCAAAGCCCCTGCAGCAACCAATGCGGAAAATTCCCCGAGTGAATGGCCTGCTGTCATTTCGGGTTTAAAATCATCGCCCATACACAGAGCGGAGATGACGGAATGAAGAAAGACGGCCGGTTGAGTTACTTTAGTCTGGCGTAATTCCTCGTCCGTACCACTGAACATGATATCCGTAATGCGGTATCCCAGAATTTTATTAGCCTTTTCAAATAAATCTTTGGCTAATTCAGAATTGTCGTACAAGTCTTTGCCCATACCTACAAATTGAGCTCCCTGACCGGGAAATACAAATGCTTTCATGTGTCTATTCTTTAATTTTAAATGTTTATAGTTCGCAAATGTACAAAATATCTTTAATATATGCAGTAAGTGTTATAATTTTAAGCAGGTAATTTTAGTTTTAGTATCTGTTTAGTATCTGTTTTATAAGGTTGGATTTTGATTTCGTATTATTTAACATTTGGGGCTTTCCTTATTCGAAATGCTTGCGAAAGAGACTGTTGTTTTTCTTAAAAAATACAATAAGCCCATACATTTAGCGGTGGATAAAATCCTATATCCGCAGATGCAATATTCTAAATGATAGCACTTTATATTTTGGCCCTTGTTCTGATGAAATAATACAGGTGAAATACATATTGTAAAAGTGATGATAAACATGATAATGCTTTTCGTAGATAGTATGATATGTAAGCCTTTGTGAAATAGCTGTTTAAGAACATATCAAGAGTAGTTGTTTCTTTATTTATAATCTCTATTTTTGTAAAGTTATGGATGCAAAAAAAAAAATATGCCGGAAACGAAGAAAGATATTCCATTAGCAAATAATCATATATCTGTTGATTGTGTTGTATTTGGTTTTGATGGTCAGAAGTTGAAAGTTTTATTAGTAAAGAGGGCCGGTGAAGAGGGTGGTGAAATATACCACGATATGAAACTTCCCGGTAGCTTGATTTATATGGATGAAGATTTGGACGAGGCTGCCGAAAGGGTGCTTTATGAACTAACCGGTTTGAAAGACGTCAAGATGATCCAGTTCAAGGCTTTTGGTTCGAAAAACCGCACAAACAATCCTAAGGATGTGCATTGGTTGGAAAGAGCGCAACGTTGCAGAGTAGAACGCATCGTCACAGTAGCTTTCATTGCATTAATTAAGATAAGCAGGAGACTGATAAAAAGCGTGGATGAGTATCAGGCTTGTTGGGTGCCGGTGGATGAAATGAAGACATTGGCTTTTGATCACAATGTCATCATTGATGAAGCGTTGAATTACAACCGCCAATATTTGGAATTCAATCCCTCGGCATTGTTCGATATGCTTCCCAATAAGTTTACAGCTTCGCAGCTGCGTGCATTATATGATTTGATTTATGGTGTTCAGGTGGATGTGCGCAACTTTCACAAGAAGATAGCCCTGATGAAATATGTGATTCCATTGGCAGAAAAAGAGTGTGATGTATCCCATCGTGCAGCGAGGTATTATAAGTTCGACAGAAAAATTTATAATTCTTTACGCAAAGCACTTTGATAGAAATTAATTATTAAAAGAAAGTAATATAAAGATGTATTTATTAGGTTATGATATCGGTAGCTCGTCCGTAAAAGCGAGCCTTGTCAATGCGGAAACAGGTAAAAGTGTTGCATCGGCATTCTATCCGAAGAGTGAAGCCCCCATTATTGCCCAACATTTGGGTTGGGCAGAGCAGGAGCCTGAGACTTGGTGGAAATACATGAAAATGTCTACCGAGGCCATTATGGTTCAATCGGGTGTTAACGCAGAAGATGTGAAAGCTATCGGCATTTCTTATCAGATGCACGGGTTGGTCTGTGTGGACAAGGATCACAAGGTGCTTCGTCCTGCTATTATTTGGTGTGACTCGCGTGCCGTTCCTTATGGCAGTAAGGCTTTTAAGGAGATAGGAGAAGAAACCTGTCTATCCCATCTGCTTAATTCGCCGGGCAATTTCACTGCATCCAAGTTAGCTTGGATTAAAGAAAACGAACCTGACATCTACGCCCGTATAGATAAGATCATGTTACCTGGTGATTACATCGCCATGAAACTGAGCGGGGAGATTTGTACCACTGTTTCCGGTTTGTCCGAAGGTATGTTCTGGGATTTCAAGAACAACCGTCCGGCCGACTTCCTCATGGATTATTACGGCTTCGATTCATCGTTGATTGCCGATATTAAGCCTACGTTTGCCGAGCAGGGCAGGGTGAATGCAGCTGCTGCCCGAGAATTGGGGTTGAAAGAAGGTACGCCGATTACATATCGTGCAGGTGACCAACCCAATAATGCGCTCTCACTGAACGTATTCAATCCGGGTGAAATAGCTTCTACCGCCGGTACATCAGGTGTGGTTTATGGAGTGAATGGTGAGATTAATTACGATCCGCAGTCACGTGTCAACACCTTTGCCCATGTTAATCATACGGCTGCCAATCCTCGCTTGGGTGTATTATTGTGCATCAACGGCACAGGCATTCTCAATTCGTGGATCAAGCGAAATCTAATTGCCGAGTGCATTTCTTATAGTGAGATGAACGATTTGGCTGCCAAAGCTCCCATCGGAAGCGAAGGATTATACATCCTTCCGTTTGGCAATGGTGCCGAAAGAATATTGAATAATAAAGAAATCGGTTGCAGCATTCACGGTCTCAATTTCAATATCCATAACAAATATCACCTTATCCGTGCGGCCCAGGAGGGTATCGTCTTCTCCTTTAAGTATGGTATAGATATCATGGAGCAGATGGGTATTTCGGTCAAGAAGATCCATGCCGGTAATGCAAACATGTTCCTTAGTCCTGTCTTTCGTGATACGTTGGCCGGCGTGACCGGAGCAACCATTGAACTTTATGATACCGACGGTTCGGTAGGTGCGGCCAAAGGAGCAGGTATCGGTGCCGGCATATACAAAGATCATGATGAAGCATTTGCCACATTGGATCGGTTGGCCTGTATTGAGCCCGAAGAGACTCACAGACAGCAGTATGCCGACATTTATGAAGAATGGAAAAACAATTTGTTAAAATATTAATTATTTAAAATTAAATCAATTATGTCAAAAAAAGAGTATTTCCCTGGTGTTGGGAAGATTAAGTTTGAAGGAAGAGATAGCAAGAATCCTATGGCATTTCGTTTTTACGATGCCGAAAAAATGGTAGAAGGCAAGAAGATGAAGGATTGGTTGAAGTTCGCTATGGCTTGGTGGCATACACTGGGTGCAGATGGTAGTGATCCGTTCGGTGTAGGCACGAAAGCTTTTCCATGGAACACGAATTCAGATCCTGTTCAGGCAGCCAAAGATAAGATGGATGCCGGTTTCGAGTTTATGCAGAAGATGGGTATCAATTATTATTGTTTTCATGATGTCGATCTTTGCAAAGAAGCCGATACGATTGAGAAATATGAGTCTAATCTGAAAGAAATCGTTGCCTATGCAAAGCAGAAACAAGCTGAAACAGGTATCAAATTACTTTGGGGTACAGCCAATGTTTTCAGTAACAAACGTTATATGAACGGTGCTGCTACAAATCCTAATTTCGATGTTGTAGCTCGTGCCGCTGTTCAAATCAAGAATGCTTTGGATGCCACTATCGCTTTGGGCGGAACAAATTATGTATTTTGGGGAGGCCGTGAAGGTTACATGTCTCTGTTGAACACGGATATGAAACGCGAGAAAGACCATTTGGCTCAAATGCTGACGATGGCCCGTGATTATGCACGTGCCAAAGGATTCAAGGGCACCTTCCTTGTTGAACCGAAACCGATGGAACCGTCAAAACATCAATATGATGTAGATGTAGAAACCGTTATCGGCTTCTTGAAGGCTCACAATTTGGAAAAGGATTTCAAGGTCAATATTGAAGTTAACCATGCCACACTGGCTGGTCATACTTTTGATCATGAATTGGCTGTTGCCGTTGATAATGGTATGTTGGGTTCTATTGATGCCAACCGTGGTGATTATCAGAACGGATGGGATACCGATCAGTTCCCTGTTGATAATTACGAATTGACACAAGCCATGATGCAGATTATCCGTAACGGTGGTTTCGTCAATGGCGGTACCAATTTCGATGCCAAGACCCGTCGTAACTCTACCGATTTAAATGATATCTTTATTGCTCATATCAGCGGAATGGATGTTATGGCCCATGCATTATTGAGTGCATCAAGCCTGCTCAAAGAATCTCCATACAAAAAGATGCTTAAAGAGCGTTATGCTTCATTCGATGGCGGCAAGGGTAAAACTTTTGAAGAAGGCAAGATGAAGATGGAAGAACTTGTAACATATGCAAAAGCCAGTGGCGAACCCAAACAAATAAGCGGTCAACAGGAGCTTTATGAGGCTCTTGTTAATATGTACGATTAATCAAAGTGACCTATTTGAAATACATTTAATATCATGTGCCAATGTGCCTGTTAATACGGTACATTGGCACTTTTTGCACATAATCTTACAAACTAATGAATATAATATCATGAATCAAAATACAAACGACGGGAGTAAGTTCTATCTTTATTCCATTACGTCGGTGGCTATTCTCGGAGGATTGCTCTTCGGGTATGACACAGCTGTAATATCCGGTGCTGAAAAGGGATTGGAGGGCTTTTTCCTTTCGGCTACCGATTTTCAATACACCAAGGCTTTGCATGGTTTCACATCAGCCAGTGCGTTGATCGGTTGTGTAATCGGTAGTGCATTATCCGGCTTGCTTGCTACACGTTTGGGGCGACGTAATGCCTTACGTCTGGCTGCCGTTCTCTTTTTCCTTTCTGCATTAGGATCGTATGATCCGGAGTTCTTATTCTTCGATTATGGCAAACCTTGTTGGAATCTACTTATCGCTTTTAATCTTTACCGTGTCTTAGGAGGCATAGGTGTGGGGTTGGCTTCAGCTGTTTGTCCGATGTATATTGCCGAAATCGCTCCTTCCAATATTCGCGGTACGCTTGTTTCATGCAACCAGTTTGCCATTATATTCGGTATGTTGGTGGTGTATTTCGTCAATTATATGATTCTTGGCGGTCATCAGAATCCAATCATAGTAAAAGATGTTGTTTCCGGAATATCCTCGGTGAGTGCCGCCTCCGACCAGTGGAGCATTTATCATGGGTGGAGATATATGTTCGGATCCGAAACGATACCTGCCGCACTCTTCGGCTTTTTGTTATTCTTTGTTCCGAAGACTCCGCGTTATTTGATTATGAATAATCAGGAGAACAAAGCTTATTCTATCTTGGAGAAAATTAATGGTACTGCAAAAGCTCGTGTTATCTTAGAAGACATCAAGAGTACCGTACATATCAAAACCGAAAAGTTGCTAACTTACGGTGTGAAAGTTATCGTGATCGGTATTTTGCTTTCCGTATTTCAGCAGGCCATCGGTATCAATGCCGTGCTCTATTATGCACCGCGTATCTTTGAAGGCGCCGGAGCTCAGGGTGGTGGTATGATGCAGACAGTGCTTATGGGCATAGTCAATATATCCTTTACATTGATCGCAATCTTTACCGTTGATAAGTTCGGTCGCAAACCCCTGCTTATTATCGGTTCCATCGGTATGGCCATTGGAGCTGCAGCCGTATGTCTATGTGATATGATGGATATCAAAGGATTTATACCCGTATTGTCCGTCATTACCTATTCCGCTTTCTTCATGATGTCATGGGGCCCGATATGCTGGGTTTTGATTGCGGAAATCTTCCCTAACACGATAAGGAGCAAGGCTGTGGCCGTAGCCGTAGCTTTTCAATGGATATTCAATTACCTTGTATCTTCCACATTCCCTTCACTCTATGAATTCAATCCGCAAATAGCTTACGGATTCTATGCATTGATGTGCGTATTGGCTGCTATTTTCGTATGGCGTTGGGTGCCCGAGACCAAAGGCAAAACGCTTGAGAATATGAGCAAGTTCTGGAAGAAAGATAAATAAAACCTATTCGATAATCCCTAATACGGTTATCGCATACCGGTTTTTCTTTTCATGACGATTGACCATATCTCAGTGCTTGTAATGAATTTATTTCATGAGCATCTGAGATGTGGTCAATCGTCTTTTTTTTTAAAAAGTGTGTAGTTATTATGCAAGTAAAGAAATGTTTTTATAACTTTGCATCCTATTATAATAAAGATAGATCGTTGAACCGATAAAAGTGTATACGTAAAATGAGTAAGAGATTTACTGAATATTCGCAGTTTGACCTGTCGAAGGTTAATATAGATGTATTAAAAAAGTGGGATGAAAACCATATCTTCGAAAAGAGTATAACTGAACGAGAAAACTGTCCTTCATTTGTCTTCTACGAAGGACCACCCTCAGCCAACGGAATGCCTGGCATTCATCATGTGATGGCTCGTTCCATTAAAGATATTTTCTGCCGTTACAAGACGATGAAAGGCTTTCAAGTCAAGCGCAAAGCCGGATGGGATACACACGGCCTACCCGTTGAATTGGGCGTAGAAAAGTCCCTCGGCATTACCAAAGAGAATATAGGAAAAGATATTTCAGTTGCCAAATATAATTCCATTTGTCGCACCAATGTGATGAAGTTTACCAAAGAATGGGAAGACCTCACACACAAGATGGGTTATTGGGTGGATATGAAGCATCCGTATATCACTTATGATAATCGCTATATCGAAACATTATGGTGGCTGTTGAAGCAACTGTATAAAAAAGGATTGCTGTATAAAGGCTACACCATTCAGCCTTATTCACCGGCAGCCGGAACCGGATTGAGCTCTCATGAGTTGAATATGCCGGGCTGTTACCGCGATGTAACGGATACCACAGTCACGGCCCAGTTTAAGATAAAGAATCCTAAGCCGGAAATGACGGAGTGGGGCACTCCCTATTTTATAGCATGGACAACCACCCCTTGGACTTTGCCTTCAAACACCGCACTATGTGTCGGTCCGAAAATAGATTATGTTTCCATTCAAACCTTCAACAAATATACCGGCCAGCCGATCACCATCGTGATGGGCAAACCCCTTATTGCTTCCTATTTCAATGCGAAGGCGAAGGATTTGAAGTTGGAAGATTACAAACAAGGCGATAAACTTATTCCATACCGCATCGTAGGCCAGTACAAAGGTACCGATCTCGTAGGCATGGAGTACGAGCAGCTGTTTCCGTGGGTTGATCCGGGCAAGGGTGCTTTCCGTGTTATCTCCGGTGATTATGTCACGACAGAAGACGGTACAGGCATCGTACATATCGCTCCGACCTTCGGTGCCGATGATGCCAATGTAGCCAAAACTGCCGGTGTACCACCTTTGCAGTTACTGAGCAAGAAGGGTGAACTTCGTCCGATGGTTGATCTCACAGGTAAATTCTATACTTTAGATGAACTTGATCAAGACTTTGTGAGCCAAAGAGTTAACAAGGATTTATATAAGCAGTATGAAGGTCGTTTCGTTAAAAACGCATATGACCCTCAGCTGACTGATAAAGACGAAACGCTCGACGTCAGCATCTGCATGGAGATGAAAGTCAACAACAAAGCCTTTCTGATAGCCAAGCATGTGCACAATTATCCTCATTGCTGGCGTACGGATAAACCGATTCTTTATTATCCTTTGGATAGCTGGTTCATCCGTTCCACAGCCTGCAAAGACCGCATGATAGCGCTCAACAAGACCATCAACTGGAAACCGGCCACCACAGGCACGGGACGTTTCGGTAAATGGCTTGAAAACCTGAACGATTGGAACCTGAGTCGTTCTCGTTTCTGGGGTACTCCGTTGCCTATCTGGCGTACGGAAGACAACAGCGCAGAGATCTGCATCGAATCCGTTGAAGAGCTTTATAATGAAATAGAGAAATCCGTCAAGGCCGGTTTTATGAAATCGAATCCTTACAAAGACAAGAATTTCGTTCCCGGCGATTACCAAAAAGAAAATTACGAGAAGATCGACCTTCACCGTCCGTATGTCGACGATATCATCCTTGTTTCCAAGGATGGCAGACCGATGAAGCGGGAGAGTGATTTGATCGATGTATGGTTCGATAGCGGATCAATGCCTTATGCACAGATCCATTATCCGTTCGAGAATAAGGAATTGTTTGAAAAGGGATCCATCTATCCTGCCGATTTTATTGCCGAAGGTGTAGATCAGACGCGTGGTTGGTTCTTCACACTTCATGCCATTGCTTCAATGATATTCGATAGCGTAGCCTATAAGAACGTCATGTCCAATGGTCTGGTGTTGGATAAGAATGGCAACAAGATGTCCAAACGTTTGGGCAATGCCGTCGATCCGTTCTCGACCATCGAGAAGTACGGCTCCGATCCTGTGCGTTGGTATATGATAACGAATTCATCCCCTTGGGACAATTTGAAGTTCGATACCGCCGGAATAGAGGAGGTTAACCGCAAGTTCTTCGGTACTTTATATAATACCTATTCGTTCTTTGCCTTGTATGCCAATGTCGACGGATTTGAATATAAAGAACCGGATATCCCTATTCGGGAGCGTCCGGAGATTGACCGTTGGATCATATCCCTGCTCAATTCTCTAACCAAAGATGTCGATGCTTGTTACAATGATTACGAACCGACAAAAGCAGGCCGTTTGATTTCCGATTTCGTCAATGATAACCTTTCCAACTGGTACGTTCGCTTAAACCGCAAACGTTACTGGGGCGGCGAGTATGATCAAGACAAGTTGTCAGCATATCAAACCCTTTATATCTGTTTGGAGACCATATCCAAGTTGATGGCACCGATTGCCCCGTTCTATTCCGATCAGTTATATTCCGATCTGATGGCGGTTACCGGTCGTGACAAATCTATTTCCGTTCATTTGTCTCTCTTCCCCAAATACAACGGAGAATTGATAGACAAGGAACTCGAAGAGCGTATGCATCTGGCACAAGATGTCACCTCGATGGTATTGGCTTTGCGTAGAAAGGTTAGCATCAAGGTGCGTCAGCCGTTGCAATGTGTCATGATACCTGCGGTGGACGAGGAGCAAAAAGCTCGTATCGAAGCCATGAAACATTTGATCATGAGTGAAGTTAACGTCAAAGAGATTAAGTTTGTCGATGATGCAAGCGGCGTACTCATCAAGAAAGTCAAATGTGATTTCAAGAAGATGGGGCCGAAGTTCGGCAAGCAGATGAAATCCGTTGCCAATAGCGTAGCTGGATTGTCGCAGGCTGAGATTGCCCGATTGGAGAAAGAGGGTCGTCTCGCTATAGAATTGAATGGAGCAGAGGCTGTGATCGATGCTGTAGATGTTGAGATTATCAGTGAGGATATACCCGGCTGGCTGGTAGCCAATGAAGGCAAGCTCACCGTAGCACTAGAAGTTACCATTACCGACGAACTGCATCGCGAAGGAATAGCCCGTGAATTGGTCAATCGCATTCAGAATATACGAAAGTCGAAAGGTTTTGAAATAACCGACAAGATAAATATTGTTATTTCCAAAAACTTAAAGATAAATGATGCAGTCGATGAATTTAATAGTTATATTTGCAGGCAAGTTTTAGGAATTTCGCTCAAGTTGTCCGAAGAGGTAATCGACGGCACAGAGCTGGAATTTGATGATTATAAGTTGATGATCAGAGTAGAAAAAAGTAAAGACTAATTTATAAATGTAATATTTAACAACATTGTATTATGGGAGAAAAGACACGATATTCAGACGCAGAACTTGAAGAATTCCGCGAAATTATTAATCAGAAACTCGCTGTAGCTCAAAAAGAGTATGGTGAGATGAAGAGATCCCTGATGGGGCTCGATGGCAACAACATAGACGATACATCGCCTACGTACAAGAATTTTGAAGAAGGAGCCAACACTCTTTCCAAAGAAGAAACCACCAATCTGGCCCAACGCCAATTGAAATTTATCAAGAATTTGCAAGCCGCTTTGGTGCGCATAGAAAATAAGACGTATGGCATCTGTCGTGTGACAGGAAAACTGATTCCTAAAGAACGCTTACGAGCTGTTCCTCATGCCACATTGAGTATTGAAGCAAAGAACGAAAGTAACAAATAATTAATGAAGAAAATATTTTCAAGGGGTCGGATAGCTGTACTGGTTATCTTGTTGGTATTGATTGCCGATCAGTGGATAAAGATAGCTGTCAAAACGCATATGTATCTTCACGAAGATATACATATAACAGATTGGTTTTATATCTTTTTCACCGAGAATAACGGGATGGCTTTCGGCATGGAACTCTTTGGAAAGCTTTTTCTTACCGGTTTCCGTATAATTGCGGTCACGTTGATCGGTTGGTATTTATACCGTATAGTCAAGAAGAATTTCAAGACGGGCTATATAGTATGCGTATCTCTGATTTTTGCCGGTGCGGTAGGAAATATTATCGATAGCTTGCTTTACGGAATCATCTTCAATGAAAGTACATCTTCGCAGATTGCACAACTTTTTCCATCTGCCGGAGGTTATGCGTCATTATTCTACGGAAAGGTGGTAGATATGTTTTATTTCCCTATTATCGACACCTATTGGCCAACTTGGATGCCATTGTTCGGAGGCACACATTTTATTTTTTTCAGCCCCATCTTCAATCTGTCCGATGCCGCTATCAGTTGTGGAATTATAGCGTTGATTATTTTTTATAGCAAGTATATGAATAAATCTTATCATCAGCGTCCCGTAGAGAAGAAATAAGATGAAACGACTCCCCTTATATGCTTTTTCTCTTTTATTCTGCATGATTTTTGTTACGGCGTGTAGTGTAAAGAAACCGGATGATGTCATCTCTAAATCAAAGATGGAGAACATTCTTTATGAATTTCATCTAGCCAAAGCAATGCAAGATGAAGGTTCGCGTTCGGAAAATGATAAGGAGATACTTTATGAAAAATACATCTTCAACAAGTATGGCGTAACAAAGGCACAGTTTGATTCTTCAATGGTTTGGTATACTCGTAATACTGAAGTTTTGGTGAAGATTTATAATGTAGTGGCCGAACGGATGAAATCCGAAGATGAATATTACAACAAACTGGTCGCACTTCATGAAGGCAAGCCCAAAACAAGTACCCGTGGTGATAGTATTGATGTCTGGGGATGGAGAAAGCTGGTGAAGTTGACCGGCAATCCGATCAATGATGTTTATACTTTCTCATTACCCGGTGATTCGAATTTTCAGGATCGTGATACTTTGATCTGGAATGTTGATTATCATAAATCCGGAAATATCCCTGCCGGTCACGAGTTGGCCGTTATGGCAATGCAAATAAGATATTCCTCAGATACGATAATCAACAGAACAATAAAAATCACCAAGCCCGGTCCGCATTATATAGCGTTGCATGCCGATACGCTAGGAAAGATTTCTGCGGTCAACGGCTTTATCTATTTTACAGGCGGCGTTCATGCCTCTCATATACTGTTGGCCGACCATATTACAATGATGCGTTATCATTGCAAAGATACTCTTTCATTCACTGCCAGAGAAAGTTTGCGCAAGGCAGCAATACGTGATTCTCTCAATACATTGAAGAAAAAGCGGTTGGATGATTCGATAAAGAGAGTCAATATCATAAAAGCAGCAAACCCTCATGCTCCGGATCTTCGTCTTTCACCTCATGAAGTCGGTCGTATCCAAAAAGGTTCGTTAATGCCCAAGAGGCCCGAGCAAGAAGAAGTGGAGGAGCGTATCCGTCGTGAAAAGCAGGAACGTCTGCAACTCCAGCGTCAGAATTATATTCGTAACAATCAGATGAAGACGAAGAAGAGACCCGTACCCGTTAGAAACACAAATAAATAATGAAGCGCTTTGCCGCCCATTATTTATTTATACCCTCTTTCGGTTTTTTGAGACAATATGTGGTGGAGATTTCAGACAAGGGTGTGGTCGTACGGGTCTATCCGCTTGTCGGCGAGATGTCGTCGGTGGAATGGTATTCCGGTGTCATAGCTATATTACCCCGAACTTTCGGGGAAGAAGAAGTTATCGAATGGCATGTCGCCCATCAAAATCCGTCATCTGTTTTCTCCGATCAGGATTTTCAGGTCAACTACTTTTCAACGGCGGAATTATACCCCTTTCTCTTTTCCCCTTTTGATTTTACTTCGATGTGCTCCTGCGTCGAAACTCAGCGCATACTATTGCAGTAGCGATAGCCACGTTCAGAGATTCCGAGGTCTTTGTACCTTCAGGATAATTCGGGATGTATAAACGGTGATTGATACAGGATTCAACTTCCTCTCCGATACCGTTTCCCTCGTTTCCCATGACGATCAGTCCGCCGGCAGGCAATGACTGTCCGTATATATTCTCACCATCAAGAAAAGTCCCGAACACAGGCAAGTCACCCAATGACCGGATAAACTCCGGCAACGGCGTATAGTGCACCTTTACCCTGGCCAGAGCACCCATGGTTGCCTGTACGGTTTTGGGACTGTACACATCAACCGTATTGGGAGAGCAAAAGATATGTTCGATGCCGAACCAATCCGCCAAGCGTATGATTGTGCCCAGATTACCTGGATCCTGTACATCATCCAAGGCCAGAGATAGCGATTGGCGTATATTTGCAACATTAATCCCGCTATCGGTCGGTTGTCTGAAGACAGCAAGTACCTCCTGAGGCGCTTTCAGCAAACTGATTTGTGAGAGTTCGGTCCGGTTCACTTCAAGAATTTCATCACACTGTACCTTTGAATGTTGTTTGAGCCAACTGTTTGTAGCAGCCAGCAGGCAACAATGAAAGTGCCCCAGCATATCTCCCACAAGCTTCGGACCTTCGGCTAGAAATACTTGTTCCTCTTTGCGTATTTTCTTTATCTCAAGAGAGTGGATATATTTTATTTTAGCCTTACTTAATAGTGTGTTCATACTCGATAGAATCGGTTTTTATAATAGTTTATTGCAAAGTTATAAAGATGTTTCAAATAATGCACTTCATTCTTTCAATTTTTCCATTTATTAATTCGAAAATATGTTTATCTTTGTCCGCATATTCCACATTATATCGATAGACGAGCTTCATGAAGAAAGGATATTTTTACTTGCTTACAATTGTTTTCGTTCAATTGTTGGCTTCGTGTTCTTCAACAAAATACGTGCCCGAGGGTTCATACTTGTTGGATAAGGTGAA
>Ga0172378_10004254_pt1 | contig 13427 bp, 12 predicted proteins | sample GrowelOW332metaG_FD_119755 | JGI IMG/M metagenome (GOLD analysis project Ga0172378, IMG submission 119755) | Groundwater microbial communities from an aquifer near a municipal landfill in Southern Ontario, Canada - Pumphouse #3_1 metaG | ecosystem: Environmental > Aquatic > Deep subsurface >...
AAGAAAAAGCTGTTCCAAGCTGGGAGCCGGCTCCCAGCTTGGAACATAACCAAAAATAATATATATTTGAAAATCTAATAAAGTCTAGGGCTCAGTCCAGACACACAAAAAGAAACACTACCTATTAAATCTGATGGAAAATATAAAATGGCAGTATACTCAACAGGAACAGTAGAGATGATGATTTTCCCTCGTAGATTTTAACAGCATATCAATATGAAAAAAGTTATAATTGCTATATCAATTTCTTGTCTCATCTCTTTGTCAGCCTTTGCTCAAAGTTCCAAACTTAAGTACTACGGTGATGTGGAAATGGGGGACCAGATTCTCATTTCGAATGGATGGAAAGGGAATGCGATAAGCCTGAACACGACGCACGGTTGTTCTTTCATTAACAACACTCTCATTGCCGGCATTGGTGTCGGATATATGTATTCCTTGACGAATGAGGATTCGTTTTTGCCATTGTATCTTGAAGGAAAGTACCGTTTCACTGATGAATATCATACTCTTTTCGTTCCATTTGTTTCGCTTCGATTAGGAGGACAGCTAGATCTTTCAAGAGTCGATAATGCTTTCACGGTCTCGCCGGCTATCGGATGTGAAATCTCAAACTTGTTTATTAGGGCAGGTTTCCAATTCATAGACGGCGGCACTCAAGTCGATAACGGAAGAATATACTATAATGATAATTACCATTATTATTCTGTCGTTTTCTCAGTTGGAGTGCATTTCTGATAAGATAGGAGCGCAACTTTTTTCTGACAATTATTCCCGGTAACTAAAAGAAAAGGCAACATATTGTGGAAATATTTTACTCAGACAACATACAGGGAGGCATCTGCTCCCTTGGCAAAGAAGAATCAACCCATTGTGTGAGAGTGCTCAGGCACAGAATCTCGGACGAAGTGTGCGTCATCGACGGAGAAGGCACTATGTACAGATGCAGAATCACTGACGACAACCCGGCGGCGACGCAGGCAATGATTCTCGACAGCACCCCTGACTGGGGATCCCACCCCTACACTCTGGAACTCGCAGTGTGCCCGACCAAAAACAACGACCGTTTTGAATGGTTTATGGAGAAGGCCACGGAAGTCGGAGTCGACTCAATCTATCCCGTAATCGGCGAACATTCGGAGAGAAAAGTCTTCAAAACAGAAAGGGCGGAGAAGATTCTGCTCTCAGCCACAAAACAATCACTTAAGGCCAAACTTCCGGTCATCAATCAGGCGATGACCGTCAAGGAATACATCCAAACCTCCCGAAAAGCTGAAGGCAAAGTTCTCAAACTAATCGCCTACTGCTTCGAAGACGAGCAATGCAAACGACTGTCAATCAAAGAAGTGCTGAACGACTTCGACGGCTCTGAAATCATAATAATGATAGGCCCCGAAGGAGATTTCTCCAAAGAAGAAGCTCAGCAGGCCATCAAAGCAGGCTACATACCTGTCCATCTGGGCGAGTCCAGACTCAGGACAGAGACAGCCGCACTGACGGCTTGCGAGGCCGTATATTTCCGTTATATGAAATAGACGACTATTCCCGGATCACCTTGACCACCCCGTTGAGCTCAAGTTTGATAATCTGGGAAGCCAGTCCCGTGGAGCCGATCTCAAGAGAAGGATCCACGATGAAATCCACCGCCGATTTGATTGAATCAGGAATGTCGGCGAAAGTCTGCGGAGTAGGCTCGCCTGAAATGTTGGCCGAAGTTGAGACAATCGGTCTGCCGAATTTTGAAATCAAAGCCTCGCAGAACTCCATAGCAGGCACCCTGATCCCCACGGAGCCGTCTTCCGCCACGACATTATAAGCCAGAAAATGCTTGTCGCACACAGGCTTTTCCCCTTCAACAGGAGTCTTGGACGCAATAGCACCCGGATATATTATCGTCATAGGCTTGTCGTTCACCTCGATCAAGTCGATTGCCATTTCAGGAATCTTCTTGACATATCTCGCGACCATATCCACATCGCTCGCAAGAAGGACCAGCGATTTACTGTCGCTTCTGTGCTTTATGGCGTAGATTTTGGCCACGGCTTCAGGATTGGTAGCATCGCAACCAAGTCCCCAGACAGTGTCTGTGGGGTAAAGAATAGTGCCTCCGCTTCGGAGTGCGTTAAGAGTTTCTCTCAGGAGATCAACATTTGATGCGGATTCCATAATTCAGTTTGTTTTAATGTTAGCTATGATAGGGTAATGGTCGGAATACGGTTTGTGCAGCACTTTGTGAGACAAAGCGGAGTACTCCGGCGGAAATAGTATGTAATCAATTCTCAAGAAAGGCCTCAGCACGGAATAGGTCGCTCCGAAGCCGCTGCCTTTTTCGGTGAAAGTGTCTTTTCTGCCTTTGCGCAACCTAAAATAGGTGTAAGACAGGGGATTGTCGTTGAAATCCCCGGCTACGAAAGCCTTAAGCTCGCAGCCACGGATGTGACTGAGCACCTCATCGACCTGTTTAGGCCTTCTGGTGATTGAATTCTTAGCCTTGGTCTCAGTCTCTCTGACAATTGTCTTGTCATTACCCAGCGACTTGGCAAGACGTGTAAGGGATATGTTGTAGCTCTCGAAATGGCAATTGTAGATGCGCACGGTGTCCCCTTCGACCATACAATCGGAGAAGATGGCCAGATTCGCGCTGTTCCGGAAATTGAATTTGCCCTTATTCACTATCGGGTAGCGGCTGAGGGTCACATTCCCGTAATAGCCATCAGAGCCGGAGGCCATATAATATTCCGAATAATAATCGGGGAAACGCCTGCCCAATTCTTCGTGAATGTCATTGTCATTAGAAACGAAGAATTCCTGGAGGCATATAATGTCGGCTCCGGAGCCATTGACGAAAGCGCACACCGAATCCTCGCAAGAAAGTTGGCCCTCGATGCCGGAATCCCGGTCCGACATATTGAACTGCCCCACATTGTAGGACAGAAACGTGACTCCGTCTTCGGTAGAGCTCTTGGTGGGGAGTCTTAAGTACCATCCTGCCGTCAGTATCGACGGAATGAGCGCTATCAATGGAAAGATAAAAGACTTTGACCTGCGGAGCACCGCCCACACCAAAAGTCCCAGGTTCAGTAGCATAAGCGGGATGAAGAGAAGCCCGAACACACTCATATACCAAGCTTTGGCAGGGTCCACAACGGCTGAGAGATAGCTCAGCAAGAGCAGTCCTGCCGCAATGAGCATCAGGAATCTGTGAGTAATACGCGGAAAAAGTCTTTTCTTCCTTATCATTGTCCGGTTACCTCGATATAACCCCTTTTTTTCTCCAATAAAGAATCAGCAGGAAGCCGAAAAGCATTCCTCCGAGATGTGCGAAATGTGCCACGCCGTCGTTTGTCCCGAACACGCCGGTACAGAGTTCAATTACTGCGAATATGGCGATGAACCATTTGGCTTTCAATGAAATAGGTGGGAACAACAATGTCAGCATAGTGTCAGGGTACAGCATCGCAAAGCCTATCAGAACTCCGTAGACCGCTCCCGAGGCTCCTAAAGTAGGGGTGCTGAGCAGGTTGTGATATGCCGTCAGCGCTTGCGATGAATTGGCCGCAATCTGTGACATAAGGCTCTGAGCCTGAAGGTATTCCACTCCAAGATGCAAAGCAGCGGCTCCCAATCCCGTGACGAAATAGAAGATCAGGAATCGTTTGGATCCGAGACTTCTTTCCAGCGCCATACCGAAGATCAGGAAGGTGTACATATTGAAGAATATGTGCCAGAACCCGCCGTGCATAAACATATGGGTCACAATCTGCCAAGGATGGAAGAAAGGTGACTTAGGGTAGAAAAGCGCGAACGTCCCGACCATAAAAGTCTGGTTGATGAGAGTAGCTATGAACATCAGCACATTGATCAGGATGATGTTCTTGGTTACAGGTGGCATATTTGCCCAAAATCCGGCGAAACCGCCTCTGTTGCTATAGTAAGTCATAAATAATGTTTCCGTTAAAATTTCTTTTCTATCTCCTCAATCGGTATCAAAACTATTATCCTGTGTCCGGAACTGGTGAATTCCGAATTCTCGCAAGACAAAAGCTGCTCCAGAACCCTTTGCGCTTCCACGGAAGATGGAACAGAGCTGTTTTTCGCACCGAGAACCGCAAGCTTTTCCGCCAAAGAGGATTCCATCATCTGGGCGATTGAGCTGTGAGGGTCCGTGAGTATCAGCAAAAGGTCTGCCATCATCGCTTCGATTTTGCCTTGATTGTCACAATAGCCTTCAGGCAGTCCGTTGACCACGATGCAGTCATTGCCGAAAGGCGAAATGTCGAATCCGAGCGAAGACAGAAGTTCCGAATTCTCATCGAATATCAGCCTGTTGGCGGCCCCCACGTCCACTCTCACCGGGAACATCGAAATCTGGGTGATGTGCTTGTTCTTCGACACCGCTTCAAGAAAACGCTCGTACAGAATCCTCTCGAAAGCTCTTTGTATGTTCACAAGCATAATTCCTGATTTTGCGGGAGCTATGATGTATTTTCCTTGAATCGTCAGATTTTGGAAAAGTGGCAGGGATTTGTCCTCAAAAAGTTTGTTGCAGTCTTCCGGCTTCTCCACGAATTTGGAGTAATTCATCGGAGCTGAGGGAGACGATAAGTCCGGCTCTTTTGGGTCGAAAGGATTGTAATTCGGGTCAGCGCTTGTCTGAGGCAATGACATAGGGCGATACTCATCGAAATTCTTCCCGAACACAGGAATGTCAGGCACATCGCCTTTGTCGAAATCCAGTCCTCCCGCGAAAGAGTGCTTTCCCAAATTAGCTTTCACGCATGCGTACACGACCTGAAACAGAATGCTGTCGTCCTCGAATTTGACCTCGGTCTTAGTCGGGCTTATGTTCACGTCGACAGAGTGGGGATCCGCCTCAAGATAAAGGAAATACGATGGCGCGGTACCTTCGGAAATCATGTTCTCGTAAGCCTTCATCACAGCTTTGTGCAGATAGGGGCTTCTGAAATACCTTCCGTTAACGAAGAAATACTGGTTGCCGAGAGTCTTTTTCGCTCCCTCAGGCTTGCCGATGAAGCCGCTGATTGTTGCCACCGTGGTTTCAGCCTTGACATCCACAATATCTCCGACCACATTCGTTCCGAGCAGATCCAGAATTCTGAATTTCAGGGTCTTGGCAGGTTTGAGAACATAAATGTCCTTGCCGTTGTGCGATAGCGAGAAGCCGATTTCAGGTCTGGTGAGCGCCACTCTGGTGAACTCATCTATTATATGTCTTAACTCTACATTGTCCGATTTGAGGAATTTTCTTCTTGCAGGCACATTATAAAACAAGTTTCTGACTGCGAAGTTAGCGCCTTGAGGTGTCGCGATTTCTTTGGCAGAGATCTGTTTGGAGTCGGCAAATTCGACCTCGCAACCGATATCGGTGCCCTCTTTCCTTGTACGTAACCTGACTTCGGCCACGGCGGCTATTGATGCCAGAGCCTCGCCTCTGAAACCGAAAGTGGTGATGCTCTCAAGATCCTCCGCGGTGGCTATTTTAGATGTGGCGTGCCTCTCGAAGCACACAACGGCCTCGTCAGGATCCATTCCGCATCCGTTGTCGATGACTTGAATCAGAGTCCGCCCGGCATCCGTGATGACCACGGAAATCTGATCCGCTCCGGAATCCACGGCGTTCTCCATAAGTTCCTTCACCACCGAAGCAGGTCTCACAACGACCTCCCCGGCAGCGATAACATTTGCTATGTTGCTTGGTAATATCCTAATGTCCATTCGATTGCCCCCTCATTTACCAAATAGCCATCTCTATGCTTACAGCAATGAATAGAATTTGGCAATCATTATCAGCACCACCGCGAAAAGAATCAGACCCACAATGCCTATTATGCTCTGCGCGCGGTTTGCTCCTCTTGTCTTTTGGTAGCCTCCGTTTTTGAAAGCTCCCTGAAGACTGGTGCCCGGCACGTATGTGCCATCCTTTTTTGCGTTGTCCACGCTTCCGTCGACTTTGCCGAATTTCTGCTTAAGTTCGTCCTTCTCCCTGTCGTAGTAAATTGGCTTGTAGTCAAACACTCTATGCTCCTGGTCTCCGAAGAAACTAAAATTTAACAATCCCATACTCTAAGTAGCTTATGATGTTCGACAAATTTAGCATTTTTTATTTAAATTTGTCGAATCAACAATGATGATATGAATTATGATTTCAAAATAGGCAACGGCTACGATGTCCACGGACTCGCCGAAGGTCTGCCTATGTGGCTTTGTGGGGTCCGGATCGAGAGCCATTTCGGCTTTGTGGCACATTCGGACGGGGATGTGGCTATCCACGCTTTGTGCGATGCGCTTCTCGGCGCCCTTGCGCTCGGAGACATTGGGCGGCATTTTCCGGACAATTCGGACGAGTGGAAGGGCGTGGACAGCAAGATTCTTTTGGCCAAAGTTATGGATATGGTAAGGTCAAAGGGATATGTGATCGGTAACGTTGACATCACGATTGTCCTTCAAACTCCCAAAATCAGCCCTTATGTGGAAGCGATGAGGGCAGCTCTGGCCTCAATTCTGGAGGTCGGGACAGACTGCGTTTCAGTCAAGGCCACAACTTCCGAAAAATTAGGTTTCACCGGCCGCGGTGAGGGCTGTCAGGTCTGGGCCACGGCGCTTATTCACAAATATTAATGAGTCCTGTCGCTGTAATCATCACCGTTCTGGCCTATTTCGCCGCGGTGCTTCTTTTGTCTTATTTCTCAGGAAGAAAAACAGATAACGCCGGCTTCTTCAGCGGCAACCGCAACCAGTCCTGGTACCTTGTGGCATTTGCAATGATAAGTGCCTCGATGTCCGGTGTTACTTTCGTCTCCGTTCCGGGAATGGTGTCCGCAACGGCGTTCGGCTATATGCAGATGGCTCTCGGCTTCATCGCAGGGCAGATTGTAATCGCCTATGTGCTCATCCCGCTTTACTACAAAATGAATCTGGTTTCGATTTACGAGTACCTGGAGGAGCGTTTCGGCGCGGCCTCCTACAAGACCGGAGCTTGGTTCTTCTTTATATCCAAGATTCTCGGCGCGGCAGTCAGGCTTTTCCTCGTCTGCCTTTCGCTCCAGCTCTTGATTTTCGACCCTCTTCATCTTTCGTTCACTCTCAACGTGCTGATTACTATTGTTGTGCTGTTGCTTTACACGTTCAGAGGCGGAGTGAAGTCGGTGATTTGGATAGACACCTTGAAGACAGTCTGTATGCTTGCCTCCATAGTTTTGTGTACGGTGTTCATAGCCAAGGGTTTAGGCTTGCCTTTCGGTGGGCTGTTCAAAGAGGTCTTCCATAATGATATGTCCAGGATTTTCTTTTTCGATGATCCTAACAATCCTGAGTATTTCTTTAAGCAGTTTTTCGGGGGAATGTTCACGGTCATAGCTATGACTGGAATGGATCAGGATATGATGCAGCGGTCTCTGACTTGCAAGAATTACAAGGATTCTCAGAAGAATGTGCTCACGAGCACGGTCCTGCAGACCATAGTGATCTTCCTGTTCCTTGTGCTTGGAGAGCTTATGTATATGTTCGCGGCGGCTCACGGAATCACCGAGACGGGGGACAAACTTTTCCCGGCGGTGGCGACAAGCGGCCAGTTGCCTCTGATAGTGGGAGTCTTGTTTATAGTGGGTCTTGTGGCTTGCGGATTCTCGGCCGGAGGCTCGGCTCTTACGGCTCTTACGACTTCTTTCACGGTTGACATTCTGAATGCGGGGCACAAAGGAGAGGCTCAGGTGACTTCAACAAGAAAATGGGTCCACGTGATTATGGCGTTCTCAATGGGTGCGGTGATCATTGTGTTCAATCTTCTCAACAACACCAGTGCGATAGATGCCGTGTACAAGCTTGCAAGCTACACCTACGGACCTCTGCTCGGACTGTTCACGTTCGGAATCATCTGCAAAAGGAAGGTCCGTGAGAAGTGGGTCCCGTTTGTGGCCATCCTCGCTCCGGTGCTTTGCCTCATACTCCAGAGCAATTCCGCCCGATGGTTCGGAGGCTACAAATTCAGCTACGAACTGCTGATCATCAACGCCCTCTTCACTATGCTCGGCCTCTGGATCCTCAGCTCCCGTTCCACCCCGCGCGCTGACTGACGCACCACTCTGTGTCACTCGGTTCGAGCTTCGGATAGCGGATAATCATTTCGAGTCACCACTTTGTCGAATTTTTTTTGGCATTTCTGTAAAACTGTTGTACATTTGCAATCCGTTTGAGAGACATCGTCTCAAAAACTTGTATCATTGAGATATGGTGTAATGGTAGCACTACAGATTCTGGCTCTGTCAGTGAGGGTTCAAATCCTTCTATCTCAACTATTTCATAATTTTGGTTTTTTTTTTGGCGGGATAGCTCAGCTGGTTAGAGCGCATGATTCATAATCATGAGGTCCCCAGTTCAATCCTGGGTCCCGCTACTTAAAGTTAAAAGCGCTTGCAATCTCTTGCAGGCGCTTTTTTTGTGGCCGGCTGCCCGTCACGCACACCTTGTCCAACTTATGACCCGAATTACGGAAGTTGAGGCGGGACTAAATTTTCGGGTCAGGCTTAGAATGATGGCATTTAATTTACGGGACAGGCTATAAATTCGCAAAATAAATTTGCGGTGTAGGATAATTTTTGTACATTAGCACTCAAATTATCAATCACTTATGGAACAATATTATTTTAAACGAAAAATATACGATCAACTCCTCAAGTGGAAATCTGAAAGTAATGGGGCTACAGCCATTCTTATTGAAGGAGCGAGACGTGTCGGGAAGTCTACGGTGGCGGAAAGGTTCGCTCGGCAAGAGTATGATTCCTATATTCTTGTGGATTTTAACAAAGCATCAAAAGCAACACGTGAGTTGTTTGATGATCTTATGGATTTAGACTACATTTTTTTGGTGCTTCAGCAAATATACCGCAAGACACTTGTCGAGCGCAAATCGGTAATTATTTTTGATGAAGTTCAGATGTGTCCCAAAGCCCGTCAGGCTATTAAATACCTTGTAAAAGACGGTAGGTACGACTACATTGAGACAGGATCTCTTATAAGTATTCGTAAGAACACGGCCACAATCACCATTCCAAGTGAGGAAGATGCCGTCCAGATGCGTCCTTTGGATTATGAGGAATTTCAGTGGGCTATTGGTGACACAACGACAATCCCATTGCTCCATAAGTTTTGGGTAAAAAAAACTCCTCTCGGTGCCGCCCACCGGTCATTGCAGCGAAGTCTGCGTCTCTATATGCTTGTGGGAGGTATGCCTCAAGCAGTTAGCGAGTATCTTAGCACGAACAATCTGAATAAAGTCGACACAGTCAAGCGGAAAATAATCAAATTATATGCTGATGATTTCCGTAAGATTGACCCGTCCGGAAGAAGCGCCAGACTCTTTTTATCTATCCCCGGACTACTTAGCCGTAATGTGTCCAGATTTCAACCGACTGCAATAGCCGGCAACATAGGGGAAGAAAAGATGTCCGAATTGCTAAACAATCTAGAGGAAAGCAGAGTTGTTAATTTTGTGTACCATTCCAATGACCCAAATGTGGGAATGGAACTGACAAGAGACGAAACGAGGTTCAAACTTTTTGTCGGAGACACGGGGCTGTTTGTCACTTTGGCGTTTTGGGACAAAGACTACACCGATAACATCATATATGAGAAATTGCTCAGTGATAAACTCAGCGCGAATCTAGGATATGTATATGAAAATTTAGTTGCGCAGATGCTCGCAGCCTCAGGCAATAAGTTGTTCTATTACACATTCCCTGCTGACGAAAAACATAATTACGAAATAGATTTTCTTCTTTCACGCGGCTCCAAAATATTTCCTATAGAAGTCAAATCTTCGGGTTACAAAACACATGCGTCGCTTGATGCGTTCTGCCAAAAATACTCTTCTCGTGTCGGAGGTGCCTATTTGATCTACACTAAGGATTTGTGCAAAGACGGGGAAACGATGCTGGTTCCGGCCTATATGAGCGGATTGTTGTAGCCGTGAGTGGGCTTGTTTACTGAACTTATGACCCGAATTACGGAAGTTGAGCGGGGCGGGTGCGATTTAGTCAGCTTCGCCCTCGGACAGATTGTGGAAGTCGACAAGATCTCGGATGAACTCCACCATTCCATAGACCGGCTCAGGAGTACATTCAGACCAGGATTATCGAGCGCACGAATGACAAAATAGTAGGCACTGACCTGACCATGAGCGAGATAGCCTACGGCCTCGGGTTTCAATAACCCCAGCATTTCAGCCGGCTTTTCAAACGTCTGACAGGCGTCACTCCGAACGAGTACCGAAAGCAGAACAGGACTTAGCGTGCGCTTTGTTTTGTCGTGGAAAAGGACTAAATTTGTGAGTTATGAAAGTGTTGTGGTTCTCCAATTGCGTCCTTGGCGACAAATCAAGCAGAGGGTCAGGTTCCTGGCTCTTTGCGATGCGTGGGCTGATAGCGTCCGAGGTTAGCCTGTTCAACATTACCAACGGCCCTGTCTCGCAGCCTGTCCACAACAACTACGGTGACATAGAAGAATACGTGCTTCCGAATTTCAGATTGAGTGACGGGGTGCCGTCTAAAAGCGGCGTCGAAGTCATCTCCAAGATTGTGGACGAGATAGATCCGGACATAGTTCAGATCTGGGGGGACGAGAATTATTGGGCGCTTCTGTTCAGCCGAGGCCTGCTTAAAAGGCCAAATGTGCTCCTTGATATGCAGGGAGTTATGTCCTCAGTCCCTGATGTGTTCTACGGAGGCCTGAATCATTGCGATGTGGACATACGCTTGGGCCTCATTGAGTTACGCTATCCTCACAGATCTGTCAGAGCGAAATTCAATCACTATCTGAAAGTCAAAGTCCCGCAGGAGAAGGAAATACTATCAAGCGCTATGCTCGTCTCCTCGCAATCGGAATGGGTTAGAGACCAAATCGCTGCGGAACTGAATCCAAAGGCAAAAGTCTATGACACACTTTTTCCGTTGAGAGACGCATTCTACAAAAGTGAGAAATGGCGCAAACCTTCCCACAGCAACGAGGAGATCTTCACGTCCGCTTCTTATATGCTGCCGTTCAAGGGAATCCACGTGCTGCTCAAGGCGCTTGCCATTCTCAAGAGTAAGCATCCAAACGTCTGCCTTAGGATAGCGGGGGCCGATCCTCTCTCAAAAAACTCTGTCAAAAACAGTTCAGCCAACGGCTACACCAGACTGTTGGTCTCTATGATCAGTGAGCTGAAATTACAAGATAATGTCCTTTTCGAGGGACCGATGAACGCGGAGCAGTTATGCGAGAGAGCGCTCAACTCTGATTTGTTCGTGTGCCCTTCATTTGTCGAGTCTTATGGATCGGCGGCCGCGGAGGCACTCTATCTGGGAGTCCCATCGGTGCTGGCATATTCAGGAAATCTGCCGTATTTCTCTTCGAAGGAGCAATCCGCTCTCTACTATCCGGCTATGGATTACGTGAGTTGCGCCGCGAGGATGGAACGCCTGCTGTCTGAGCCGACCCTTTGCAACGACTTGTCGCTCAATGCGAAGCGCGCTTTGAAAGAGTTGTGTGACCCTTACGCGGTCAAAGAAAGGCAGCTGTCCATTTACCGTGACATCCTCAATGACAAAAGCTGATGGCCGTTAGTCAATTAAAATCAGGCGTGGTCCTGAACTACTTCATAATCGGCTTGCAGACACTTGTAGGCTTGCTCTACACCCCATTTCTGTTGAGAATGCTCGGGCAGAGCGAATATGGCCTATATTCCCTGGTCGCCTCGGTTATCGGCTATCTCACCATAATGGATTTCGGCTTCGGCAACGCCGTGATCCGCTACACGGCCAAGTACCGGGCTGAGGGTAAAGTCGAGCAGCAGTACTCGCTTTTCGGGATGTTCCTGAAGATATATTGCGTCATAGGCGTTGTCGCCATAGCTTTCGGGATGGTTCTTTACCTTAACGTGGACAATCTTTTCGGCGGCACGATGACAGCCGTGGAATTGTCCGAGGCCAAGATAATGATGCTCATTCTGACTTTCAATCTGGCCATCACATTCCCTTTCAGCGTGTTCGGTTCCATAATCACTTCTTACGAGGATTTCATATTCCAGAAGATGGTCCAGATTGTAAGAATCGTTCTCAACACCGTGGTTATGATTTGCCTGTTGAAAATGGGTTACAAGGCAATCGCAATGGTGGTCGTTCAGACTGTGTTCAACCTAATGACACTGCTGATCAACGCCTTTTACTGCAAATACAAGATAAAAATCAAATTCGTTTTCGGGAAAATCAACTGGAGCCTCCTCAAAGAGGTCTCGATTTACTCTTTCTGGATATTCCTTAACGTCATAATCGACAAAGTCTATTGGAGCACCGGACAGTTCGTTCTCGGCGCTGTGGCGGGGACGGTGGCGGTGGCGGTGTTTGCGGTCGCGATAAGACTGACATTTATGTATATGTCTTTTTCCACGGCCATAGCGAGCGTGTTCTTGCCGAGAATCTCAGGAATGGTGGCCAAGAAATGTCCCGAAAAAGAGATTTCGGACATATTCATTCGCACCGGCAGGCTCCAATATGCCGTGCTGTCTTTTGTACTGTCGGGTTTCGTGATATTCGGCAGACGCTTCATCGCTCTTTGGGCCGGCCCCGGCTACGAGGATTCTTACATAATGACCCTTCTTTTCTTTCTGGCGCTTCTGATTCCGATGATTCAGAATGTGGGCATAACAATCCTTCAGGCGCGTAATCAGATGAAATTCAGATCGCTGATGTATCTGGCCATCGCCGCTCTCAGCCTTGTGGCACAGATAGTCCTAGCAAAAAAGTTCGGAGGAATAGGCTGTGCGGTCGCCATAGCTGGAGCTCTGTTCCTTGGCACCGGTCTGATAATGAATGTCTATTATCACGTAAAGCAGCATCTGGACATAGTCTCATTCTGGAAAGAAATACTTAAGATGTCAGTAGTGCCTCTGGTTCTGACCCTTCTTAGCTTTTGGGCGCTCAACTATGTGGACATCAATTCTTTATGGATGTTTTTAATTGCGGTTCTGGTCTACTCGGCATTGTACGTCCCTCTGTTCTGGAGGCTAAGTCTCAAGGCATCGGAGAGAGAATTGATTCTCAGACCATTGCGCAAATTGTCAAGAGGGGAGAAGCTATGATCAGAATTCAGACACCGGAAAATTGCTGCGGCTGCGCTGCCTGCGCACAGAGATGCCCTAAAGGTTGCATATTTATGATCGAGGATTCGCAAGGCTTTCTTTATCCGAAAGCGGATGAAAGCCGATGCGTCGATTGCGGTCTGTGCGAAATGGTGTGCCCTTGTCTGAAAGAGACGGAACCTTCCGAGGTCGAGTCAGTCTTAGCCGCAAAGAATCCTGACGACAAAGTGCGGCTCTCAAGTTCGTCAGGCGGCATATTCCCAATGCTTGCCGAAAAGATCCTTTCTCAAACGGG
>Ga0172378_10004255_pt1 | contig 13427 bp, 13 predicted proteins | sample GrowelOW332metaG_FD_119755 | JGI IMG/M metagenome (GOLD analysis project Ga0172378, IMG submission 119755) | Groundwater microbial communities from an aquifer near a municipal landfill in Southern Ontario, Canada - Pumphouse #3_1 metaG | ecosystem: Environmental > Aquatic > Deep subsurface >...
AAAACACTAATTATTCTTTTCATAGGGCGCATAACCTCCGCCATAGATATTATTTAAATAATATGGTGATTATGCGCCCATGATAACTTAACAAACTATATTTAATTTATTATTCTTTAACATTTACTACAGTATTCTTCTTATCACCCTTTTTAAACATAGAGCTGACCTTGTCAAAAAGTTCTGGTAGCAAGCTGATTGCTTTGTCCGCTGTGCTTGCATTTTTGTAAATTTGAAGCATTTTCACATCATTGCCATTGACTACCAAAAACGCAACCGGCGCAATTGTAACACCCGCGCCGCCGCCGCCGCCAAAAAGTGTCTGCCCTGCTGTTTTTGACGGAAAGTCTGAACCTCCGGTCGCAAGTCCAAATGACACTTTTGATACAGGAATAATGGATATATCATTCATTACGATTGGATTACCTATTATTGTTTGGGCATCAACCATTGATCTGATTTTTTCAAGCGTAACATCCATAATCCCCGTTATGCTGTTTTCACTCATTTGTAACACCATCCTTTTTATTGTTATTTCCAATTGCATATTTTATATAACTCAGTACTAAAGAAATACCTGCCATGATTAAAAATATTAATCTGATTTTTAAAGTTGCATCCATTTCCAGCACAGAATTCTCACTATTATAGTCACAACTGATATCTGTTTTCTGCTTTTTAAACTTCAGCAGTGACTCCGCCAAACCTAGCGTAGGATAAACTACCGCACAAACCGCACCGTATTCCAGAGCAGTGACGGCGGCATCGTCACTTCCAACACGAATTTTTAAATTGAAATTTTTAACAATTATATGTGACAAAAGGCGCATGAATTTTTTAAATAGCAATTGCAATATATCAAGCAACTCGTAAACAGCACCTGCAAAACCTTTTTTATCAATAAGCTTTTTAATGTATCCCAACTGTGCGGACTTTTGGGCATTATGCTCTTTTGGGGTATCTGGTCTCTGGCCCTGCTTGGGGCTTACATTCGGAAATTTGAACTTTAAAACTAAATATATTACAGTAACACTGATTTCATCTCTCAAAATCACTTCTGCTTTCAGAGGAGCAATCAATAACAAGCAAATGGCAACAACAACTGCGGCAATAATCCAAATCGCTGTCATCCTGCATTCACCCCTTTTTGATTATTTCTCTTCATTGGGAATATCCTCAGCCAACTGATTAGCCAACTCTAGTGCTGTATCCATCATTTTAAATTGACCGTTGGCATCGGAATTATCTTCATTTTCAGGAACTTCAGGTAATTCATCGAGTGATTTAAGAGAAAAGCACCGCAGAAAATTGTCTGTTGTGCCATACAGCAGCGGTCTGCCCGGCAATTCAAGTCTTCCCTTTTCCTCAAGCAATCCCTTTTCAACAAGAGTTGAAACAACACCAGAGCAGTCAACCCCCCGAACCTGTTCAACATATGCTTTTGTAACCGGTTGATTATATGCAACAACTGCAAGAACTTCAAATGCTGCCTGCGAAAGAGGAGTTTTTCTGCGCAAATCCAGAGCCTTACGAATATACTCCACGTATTCTTCCCTGCTACACAGCTGATATACCCTGTCAAGCTTAATCAGTTTTATACCGCTGTCTGAATTCACAAGCCTGTCCGACAACATTTTCATAACACCTTGGGCTGTTTCCTCATCAATATCAAAAATTTCACAAATGCGCATTAAAGAAACAGGTTCCCCACTTGCAAAAAGAACGGCCTCACATGCCGCAACCATTTCCTTAATATTCAATGTTTCCTTCTCTCCTTAATAACCGAAATTTCCGCATCATTGCCGCTACCGTCCACATAAACCCTGTTGGATTTGCAGAGTTCCAGCACCGCCAGAAATGTTGCCACGAGTTCAGAACGGCTCTGAGCCCCATCGAAAAGGGTCTTAACCTTTTTTTTGCCACCGCCCCAAAGATTTCTCAAAACAAAGACTATTTTGGACGAAACCGAAACAATTTTCCTTGCAACAATTTTCCCAAACACGGTAGTGGGCGGTGGAAGCTTGCGCTGACCTCTGCCAACAGCGGAAATATATGCGTCTAAAAGCTTTTCCGCTGAGTGAATATTCTCATAAGTTTTGTCATACTCAATTTTTTCGGCTGCCTTGACAAAAGTATTAAATCCAAAAGTCATGTTAGAAAGGATTGCAGCAATTCGGCAGCAATTCTCATATTCCATTAATTCAGTCGCCAGCTCATCTTTAAGTTGTTCTGCTTCCTCATGCTTTGGCAAAAGGCTGACCGTTTTAAGATAGATAAGACGTGACGCCATTTCCAAAAATTCGCTGGCAATGTCCATATCATGCAACTGCATTGCTCGAATCTGCTCGATATATTGATCAATCAAAACAGTAAGCTGTATATCATCAATATTCAGTTTGTTCTTAGCAATAAGGTGAAGAAGCAGGTCTAACGGCCCTTCAAACACCCCCAGCTTATATGATATTTGATCCATAACAAATTATCCTAACTTTTTTATCCCAGCAAATTAAATGGAAGTGCTGTGATACTTTGAAATGCCCCAAAAATACTGCCCGATATCGAACTTAATGGAACTCCCAGTATACCAGTATATAGCAAAATTAATATACCTATAAATAAATATCTTTCATATTGCATTAACTTATAATAAATGTGATCTGGTAGAAAAGCCGATAAAATTCTAGAACCGTCAAGCGGCGGAATCGGTATAAAATTGAAAACAGCAAGATAAACATTGATATATGCAATATAGTACAGAAAATAAGCAACATAATATGCAATTCCAGTTAACGATCCAAAACTAGAAATTAAATTCAATATAAATAATAAGATAAAAGCCATAATCAGGTTTGAAACAGGACCAGCAAGTGCAGTTATCGCCATATCGCGCTTAGGATTTTTGAAATTGCGTGCATTAACCTGCACTGGTTTTGCCCATCCGAATCCAAACATAATAATCATTAATGCGCCCAAATAATCAATGTGTACAAACGGATTCAAGGTAAGTCTCCCTTGATATTTTGCTGTTGGATCGCCCAGTTTATTTGCAGTGAATCCATGAGCAAATTCGTGGATAGGAAGTGTTAAAAAAACCACTGCAAGAGTTGACAACAAGTATACTAACGCTGTTTTTATATCAAAGTTACCACGTAGCAACATATTAAGCATATATACTCCTCCATTCTATTTCAGTTTATTATAAACCAACAGGCGGAAAAATACAACAAAAAAAAGGGGGATCCACTAAGCCTTACAGCACTATATTAATATATTTTGAGTCTTAATTTGCTTTTGTTGTATCAACGAAAATCCATATCATTTTCAATGTAAATTGTTTTTGGAGCAGTGTTATTGTATACCTCGTCATATTTGTAACCGTCAAATAACACCAGCCCAACAAAAAAGCCGCCGTTTGGCGGCGAAGACTATTGAAATGCTTTCATTTTACAGTACTCTGGAATTTCTTTTGACCATGAAAGCAAGATTTGTTTTTATGGTATTATCTCATATATTTACATAACTTCATAGCTGGGTGCTGTTTTACGGTTACTTATCTATTTATTGATTTGCTGATTTAAAATGCTGATTGACAAATCGCATAACTGCTTCTCATCAACAAATGCAGGCGCACCACTCATCAGCTCGCTAGAATTTGCAATTTTAGGAAAAGCAATCACTTCACGAATTGAATCACAGTCTAACATCAGCATAATAAGTCTGTCTAAACCAATCCCCATTCCGCCATGAGGTGGTGCGCCATACTTAAACGCATCTGTTAGAAATCCAAATTTTTCATAAGCTTCTTCATGTGATAGACCGAGCGCCGTAAACATTTCTCGCTGTAACTCCGGGTCTGTTATTCGAATAGAGCCACTTGAAAGCTCAACACCATTAAGCACAAGGTCATATGCCTTTGCAAAAACCTTGTCAGGCTCTGTGTGAAGATATTGAATACAGTCATCCATTGGCGACGTGAATGGATGGTGCATAGCAACATAGCTACCTGTTTCTTCATCAAATTCAAAGAACGGGAATTCTGTAATCCAAAGAAAATTATATTGGCCTTTAGGAATAATATTCAACTTTTTTGCAACCTCTAAACGAAGTGCGCCAAGAGCTGATAGAACAGTCTTTTTGCGGTCAGCTATGAACATTACAACATCACCCTGTTGGGCTCCAACACGTTTTAAAATTGCATTCATTTCATCTTCCGAAACAAATTTTGAGAATGAGCAAGAAGGTTTGTCATCGACCCAGCGAATATATGCCATTCCCTTTGCACCAATGCCACGCACATATTCTGTTAGCCTATCTATCTCTTTGCGTGTAAGTGTCCCTGCAGCGTTTTTAGCGGTTATGCACCTGACATTACCGCCATTGTTAATAGCTTGTACAAACACTGGGAATTCACTGTCTGCAGCCAAGTCAGACATGTCCATAATCTTCATATCAAAGCGTGTATCTGGCTTATCAGAGCCATACTGTTCCAAAGCATCAGTATACTTCATTCGAGCAAGTGGCAACGTAACATCCACGTCCAAGATTTCCTTAAACAATCTGGCTATGAAGCCTTCATTGATTTTAAGGATATCTTCCATATCTACAAAAGACATTTCCAAGTCAATTTGAGTGAACTCTGGCTGACGGTCTGCTCGTAAATCCTCATCTCTAAAACATCTGGCTATTTGCATATATCTGTCAAACCCTGAAAGCATTAATAGCTGCTTGTAAAGCTGAGGAGACTGCGGCAATGCAAAAAATCTTCCTTGGTGTACACGTGACGGGACTAAATAATCGCGTGCGCCTTCAGGCGTGGACTTTATAAGCATAGGAGTTTCAATTTCTATAAATCCGTTTTGGTCATAGTAATCTCTTGCAACCTTTACAATACGATGACGCATTTGAATATTTCTCTGCAAAGGCTCACGACGCAAATCAAGATAACGATATTTCAAGCGAAGCTCTTCATTTGCGGCAGAATCAGAAAGTATCTCAAAAGGCGGTGTTTGAGATGCTCCCAGCACTTTAAGTTCATTAACCTCAATTTCAATATTTCCCGTCGGAATATCTTTATTCACAGATGAACGCATTCTGACTTTGCCCTTAGCCATTAATACGAATTCAGAGCGTGCAGCAAACGCTTTATCAAACACATCTCTGCTTGATTTGTCGTCGAACGCCAATTGAACGATACCCGTACGGTCACGCAAATCGATGAAAATAATTTGACCCAAGTCACGTTGACGTTGAACCCAACCTGCCACAACAACCTCTTGCCCATCATTAGAAGGCCTTAAATCCCCACAATAGTAAGTACGACGAAGATTATCCATTTTATCCAGTATCACAATATTTTCCCCCTATTTGTTTTCAAAAAGTGTTTCTACTTCATCAACTGAATCAGAAAGGCTTTCCAAAGCACTGTTTATTTGAAAATCATACACAGCCTCAACCAGTCCGTCGGGCAGTGCAACCTGTTTCTCTTCACCTGTTGCCATGTTCTTAATATTGCATGAGCCGTGCATCAATTCATTATCGCCAATTACAGCAGCAAATGTTGCGCCAATCTTATTGGCATATTTCATCTGAGCTTTTAATCCCTTGCCTGTAATATCTGTTACAGCACAAAAGCCTTCAGCGCGTAGCAAACTGCAAAGTTTTGTAGCTTCGATTTCTGATTTTTCACCCATTGAGGCAATAAAAATATCACATGGCGGTTCCGGATTAAATGGGGTATTCTGGCTTTTCATAACCATTAGCAGACGTTCCAACCCCATGGCAAACCCCAATGAAGGTAACTGTGGTCCACCCATTTGACCAACAAGTCCATCATATCTCCCACCGCCACAGACTGTTGACTGTGCGCCAATATCTCCCGACACAAACTCAAACACTGTTCTGGTATAATAATCCAAGCCACGCACAATATGAGTATTTATTTTGTAATCTAAACCAGTAGCAGACAGATGTGACTTAACACCATCGAAATGTTCATTACACTCATCACAAAGATAATCCAGCATAACAGGAGCATCACTTGCAATTTTCGAACAAACTGGTGATTTGCAGTCCAAAACACGCATTGGATTTTTGTCAAGCCTGCCCTTGCAAGTGTCACAAAGTTCATCACTGTGTGAACTTAGATATTCTTTCAAAGCAGCGTGATATATCTTGCGACATTCAGGGCAACCGATAGAGTTGATTTCAAGAGAAAGATTTTTTATTCCGATATTCATCAAAATAGTATTTGCAAGTAAAATAACCTCTGCGTCAGCAGACGGTTTTGACGCTCCGAAGCACTCCACACCAAATTGGTGAAATTCTCTAAGTCTGCCTGCCTGTGGCTTTTCATATCTATAACATGCACCGACATAACAAGTTTTAACTGGCAGCGCGCCATTTACAAGCCCATGTTCTATCACAGAGCGAACAACACCAGCGGTAAATTCGGGTCTAAGCGTTATCGAACGCCCTGATTTATCATCAAATGTATACATTTCTTTTTGAACAACATCCGTTGTATCTCCCACACTGCGAGTAAAAACTTCTGTGTGTTCAAAGACTGGAATCCTTATCTCTTTGAATCCAAAAAGCCTTGATGTTTCTAACATTTTGTCTTCAATAAACTGCCATTTAAAGCTTTCAACGGGCAAAACATCTCCAGTACCTCTTATTGATTTGTTGATTTCAGACATTGTAATTCCTCCATTTTATTCAATAACAACCTATATAAAAGACAAATTCCCCATCCCAATACAGGGACGAGGAATCCTCGCGGTACCACCCAGTTTAAACGTAATAAAAACGTTTCACTTAAAGTTTCTTTATCGCCGAAAAGCGTAATTGCTGGGTCAGTGTCTTCATGTGTTCACATCAAAGATAGTTCTCAGTCAAGTCTACCCTTCCTGTACAGTGCACTAACACACTACTCTTCTTCCGTCGTAGCAATTAATAATATTTGTTTGTTATCTTTTTGTTACAATCTGACGCCAATCCAGATCTCCACGTTCAAGACCGTGAATTAGCATTTCTGCTGTAGCAATGTTAGTTGCTACAGGAATATTGTGGACATCGCACAAGCGAAGCACCTGCATTTCATCAGGCTCATGCGGCTTAGGCGTGAGCGGATCACGAAACAGCAAAACTAAGTCTATTTCATCGCATCCAATACGGGCTGCAATTTGCTGTGCGCCACCTTGGTCTCCACTTAAAAACTTAATGATTTCAAGACCAGTGGCTTCAGAGACCAACTTACCTGTTGTTCCTGTTGCTGAAATTGTGTGCCGACTTAAAATTCCACAATAAGCAATACAAAACTGCACCATCAACTCTTTTTTGGCATCATGTGCAATTAAAGCTATATTCATAACGGAAAACCTCCTGATTATATTTTGTTTAATTTTGGTAACGGGACATCCAATCCTTGAATTCGTGCTGCCGCACGGTGAAGTGCCATGGCTGCGCGACCAAGTTTCAAGACTTTCCCTTTTAATGCTGCCACTTTTACCTGAGAATCCTCTGGAATTACAGCCAAAAGGCGAACACCGGAATTATCGATTATATCATCAACTAACAATTTGAATTTTTTTGCTGTTCTTTTATCAAATCTGTTAAGCACCAACCTTTTGTTGGTGAACTTAAGACTTGATAATAAATTTGTGATTTCAAATGCATTTCTTACGGACACTGCATCAGAATTGGTAACAATCAGAAATTCTGAATCTTTTGGTAAACAAACATAATATTTATTATCAATGCCTGCGGGGCAATCGACAATAACATAATCGTATTTGTTGCGAAGCTCTAACATTAACTTGCCAAATGATTCACTATTAATGCTGAGAGGGGCTGACGGCGCTGCAAGTAAATAAAGTGAATCTTCACCATCAACTTTATTAATAGCTTTATCTATATCCACATTTCCGGAAAGTATATCGCCCATATCAAACACGAGCTTATCACTTATAGAAAGCAACAGATCAAGGCAACGCAAGCCTTCATCTGCATCCACTAACAGCACACTTTTGTTCATAGAACAAAGGGCTGCAGCAAGGCCTGTAGAAACAGTTGATTTACCAACTCCACCCTTACCAGATGTCACGACAATAAGTTTGCCCACAAAGACTTTCCCCTTTTTATGCAAATGTCTATAAATTAACCTTTAGTTTAACACAATAATAAATATTTGTCAAAGTAAAAATTTATTACATTACTGTAGCAAAGTATTTGCTGCCGGTTCCGAATACAAATTAGTAGAATTGAAGAAATATTCATCAAGTAATGCCATGGCTACAGGTCCCGTTGTTCTGCTGTATCGTCCATGTTCAACCACAACAGAAATAGCAATCTCAGGATTGTCATATGGTGCAAAAACTGTGAACACACTGTGGTCTAATCCAGTGGTTTGAGCTGTTCCAGTTTTTCCGGCAACCTTTATCGGATAATTTTTAAAATAAGCTTTAGCTGTTCCCTCTTCAGCAACAGACAGCATTCCCGTTTTAACCGTAGCTAAATCTTCATCACTAATTTCTAATTGATTCAAAACTTTACCCGTGCTTTCATACACCGAATTATCCAGTGTATAATTCAAAACCTCGTTTAAAAGGGTTGCTTGATATCTGGTTCCGCCGTTAGCAATAGTCGCAGTGTACATTGCAAGCTGAAGCGGTGAAAACGCATTATCAAGCTGACCGATTGCCGCCTGAATTACGTCACCTGGATTCCATGTCTTCCCAACCGATTTGCTGTATTCCGGTCCTGCTAAAATACCATTGGTTTCTGAAACTTCAATTCCTGTATATTCGCCAAGTCCCAATTGACGGCAAAAAGAATTCAGTCTTTCAATCCCAATCCTTCTACCGGTTTCAAAAAAGAAATAGTTACAAGACTGTGAAAGGGCTGAAACAACATCCATTGGTCCATGATGATGCATACAACTCGGTTGATAATCTTTAAAGTAAGTGTATTGCCCAACACAATTAATTTTTTCAGTTGCAGTGATTGCACCACATTGTAAACCAGCACAAGCAACAGAAGGCTTAAATACAGAGCCCGGAGGATATTGACCATTAAACGCACGGTCAAACAACGGCTTAGTTTCGTCGATAGACAGTGCCTCATATGTGCTCTTATCATCATAGGCTGAAAGTGTAAAAGTCGGATAGTCTGCTGATGCAAGGACCTGACCTGTATTGACATCAACCGCCACAACGGCAGCTCCTGTCACTCCTCCACCATTGCTGTTTTCTGACTCAACAATCTCTTTTAACTTATTCTGTGCTACAATTTGGAGTGCTTTATCAATTGAAAGCTTTACAGTGTTGCCATTAATCGGTTGCGTTGTGATTATTGAAGATAAAATATTGCCAGAGCCATCAACCTTATAAGTAACCGTGCCATCCTTACCTCTAAGATAATCTTCAAAAGCTTCCTCGACACCGCCATTTCCAACTTTATCGTCATAAGAATATCCTGCCGCTTTATATTTTTCCCAATCCTTGGCCTGAATTTTGCCGACCTTACCCATTAGTTGGGGTGCCAACGTATCATCAACATATTCACGATATGACACGACTTTAATTTCAACACCTGGCAAATCGGACTCTGATTCCAAAATCACTGTCATCAGTTTACTTGAAACATCTTCAGCAAATGTAAACGGCAATGAAATTGAAAAGTCCTCACTATCCATAGAATATCTTACGCCCATAATTGTTCTCTTATCAGTTGTATTCATACCTTCAAGAGAATATCTTTTTACCATTTCATCAAAACAATTCTGTGCGGTTGCATAATTGTTAAGTCCCAAATCACTTTTTAAAGTTGAAACCTGCTTTTCAGAGTCGCTGTTAAACTCATAGGGCGAATTTTTGTCCATAGGAAGAGTATCAACAAATTCATTACCATATGAATTCAATAAATCTGTCATAGTTTTTATGGTGGTATTCATATTAGTACTAATCATATATGCGCCATTAAAGACAACATCATATCCTTCACGATTAACAGCAATGGGTCGTCCGAATCTATCTAGGATTTCGCCTCTTGTTGCTTTAATAGTTGCTGTTCTTGTTGATATGTTAGCGCCCTCAGAAGCATATTCATCTGCGTTAATCAGCTGAAAGTCACTCATTCTTACGCCAAAGGCCAACATTACAACTAACAAAATAGCAGTTAAAGTTATTATTCTTGGATTCTTTTTCTTCTTTTTTGCCATTGTAGCACTTCCTTTTGGCAATAAATTAACTTTGTATTTAATGGGGGTTAATTATGCGTTTCAATTAACTCTTTTAATGATTTTCATGATATATCTCATAACTATATATATTGGTATGCCGACAAAAAAAGTTAAAAGTGCTGACGGCAAGATATATTTCAATAGATATTCTGCGGCAAATGCTTTCTCAGATAAAAATATGAGGAACAACCATTTGGAAAAAAAATAAATGAACACAAAAGCAAAGTCAAGGAAAAGTGCCGATAGAAAATTATTGTTAATCCAATATGTAATTAAAAGGCCTGCTGCACACCCAATAAGCATAAGTGCTATAGCATTAAAGCAGCTTGAACCAGATGTTGTGATATCCATCAATGTGCCTATTGCCAGTCCAAATAGAGCACCAACCCACTCACGAAAAAACACTGCAACAAAAATTGCAATCGGCACAAGCAAAACCGCCGTTGCATTTCCGATTTTCAAATTATATCCTTTGGTATACTGAATGAAATACAACACAAAGCTAATTAGTCCAAACACAGCATATCCTAAATAATTTTTAGACCTTTCACGTGAAATCAACTATTTATCCCCCTATTAATCCGACGGAAGCGTAACACCTTGCCCTGAAAAATAAGTTATAACCATCACATCTCTAATTTCCGAAATATTAACCGCTGGTTTTAAAACCGCGTATACTGATGTGTTGATTTCCTCTGCTTTTACATCAGTAACCGTTCCAATAAGCAAGCCTGCGGGGAAAACGCCGCCTCCGGAGGTGACTGCATAATCACCAATTGCCACAGAACATGTTCGAGGCAAATTGTACAAACGGCAAAGTCCGTCCGATGAAAATGCTAGGTTGCCTGAAACAACTCCGGCATCCTTAGTTCTTTGGTCTATACTTCCTATTTCAATATCACTACTCAAAATAGTCGTAATCTTTGAATATGACGGTGCTGTTTCGGAAATATATCCAACAAGTCGTCCTGCCGATGTTATTACCGGGTCATGTACCGAAATTCCATTCAAGAGCCCCTTATCAATGGTAAATCCCAAGTATGGATCAGTGCTGTCCTCAGAAATAAGCGTTGCTGGTTCCATCACAAAGTCACTATTTTGCTCCTTGATTTCTAAAAATTGCTTATAAAACTCATTCTGTTCTTTAATCTTTTGATAATCCAGAACTTCGCTTATTAAGCGTTCGTTTTCAGCACGCAATTCCTCATTTTCCTGCATGAGAGCCTGTCCATCATTTATGGAAGTGTTGAAATCACTTATACTTGTTGAAATCCATGTTGTGAATTTTTGAATTGGCGAAACAATTGTGCCCAAAATGCTTGTTGTAGGTGATACAATTCCTCCAAATATATTCATGGCGATTGCAAGAACTAGCAATAGTCCTGTGATGCTTGCTATTATTTTAAATTTTCTGCTTCTAAAAAAAAAGCGCACTTGTATGTCACCACCTGTTGCAATCAATTTAATAAAGGGCATCTCTAAAGTTTATCTGTATCTTTTGCCTCTTTTGAATACATAAGTATCAAAAGTAGTATTACTCTCCAACCTTTTTGTAAGCCCCAAAGCTACGCAATCAATTGGGTTGGGTGCCACAGCAACCGGCATTCCTGTTTCTCTCCCAATTAAATCCACTATGCCACGAAGCATCGCGCCGCCGCCTGTTATTGTAATTCCACGGTCAATGATATCGGCTGCAAGTTCCGGTGGAGTCTTCTCTAACGTCGAACGTATAGTATCAATAATCATCGTAATATTATCACTAATGGCTTCACGCACATCTGCCGCTGTAATTTCAACATTTTTCGGCAAACCGTCAACCAGATTGCGTCCTTTTACTTCCATAATTTTCTCATTTTCATAAGGCAGAACAGAAGCTAACTCTATTTTTATCTGCTCGGCAGTTCTTTCACCGATAAGCAGATTATGTTTTTTCCTGATAAAGTTTATTATTGCATCGTCGAAATGATCTCCAGCACTTCTTATGGACTGTGCCGTAACAATATCTCCCAACGAGATGACCGCAACTTCAGTAGTTCCTCCACCAATGTCAACAATCATACAACCTGATGCAGCCTTAACATCAAGACCAGCACCTATAGCTGCAGCCATAGGTTCTTCAATAAGATCAACATCGTTTGCCCCAGCTTGCTTAGCCGCATCATAAACTGCGCGGCTTTCAACTTCTGTCACACCAGCTGGAATACAAATTAAAACCCTTGCCCTCGAAAATAGCGAGCCACGAATAGATTCGCGAATAAATTTTTTAAGCATTGCAGCAGTAACGTCAAAATCTGCAATAACACCATCTTTAAGTGGCTTTACAGCCACAATTGAGCCCGGTGTTCTGCCAATCATTTCCTTTGCTTCTTTTCCAACAGCACGTACTGCATCATTTCTTACATCATAAGCCACAACTGATGGCTCACGCATGACAATACCTTTTCCTTTTATACAAACAAAAGTATTCGCCGTTCCTAAATCTATACCGATATCCCTCGTAAACATATGCCATCCCCCAAACTCTAATCCTACATACACATCTCATTGCGCTAGTTAAAGCATAAAAGTTAATAATATAATTATTACGTATTATTATAACCTATACATAGTCGTTACTTCAATAGCTTTTAGCAATAAAAGTTTATATTGCTTGTAAATTTTATACTTTGCTGAATACAAATATAAAGGCTCTATAATAAATGTTGGTGTAAGCAAACATCTCCCGCAAAACTTGAGAGGCAGTTGTTTCAATTGAAACAACTGCCTCTCATTTTAAAAGAATATTTATTTGATATATTCTTTTGAACGGTCAACATACGTTGTGTGTAAAATTTTATGAGCCAAATGACTGCCGGGTTCTCCAAAATAATCCTTGTAGAGTTCCTTGATCATTGGGTTGTCATGTGACTTTCTGATCTTATTTGACTTATCATCTGCATAAAGAGCTGATGCACGAAGTCCAATAATATCAGTAGTATTGCGAACAGATGCAGGCTGAATCGGTTGGCCACCACCATTAACGCAACCACCCGGACATCCCATGATTTCGATGAAGTGATATTGTGCTTCACCGCTCTCAACCCTCTTAAGAAGTGCATCAGCGGCTTTCATGCCACTTGCAACTGCAACCTTAACATCCATTCCGGCAATTTTTAGAGTTGCCTCCTTAAATGGTGCGTTTCCACGGACA
>Ga0172378_10004256_pt1 | contig 13427 bp, 6 predicted proteins | sample GrowelOW332metaG_FD_119755 | JGI IMG/M metagenome (GOLD analysis project Ga0172378, IMG submission 119755) | Groundwater microbial communities from an aquifer near a municipal landfill in Southern Ontario, Canada - Pumphouse #3_1 metaG | ecosystem: Environmental > Aquatic > Deep subsurface >...
CGTAGAATTTTAATTCACTAACAATAAAATTTAAACAAAATGGTTAATTACAAGGATTTGGGTCTCGTAAACGCAAGAGATATGTTTGCGCGCGCCATCAAGGGTGGATATGCAATCCCTGCATTCAATTTCAATAACATGGAACAGATGCAGGCTATCATCAAGGCTGCAGTTGAAACAAAGTCTCCGGTTATTCTTCAGGTATCTAAAGGTGCCCGTCAGTATGCCAACGCTACTCTGTTGCGTTACATGGCTCAGGGTGCTGTGGAATATGCCAAGGAATTGGGCTGCAAACATCCTGAAATTGTTCTTCACCTTGACCATGGAGATACTTTCGAAACTTGTAAAAGCTGTATCGACTCAGGTTTCTCTTCAGTAATGATTGACGGTTCACACCTTCCATACGAAGAAAATGTTGCTTTGACAAAGAAAGTGGTTGACTATGCTCATCAGTTCGACGTAACAGTTGAAGGCGAACTCGGTGTATTGGCCGGTGTAGAAGATGAAGTTTCTGCAGAACACCACACATATACTAATCCTGAAGAAGTTATTGACTTCGCTACTCGTACGGGTTGCGATTCATTGGCTATCTCAATCGGTACTTCTCACGGTGCATATAAGTTCAAACCCGAACAATGCCACGTTGATCCTGCTACCGGTCGTTTGGTCCCTCCTCCCTTGGAATTTGCCGTTCTGGATGCTGTAATGGAGAAACTTCCGGGATTCCCTATCGTTCTTCACGGTTCTTCTTCAGTTCCTCAGGAAGAAGTTGATACTATCAACAAGTATGGTGGTAAGCTGGAAGCTGCTATCGGTATTCCTGAAGAACAATTGCGCAAGGCTGCCAAGTCTGCTGTTTGCAAGATCAACATCGACTCTGACTCACGTCTGGCTATGACTGCTGCTATCCGCAAGGTATTTGTTGAAAAACCGGCAGAATTTGACCCGCGTAAGTATTTGGGTCCAGCTCGCGATAATATGGAAAAACTGTATAAGCACAAAATTATCAATGTGCTTGGTTCAGAGAATAAATTGGCTCAACTGGATTAATCACAAGATAATCCGAATATTATAGGTCAGCCCTTGCAATATTGATGTTGCAGGGGCTGATTTTTTTACAGTGTAAGGATTGGCCTTTTCAGTGGTCGAGCCTGTTTGGCTTCTTCGGTGCAAGGATGCACCTGGGGTCGGGGTAATCCCAATATTTCTTTCCATATGCTTTGGTAATATTATTCCAGCAGCGGTTGCCATATCTGAAACATTCTTCAAAATGAGTACAAGCCCGGCATTTATTGTGTTACCCTATGTCTTGGCGGGAGAGATTGCAGAGGTACAATGCTTCTTGTGATTGCCAGATATCCTTCAGATTTGTCCTTTACACATCTTCGATGATGAAATGGGAATTCCAGTATAGTTGTTCGCAAATGGTGACCTTTCCATCAGGAAGTATGAATAAGTGGCTGCTTAGTGCAGAACATGCGGCACCGTGAAACTTTTTACTTCCTCCTTCATCGGAGTAATACTTTTTATTTATTATGTCATGATTTATGATAGTGATGAAATGAACATAGGGCATTATTGACTCTTGCGGGAATTTGAAGATGTTACTTAGTTCTTGATAAGAAGGCTTTAAATTGGATAAATCTCTGTCGTCTGTTTTCGTGGTGTTGTTGGCAGGAGTAATACGCCATTCTTGCAGATTTTTCAATGTAGATAGAAAGCGATATAATTCGGTCAGAATTTGTCGTTTACAGTTATTATCATCTACGTTCGTTTTTGAAAATGACTGTTCTTGAGCATAATGATTGCTTGTGATGGCAATATTTAAAGCCTGTTTTGGGTATTCCGGTTGTGTTCCGTACAACCCATAATGTTTGCAGACAATACCTGATTGTTCCCTCTATTCCTTCAGATAGGTAATACAAGATGCTTCATTAGGAAATCTTTGCATGAAATTCAGTACGTTTATAATAATATTTCGCTTATATACTACATTATAAATGTACTGAATTTCTGCAAGATAAAAAATGCTATTATGTAATAGTTTACCAAATATTTATCTGACGTTAAATATATTAACGAGTATCATACGGATAGTGATTTTATTTAATATTGTTTCCATTAAGGGAAATTGTGCCGGGAAAAGACTCTTTGAGGATAATGGCTATGTAAACAGGGGCAAACTTGCTTTTGCCTATCACTTCAGTCTTTCCAAAATTTATCGACATCAGGTGTGCCTCGGCTATAGCCAACAGCCATTGGGTCGAAATTCAACAAGCCAAATAAATACCATGCGCTCGACGATATGCAAATATTTGTGTCTGCTCCCTTCCAAAGTTGCGAGCTGCCATAGGTAGTGCCAAGATTTGATGCATAGGGCAATCCTACGGAATTAGGATAGAGCGTGCTTGATATCAGTAACTTTCTCATTTCTGCCAAATAGGTTGTCGACTTGTAGGAGTCGGCAGCTTTTTGGTAAGCCACCACCATCTGTCCTGTGCCCTCAAGCCATACAATGTCTTTGTCGATGTCGGGTGCAAACCCTGTTATCAAGGCGCCATTGGCTGTGGCTCTTTGGGTGTTTGCATACATTGTTGTTTTTTCGAGCACTGTTTTGGGGAAATCCTCAAATGTGCAATATCCCCAACTGTGGTTGTCGAGTGCATATTCATAATAATTTCCTGGCCATGACACCAACAAGCCATCAGTACTGTTGTATCTGTTTTCTTTAAGGTGTGCGAGGAGTTTTTTGTGAAAGTCGTCATATCCCTGCACTGCACAGTAGGCATCAATCATACCTTCGGTATTTTTCGAGATAGTACTATTGCTTGCAGTGATGCCTCCCCAAAGTCCACCATCTTTGTCTTGCAGTGAACGAATCCAAATCTCCAGCGTCGACTTTAGTTTGTCATATTTTGTAGTCTCCACCTTTGCCATGTAGTTGTTCAGTGCTATTAGCAGCCAGGCATTGTCACCAAGCCATCGGTCGCCCGAAGTGGTACCGTCGGTACTGCGGAACTGATAAAAACCACCATTGGTTGTGAGCTCACTACCTATGCGCTGATTAAAGAAATTGAAAATAGATTCAGCCTTGGAATACTTGCCCGTGGCAGTGAACACAAGTGCTGCTAGGGCGTTGTCGTAGAGCGACATCGTGCTGCTGCTCTCGGTGCTTGGCAGTAGTCCGTTGGAGTACTGCACATTTTCAAACCATGCCACGATGTTTTCGGCCTCTGCCGACAGGTCGATGGCTGTTTTCTCTGCAACGAAGGTAACAGTCAGTGTCGATGACGCTGTTGCCGATGCTGGCGTAAAGGTGTAGCCATCGGCCATAGGAGTTATTTTCACACTGTTCTTCAAGTTGGATACGCTCCACTCGCCCGATGCTGAACTGTAGACCGTCTGGTTTCCAATTGTTAGGCTTATGTTCGCAAGTCCACTGCCATCCGAATCAACAACTTTTCCTGAAACAGTAAACGTTTCGTCTACTTCCGAACTATTGTTGTCGCTTGAACATCCTATAAGTAGGAAAATGTTCAGTATAAAAAATGGTATAATGTTTTCTTTCATATTATCTGATGCTATGTTTTTTAATTGTAAACAAACGAGGCAGATATTACATCGCGGCTATTAGGACCAATCATCACCTCGAATTCGCCTGGCTCGCAAACATATTCTAATTCATGATTGTAGAACTTTAAATCCTCTGATGTTATCTCGAACGACACTATCTGGCATTCACCAGCCTGTAGCTCAATTTGCTTGAAGCCTTTTAACTCCTTTACAGGTCTTGTGCAAGAACTTATAACATCGTGGATATATAACTGCACCGTTTCCTTTCCTGCTCGTGCTCCGGTGTTCTTCACCTGTATGCTTGCTGTCAATTTTCCATCTTTAGAGAGTGTGTTGGACGACAGTTTCATGCGGTCATAAGCAAAGGTAGTGTAGCTCAGTCCATAGCCAAATGGATAAAGTGGGGCATTCACTACATCAATATAATTGCTCTTGAACCGTATATATGGAGCATCGTCAGCAGAGTGAGGACGTCCGGTGTTCTTGTGATTGTAATGAATCGGAATTTGTCCAATGCTTCGAGGGAATGTTACCGTTATCTTTGCTGAAGGATTCACATCACCAAACAGAACATCGGCAATGGCATTGCCTGCCTCTACACCAGGAAACCAAGCGTTCAGTATGGCTGGCACATGTTGGTCGGCCCATGTCAGCTCCAATGGACGGCCGGTAAAAACTACCAAAACAATAGGTTTACCTGTAGCTACTAGTGCCTCAAGAAGCTGCAACTGTGGCTCTGGCAGATTTGGGGTGGCACGCGATGCACCCTCGCCATTCATATTCATGTTTTCGCCTAGTGCAGCAATAATAACATCACTTCTTGATGCTACGACAAGAGCTTCACGCAGCAGTTCACCATTGCTTCGCCATGTTGACTCCTTGGCATTTCCAGCCTTAGCCAAACCCATAAAAGAGCCCACAAGAATTTTCTCTAATTCTGGATTTTTTACAAGATGGCTTCCGGTGGCATATTCCACGCGGCCTTGGGTACCCACTGCTATTTTCAATCCGTCAATCAGAGACACGGGCAACACCTTTTCCGAACTTCCACTCCAGCACCCCAGCATGTCGTTTGCGCTGTTGCCCAATGGGCCGATAACAGCTATGCGCTGATTACGCTTCAACGGCAGCAGATTTCCATCATTTTTCAGCAACACTTGGCATTGCTGTGCAACTTTGCGGGCCTGTTTCACATGTTCCGCTTTTCCCAAAGTGGCTTTGGCTCGTGCCACATCGCAATATTTGTATGGATCGTCGAAAAGGCCTAGTTTATACTTCGCTTCAAGTACTCTGCGGCATGCCCTGTCAATATCGTCCATCTTTACCATTTTCTTTTCAATGGCCTCTTGTAGGTGGTTGGTGAAATATTCACTGACCATGTCCATGTCGATGCCAGCTTTCAAGGCACGTGCTGTTACCTCCAGTTCGTTGCCTATTCCATGATTGGTCATCTCCATTATACCTGTGTAGTCTGTCACCACAAATCCCTTGAAGCCCCATCGCTTGCGAAGCACCTCATCGAGCAGATACTCGTTGGCGGTGGCAGGAATGCCTTCAAATTCATTAAACGATGCCATGAAGCTTCCTGCACCCTGCTCGGCTGCAGCCTTATAGGGCAACATAAACTCGTTCATAGCCTTTTGGCGGCTCATATCTACAGTGTTGTAGTCGCGGCCGGCCTCACCTGCGCCATACAGGGCATAGTGTTTCACGCAGGCCATGACGTTGTCAGGGGCATCCAAAAGGTTGTTTGTTTGATATCCACGCACCCAAGCCTTTGCAATCTCGCCACCCAGATATGGATCCTCACCGGCACTTTCGGCAATGCGCCCCCAGCGGGCATCGTGGCATACATCCACCATTGGCGAGAATACCCAGTTCACACCATCTGAACTAGCTTCTATAGCAGAAGTTCGTGCAACCTGTTCTATCATGTCGGGGTTCCATGACGACGCCAATGCCAATGGAATAGGAAATGTTACATCATAGCCATGGATAACGTCCATTCCAAACAGCAAAGGTATGTGGAGACGGCTTTTTTCCACTGCCACTTGTTGCCAATGCTTTATCACTTCCACATTTTTCAAACCAAAAAGGCCGCCAATCTCACCATTTTCTATTCGTTGCTCCAGTGGAACAGTGTTGCCATTGATACCTTCTCCAGCAACAAATCCTCCACTCACATTCAGATTGAGCTGACCAATTTTTTCCTTTACAGTCATTTCGTCCATCAGTTGGTCAATGAAAATGTCCATCTTTGATGTGTTTGACTTTGAACACCCTGCAAGCAACAGACTTGCAACACTATATAGTAAAATGTTTTTTAGTTTCATATCTAATTTAGAATGTTCGTTTCGCTTGTAAAATCGGACACACAGTTGATGACCGTTGCTTGGTTACCAACGGTAATTTTGTACTCACCTTTCTCTAAATGCCATTTCCCGTCTGAACCTATAAAGGCTAAGTCCTTTGCATTTATTGAGAATGATACAGTCTGGCTTTCACCAGAGGTAAGCTCAATTTTTTTGAAGTTCCTTAGCCGCCGATTGTCAGGGATGATTGATGCACTGAGGTCTTGCGAGTATAGCATTACTGTTTCCTTACCCTTTCGGTTACCAGTGTTTTTAACCATGATGCTGAATTCTAATATGTCACCAGCATCGAATGACGATTTATTTATTTCGAGGTTGCTGTATTCAAAAGTGGTATAACTCATTCCCTCACCAAACCACCACTGCGTGTTTGTGTGAGCCTCATAGTTATATGTTCCGGGCATAGTTTCTCTTGCCTCGCATACTTTAAAATCGTAGGTGGTGAACGAATTAGGGTGTGAAGGATATGTAAATGGCAATCTGCCGCTGAAGTTCTCATCGCCCGAGAGGAGATCGGCAAGTGCATCGCCACCATAGTTGCCTGGAAGCATTATGTTGACAATGGCTTTACAGCCATCTACGAGGTCATGAATCAGTCGTGGTCTTCCCTCGTTCAGGATGAGTATCACAGGCTTGCCTGTTTCTTGCAGGCGCTTTACTAACAGTTTCTGATTAGATGATAGATTCAAATCGCTGATGTTGCCGGTTGTCTCGGCATAGGAATTCTCACCAACACACGCAATGATGTAGTCAACATCCTTGGCTTGAGCCACAGCCTTTTCTATGCCAGAAGCATCTTCGGCTGTCCACTCTTTGTGTTCCTCATAAGCCACTCCATGTTCAAAAATAATGTTGTCACTGCCAAACTTATTAGTCATGGCTTCCAGAATGGTGTTATATTGCTCTGAGAATTTCTCTACATTATTGCCCTGCCAAGAGTAGCTCCAGCCACCATTTAGTCCACGCATGGTATTTGCATTAGGTCCACACAGCAATATTTTTTTGCCATGTTGCAAGGGTAGGATGTTATCTTCGTTTTTCAGAAGAATCTCCGATTCTACAGCCATCTGCTTAGCCACAGCTGCATGAGCTGCACTTCCAAATAGTGGGTACTTGTTGTCATTACTATAGGGATTATCAAAAAGATTTAATCTGTATTTAAGTCTAAGAATTCGTTTCACTGCATCGTCTATTCTTTCTTGTGCCACACAACCATCTTCCACAAGTTGTTTGAGTGTTTCGCCATAGTTTAGTTGAGAAGGCACCATCATCATGTCTACGCCTGCATTGATGGCCATCCTAATGGCATCTTTCTGTGAGGCTACAATATGGTCACGGATATAAAGATTTTCTATGTCTCCCCAGTCTGTTACAATCAGCCCATCCCACTCAAGGTCATCCTTCAGCCATTGTTGCAAAAACTTCTTGTTGGCAACGCCATTCATTCCATTTAATATTGAGGAGTTGGTCATTGTTGCAATGGCGCCATTCTGAAAGGCTTTCAGAAACGGCGTGAACAGTTTTTCTCGCAAGTCCTGTTCGTTTACATTTGCCGGAGTGCGGTCTATGCCATTGTCAGGTACGCCATAACCGAAATAGTGCTTAAGACATGTCCCCACATGATATTCATCAATATTGTTGGGATCGTCACCCTGAAGACCCTTAAGATAGGCCTCCCCCATAACAGATGCCGCGTAGGGATCTTCACCCATGCTTTCATATAGTCTTGGCCATGATGGCTTTCGGCAGATGTCCATTGATGGCGAGAACAGCCACCTCACGCCACAGGCTCGTGTTTCATAGGCGGAAATTTCTCCCATGCGCTTGGCGAGCTCGGGATTGAAGGTGGCCACCATTCCTATCTGGTGTGGAAATAAGGTGCCTTTTGCCGTATATGTGGTACCATGTAGCTGGTCTAAGCCATAAACCATTGGTATACCAGAATATTTTAATGCCGCTTCTTGAATGGTATTGGTCGCTTTGTTCCACACGTCAACTTCGGCAGCACAAGTGCCTCCGAGCATGTTCAGAATAGATCCAACACGATAAGTCTGAAACACGTTCTGCAGTTTGGTTTTGTCTAACTTAAAACCTAACTTATAGTTAATAGCTTGTGACAAACATTGATATTGGTAGTCATTGCTGCTTTTGGGTTTTCCATTGCTAACAACCATCAATGTGGCATCATATTCATTTGTCAAGTCAAACTTTGAGATTATGTCAGAGAGTTCTTTGACAGATAGTTTCTGAAGTGCAGTAACGGTGTAACGCTGATCAAACTGTGTAATCATGTTTACTTCCAGTTGCACCATCTGACCTATTTTCTGTTCTAAAGACATTGAGGAAAGTTGCTTTTCAATCTTCTGCTCTCTATCTTTAATACGGTTTTTGTCAGACTTAATAGATGCTGTGCCGCTTATAGCGACACAGCTTGTTAATATGATGATTGTTGTTAGTTTCCTTAGCATATTTATCAAGAGTTTAATTCTGTTTATTTAAATATCACTCTGCAAGCAAAGAATTCTTCTGCTGCTCAGTCAAAGGAATTGGCAGGAAATAGTGCTCACCGGTAAACACTCGTTCCTCAATCTGTGATATTTCATAACGACGAGTCACATTATTGTCGTAGCAGTTGATCCCCATGATAGGATCGGCCAGCACATCGCCATCCAGCCAACGACGGAGATCATAGAAGCGATGCTCTTCCATAAAGAGTTCCACACGGCGCTCGTTTTTAATGCGCTTGCGCATCTCGTCCTTTGTTAGTCCGTCGGGAAGTGCAGGCTGACCGGCACGTGCACGTACTTGGTTGATGGCGTCGTAAACACTTTGATCAGGAGTACTGGAAGCCTCGTTGCGAGCCTCGGCATAGTTAAGAAGAATCTCAGCATAGCGGAAATAAGGGAAGTTATTGCTCTGAGCATATCCACCATAGATGTTGGTAGAGGGATCCAGTTCTTCTATGAATTTGCGGAGTCCATATCCACAACGCGCCTTACCTAAACGAGGTTTGCATGATCCGTTCTTTGATTCGTCAACGGTGTTGGTTACAATGTTTATCTCGTAAGTCTCCCACATCGAACCATTGTAAAGCAAACTCTGGTAGAAGCGCTTGTCGCGGTTTTCATAAGGATTTTGTGGGTCATATAATGTGTTGGTTGGGTCGTCAATCAGTTTGCCGTCGGTTGTTTCATATGCATCAACAAGATTTTGTGTTGGATATACACCATTCCATGAACCTGCATCGTAGGCATCCAGACTCCACATCATGTGAATGTTGTGAGGCCCTTCGGGGTAGGAGAAGCGACGCTCGAAAATAATTTCTTTGTTAGCAGTGGTCTTGTCGAATCCCATGCTATAATATGGTGTAGATCCATTGTTGTAGAGTTCATAAATACCCAGGTTGATGACGTCTTGTGCAGCCTGTGCTGCAGCAGCCCATTTCTGTGAGTTGTCTGAGCTGTTGAGTGGGCTTGCTGCGTAGAGTAAGGCACGGGCTTTCAGCGCAAGGAATGCACCACGGGTAGCATGCCCGGTTTCACTTTCACTATATGTCAATGGAAGATCTTGGGCATAAATGTTGCATTCGTCAACAATGAAGTCTACTATCTCATCAAAAGACGATGGGGCAACTTGCAGATTGTCGTCCAAGCTCTGTGCCTCGACAATTAATGGAGCTTTGCCAAATGTGCGGGCCAATTCGAAATAGCAGAATGCGCGTAGGAAATGGGCCTCTGCAGAAATTCTAGATTTAACGTTTTCTGCTAATACCTGTGTACTGACGTCAGCAATACGTTCGATCAGCTCATTACAGCGACGAATAACTACATACTCCTGTGTCCATATTTCGTTTACAAACGGACAGCTTTGAGCAGTGATGGCATCTTTATTAAGTTGGGTGTAAATAGGGCTGTCAGCTACAACTGCTATGTCATCGGTGCCACCATCGAGGTTGCCAGCCCATGACATTGACCAGTCCTGACCATATCCTGCCGTACAGCGGTTAAAGCCGCACAACATAGAGCCATATATGTTGGCAACATATTTGTTTATCAGTGCCTGATCCTCCCAAACGGTGGCATCTGAGATAAACGAAGTAGGCTTAATATTTAGGTCGTCAGAACAACTTGTTACTGCTACAGCCAATATAGAGAACAAGAAATAATATATCTTTTTCATAATGATATGTCTTAGAATGATATGTTTTAATATTTAGAATTGAAGTGTGAGTCCGAAATTGAATGCTTTCATCTGTGGATAGGACCATCCTTGCGAATGGATGTTCTCTGGGTCAATTTGTGGCACCGATGTAAACGTGAGCAGATTGGTGGCATTTACATACACACGTAGTCCTGTTATGTTTAGTGCGCTGAGCCACTTTGGGGGAAGGTTGTAACCTATCTCAATATTCTTCAGACGTAAATAAGATGCATCATAAAGATATGTCTCTACACAACTGACGTCGGTTGCAGGCAGGTTGTGTGTCGTATTCGCTAACCTTGGATAACGGGCATTGCGATTGGTTTCGCTCCAACTATCGGTTATCCAGAGCTGTGGCAGGTTACCTTGGTTAAAGTACGGCTGTATGATACTACCATTGAGATAAACTTGAACACGACCTGCACCTTGTAGCAAGAAACTGAAATCCACATTCTTCCACTTCAATGCTCCGTTAATGCCATAAACTATTTCCGGCACATTGCCGTTGCCAAGATACGTCATGTCATCATAATTTACTACATTATCACCATTAACATCAACATACTTTATGTCGCCTGGCTGAGTTACATAGTTGGAACCAGCCACCTCTTGTTTTGCATAGTTATCGATTTCTTCTTGTGATTGGAAGAGCCCGTCGGTTTTGTACCCGTAGTATCCGTTGATGGGACGTCCGGTTTTGCGCATATATTCGCTTGTGCCGGCAGCCTCTGCCATTTCAACTATCTCATTGCGAGCATAGGTGAAGTTTCCGCCAATACTCCAGTCGAAGTCACCTATACGCTTGTGATAGGTCAGTGACATATCAACACCTTTGTTCTTTACCTTTCCAAGGTTTTCCAAAGGCAGAGTAGCTCCAAAAGATCCCGGCACCTCGTCGTAGCGTTGTAGCAAAATGTGGCTGCGGTTCTCAGTAAAATAGTCAATACTGAAACTCAGGCTATTCCATAGGTCTATGTCGAGTGCGATATTGAATTTTGTAGCGCGTTCCCATGTTGCCAGCTCATTGGCAACGGCTCCTGGTACTAACCCCTTTGTGACGTTGCTGCCAAATGCGTAGTCACCGCGGTTGTTGGGAAGATAGTTGCTGGCAGTGCCACCAGAATAAAGCTCGTAGCGACTGTAGTAAGGGTATGCCACACCGCCAGTGTTGTCATTACCAAGTGTGCCATAGGATGCACGAATCTTTAGGAAGTCGATTGTCTGACGAAGTGGCTCGAAGAATTTTTCTTCAGAGATGACCCATCCAAGAGATCCCGACATAAAGGTACCCCAACGGTGCGATGGTGCAAAGTTCTCGGATGCGTCACGACGAATGTTGAATTCTGCCAAGTAGCGGTTAGCGAAGTTGTAGTTCAATCGTCCAAGGTAGCTTATTCGTGCAGTCTTGGTATCGTAAGCGCTGAGGGTTTGGTATGTAGAGCTGCCTGCATCCATTTGGTCGAGCACCTCTGAGTCAAATGAAACGCGCTGCATACTTGAATTCTCATAACGGCTCTTTTTCTCGAGAGCCATTACCATAGCACTGATGTTGTGGTTGCCGAAAGAACGGTCATAATTCAGTTGTAACTGATATTCTTGGTTCTCTGTATTGCTCTTGCCTAAACCCAGGCTTGGGCTGGTGCGTGGAGCTAACAGATAGCTGCCATCTGCTTGTTTTGAATAAATGTAAGGCGATACGGTCCAGTTCTTACTGCTGCCGTTTTGATAGCTATAGGCCATGGTACCCTTTATAGAGAGTCCTTGAGTTATGACGTTTAGTTTCTGCTCGAGTTCAACCACAGCATCTCCAACAAATGTCTTGCTCTTACCGTAGCTGCCTCCTGGCTGGTTGTAGGCAACCACGTTAGTGTGTGTGGCATCGGGCACAGCAAATCGTCCATCATCATAACGGCAGAGCAGAACGGGGGTGTTGCGCATCAATGCAGCAAAGATGCCTGAAGCTGAGCCAGAGTTAAGACTTTTTTCAACACGTCCAGAAAGGTCAACCTTCAGGTGGGTAGTGCTGGTAATGTCGGAATCGATGTTGCTGCGAAGGTTGTAGCGTTTGTAATTAATGTCGTCCCAAAGGCCTCCCTGGTTGAGAAAACCACCGCTGACATAATAGCGCATTTTGTCGCTACCACCCGATACAGATACATTATGTTGCTGCTCGACAGCATAGCTTGATAGCATCTCGTCGTACCAGTTCGTGTTAGGATAGGACTCGCGGTCTGAACCATCGCGGAATTTCTCTATCTCCTCGGCACTGTAGATTTCTTGTCCCATGAACTGGTTGTAAAGGCGTGCATAGTCATAGGAGTTTGCATATTTAGGAAGTTTTGTGGGAGATGTGAGAGAGAGGTTTCCCGAGTACTTTATTGTTGGCTTTGCTTGTGCGCCGCGCTTTGTTGTAATCACGATAACACCATTGGCACCACGCATACCGAAGATGGCAGCCGAGGCCGCATCTTTCAAGACGTTTATAGATTCAATGTCATTTGGATCCATGCGTGCGAAGTCACTGGACGAACGCTCCACGCCGTCAATGATATAGGCTGGTGAGGTGTCGCCACGGAATGTTGCTATACCGCGGATATATATTGATGAATAGTCTGCACCAGGCTCTCCACTTGCTTGCTTAGCTATGATTCCAGGCATGCGTCCAATCAGAACATTGGTGGAGTTTGCAGCCTTGGCTTTCAGAAGATCATCGTTCTTCATGGATGTAACAGCACCGGTGAGGTTGGCTTTCTTCTGTGTGCCATAGCCCACAGCAACAACTTCCTCAAGAAGTTCTGAATCTTCGTTCAGTACGATGTCAATATTGGTATGTCCATTTACAGACACCTCTTTTGTTTTATAACCAATGTATGACACCGATAGAACAGCGTCAGATGCTACCGATAGTTTAAATTTGCCATCAATGTCTGTAACCGTTCCTTGGGTTAAGTTTCCCTTTACACTAACAGTTACTCCAATGAGAGGTTCAGAGTTAATGGCACTTGTTACACGGCCCGTCACACTTACATTACCATTTTGGGCGCTTATGCCTTGCGCGATAAGGCTTAGCAATGTGATTAATAGAAAGATTCTTTTCATGATATAATTCATTAGTGTTTACTAAACAATAGTCCGTTAAATAATTAGTTAACTATCTCTGTATCAATGGAATATATTAACAATACTTAGTATGTAAAATTTGGTTAAGTGACTGATTTTCAGTAACTTTATGTTATCAACGCATAAGTTAGACATGGAAATATCAGGAGCACTTAACCAATA
>Ga0172378_10004257_pt1 | contig 13427 bp, 12 predicted proteins | sample GrowelOW332metaG_FD_119755 | JGI IMG/M metagenome (GOLD analysis project Ga0172378, IMG submission 119755) | Groundwater microbial communities from an aquifer near a municipal landfill in Southern Ontario, Canada - Pumphouse #3_1 metaG | ecosystem: Environmental > Aquatic > Deep subsurface >...
AATTAAATACGGCGATTTAAAAAATCCAATAGTTTTTGTTGTTTCACAAAGTTATGATGGGCTAGCAATGGCTTTAATAAACTCAAATAAAGGTTCTAATAATATTTCCAACGAAATGCTTTTAAATTTCTTTGAACCATTTTACAGAGGAGATAATAGTCGAAAAGGTAAAGGTTTTGGCCTAGGCTTAGCTTCAGTAAAATCAATTGTTGATAGTCATGGTTGGAAAATTAAAGCTGAAGTTGATAAAAAAGAAAATACTACAACTTTTACAATTATAATTCCTTGTTATTAAGTTTTTTCCATTTTTTAATTAAAAATAAACCCTAATTATTAGGGTTTATATTGGAGGTGGGGGGATTCGAACCCCCGTCCTGACGTGCCATCCATCAGCGTCTACAAGCTTAGTCGATGTATTATTTTTGTTAACAAGCTGTATATCGACACACAAACCTGCTAACTAAGCTAGTTTAATTTTCCCCATCTACCCTAGCAATAAACGGGTAAGTCTCAATTGTTTACGGTCAGTCTAAGGGGTGAAACAAACCTTAGGCTGTTCGTTGTCCTGGCAGATTAATTAAGCTGCGAGAGCAAAAGTTGCTTCGTTAGAGACGATTTCGTCTTCTTTCTTTGCAATTAAAAAATTTTGGCAGTTTTAGGAGTTAGCGCTCCGCTTGCAACTAATGACCTGATCTACACCAGTCGAAACCGAAACACCCCCTTTCGGGATTCCGATTCTTCTATAATATAGTGAAATACTAAAAATAAATCAAGTAAAAAGGCTACTCAATAAAGAGTAGCCTTCAATAAACATTAAATTTAAATACAAATTATTTGTATTCACCTGGTTTTATTTCATCACCAAACTTCTTTTCAGCAGCTTGAATCTTAGCAATCTGTTTGTCCCATTCTTTAAAAATATATTCTGGACAGTTAGGATCCATTTTCTTGAAGTAGGCTTTAGCCCTTTCAAGTTTAGCTACCCATTTATTACAACGGAATGTAAATTGATAATCGTATTCAGCTTTAGTATAATTTTCATCTAAAAATTCTTTAAATAAAACTTTCAAATCCTTATATACTGGAATTTTTCCATTAGGAGTATCAACTGCATCAAATTCACCATGAATTCTACCTTCTGCCCAATGTACCCAAACTTTCTTAGCAAGTTTACTATTACAGAATTTTCCATCAGGAGTTTTTAAAAAGTAATTTGTAGAATAAATTTTTGGAGTTTTTTTCATACCCTTAACAAAATTAACATTGTTTACAGTATAATCTCCAAGTGGATAAGATAAGAAATCCATATTAGCCATTGGACTTGGTGTTCTAACACCTTCAGCACCAAGAGTAGCAGAAGTTGTTTCACTTTCAAGAGTACAAGCTTTAATTAAAATTCCTTCATCCCAAGTTGCTGATTCTTCAACAGGAACACAAGTATCACTATCACGTCCACCATAAAGAACTCCATCAACAGGAACACCTTCAACGGCTTCAAATCCTTTTTTATCAAAGTTACTTAAATAATCGAGTCTCATTGTGTATCTTGCATTACCATGAGTTAATTCAATTTCATTACCTTTTGCATCTTTCTTTCCTTCATACCAATCTTTACCTGAATGATTACTACCCTTTTTAGGAGTATCAATACCCATACCAAGCCAGTAAGGAAGATTATCTTCACCCACAAGTACGTTGGAGAAAATAATTTCTTGATTTGTCTGAAGATTTCTATAAATAAGAGGATCATCTTTTGCATTAACATCTTTAATAATACCAAAAATACCTTGTTCTACGTTTACAGCTCTAAATTCACCATTAATATTTCTAAAATAAGCAATATCATCACCAACAATTTCTTCACCTGGAATCATTGCGGTTGAAGTTTTACCACAAGCAGAAGGATATGCACCTGTGAAGTAAGTTCTACGACCTTTCTTTTCGTTAATACAAGCCATTACAAACATATGTTCACAAAGCCAACCCTCATTACCGGATTTGTTAATTGCTAAACGCATTGAATGTTTTTTTAATCCAAGAGAGTTACCTGCATACTGGTCATTCATTGAATAAACAATGTTATTCTGAGTATCCATGTAAATTCTTCTCTTATCAATATTAACTGAACAATTTCTTTCATCAACTTTTCCTGCAGAGTGTACAAATTTAAAGAAATTAGCTTTTTCACCCTCTTTCATAGCCATGAAATGTTTATAAGCAGGACGATATAAAATAGTTTCTGAATGTGCTACATACCAAGAATCAGTAAACTGAACACAAGGCATTGTAAATTCGGAGAAAGCTGGTCCTTCACAATAAAATCTAACTACAGTATCTTTTCCTTCCATAATATTCTTAGAAATGTCAGTAATCTCTTTCATACCGGCTTCAAATTCTACTGAATTTAAACTTTTCATTCTTTCTAGGTTTTCTTTGTAAACCAAATATTTGGTATTAACCTTATCACGAGCCTGATCTTTATAACCATCCCAGTGAATTGTCTGTTTGTCTCTTGCAAGAACAAATTCTTCTTCTGTTGCTAAGGCCTGATCTCTGATGTATTGTACATCAGCTTCACTATCATCACATACATAAATTGTAGCTGGGTTGCAATGTTCAGCGTACTTACCGATAAAACTCATTACTTCATCATTATTTAGGGCGGTAAGCTTTTTATAGCTAACGTCACTCATTTTACTTTTTAACAATTCAGTATAATTAGAACTCATATAGTCCTCCCAAATTTATTTACTTCACTTCTATAATATACTTAAATAATCCATTTATTTCAAGTAACTAGGAAACATTACATCAAATAAGTATTACTTTATCTATTAAAATTATTAATTAATACTTTTTTAACATTTTAATAATCAATTATTCATACCTAAGCCTTAATTTAAGTTCATAAGAAATATTTTTAAGGAGAATATTAATGAAAAAGATTTTAACAATTTTATTGATTCTTATGATGGTTACTTCAGTAGTTTTTGCCCAAGGTAGGCAAGAAACATCAAAGACAGCAACAGAAAACTATTCATTTGGAGGTTCCTCAACAGTAGCCCCTATAGCAAACAGTGCAATTCCAGCATTTGAAGTTAAAAATCCTAACGTAAAAGTTAGTTATGAAACTTTAGGTTCTTCTACAGGAATTTCACAACTTTTGGAAGGAACATTAAGTTTAGCAGGTTCATCAAGAGTCTTAAAAGATAGTGAAGTTAAAGACGGTTGTGTTACTACAACAATTGCACTTGACGGTATTACAGTGGGAGTTAACGAAACAGTTAGTATTGCAAATCTTTCAATGCAACAACTTAAAGGAATTTTCACTGGAGAAATAACCAATTGGAATGAAGTTGGTGGATTAGATCAAAAAATTGAAGTCATATTAAGGGATGAAGCAAGTGGAACAAGAGCTTCTTTTGAAGAAATTGTCCATAATAAGATTGCGCCAAAACAAAACGCAATTGTAGCTCATGAAAATGGTGATGTAGCAAGTAAAATTGCAGCCACTCCTGGATCAATTGGATATATTGGAATGGCTTTTGGTTCAATAATCACCGAAGCAGGTGGATCCCTTTTAACAATTGATAATGTAAAAGCAAACGTAGAAAATGTTTTAAACAATACCTACCCAATAAGTAGAGCTTTATATGTAGTAACAATTGGACAACCAAAAGAAGGTACAACAGAAAAAGCATTTATCGATTTCTTACTTTCAGAAGAAGGTCAAGAAATAGTAGCTGAAAATCAATTTATAAGATTGAATTAATGGATTTAAAAATGGCAACGCTAAGAAAAAATAATTTACGTAAAGCCACAGAAAGCGGTAGCAGAGCAATTCTGCTGCTTTCTGCTATGATTTCAATAATAGCTGTTTTTTTGATAATAGTTTTTATTTTAGGTCAGGCTTTACCCACTTTAAAACAAGTCAGTTTAAAAGAGTTCTTTTTTTCTACCACTTGGTATCCAACTCAAGACCCACCCCACTATGGTGTTGCTTCTTTCATTATTGCAAGTTTTGAAGTAACTCTCATTGCTTTAATTTTAGCTATTCCAGTTTCGCTTTCAGCAACAATCTATTTAAGTCAATTTGCAAAAAACAAACTTGCTCAAATATTGAGAACTTCAATAGAACTTTTAGCTGGTATACCATCAATTATATATGGATTATTTGGATTATCAGCCATTGTCCCCTTTGTAAGAAATATATTTGGTGGGAATGGAATGAGTTTACTATCAGCGGGAATAATTTTAGCAATTATGATATTACCCACCATAATTAATTTAAGCGAAGTAGCTCTAAGCAATGTAAGTCAAGATTTAATAAATAGCTCCATTGCTATGGGGGCAACTAAATGGCAAACAATTTCAAGAATTATTATTCCCGCGGCTATGAGTGGAATAGTTTCTTCTATTGTTCTTGGTCTAGGAAGAGCCATAGGTGAAACCACAGCAGTGCTTTTAGTAGGAGGAAATGCTCCAGTTTTTGCTAAAAGACCAATTGACATGGGAAGAACTTTAACAATGAACATAATAACTGATATGGCTTATGCAACAGATACCCATAGAAGTGCATTATTTATGACCGGGGCTTTGCTCCTTTTGGTTATTTTAATTTTAAACTTATGTGTAGTTCAAATATCAAAACGAAAGAGACTTGAAAAATGATAAATAGAAATACAGCAAACGACATTTGGATAATAGTAATAAAATTATTATCATTTCTTACAATTTTTCTTCTAGCCTTGATTTTAGGTTATTTAATTTTTAAAGGGCTTTACAGTAGCAAACAAACTAGTAGAACAGTATTAAATACAATCGAAAGTAATCTTGATTTTGAAGTTTACTCCTCCAAAAATTCAAGTATAAAGGAACTTGATTGGTTTACTCTTCAAAAAATGGGAATGGGAGAAATAAAAAACTTAAGATTGCTTACAAAAGAAAATGTATCTTTTGAACTTTATATTGAAGAATCCCAAATTTCCAAATTTGCCTCTTATTTGAATTTAAGTGAAGCTCAACTTAGGAGTCACTCTATTAAATTGGTTAATCCACAAGAAATAACTAATTACCAGAAGGAATCCGGAAAAATACTTATTACTAAAAAAGGCGAAAAAATACCTAATCTTTTTAAAAAGGTAAAAGTTAGTGATGATGTTCTTGTAGTCAACAACTCTGTGATTCAAACTTTTGACAACAAAAGAATTACAAAATTAGATGAAAAGCAAATTGAGAAACTAAGAAACAATGAAATTTCAAATTGGTCACAATTAAACGGACCTGATTTAAATGCATTATATATTCCAGAAAACCAAATTTATGAAGTAGGTTCCATTGAAGGGTCTTATTCTTTTGCAAAAGCAATTTCCTTCGAAAAAGCCGGAAATTTGGGAATTACAAATTTAGAGACTTTGAAAGTTGTTCACATTATCAAAGGTATAAATCTTACTTTAAAATATATTATTTCACCCGCAGAAGAATCTGGAAAATTTGGAGGAATTATTACTATTATTGCCAATACAATATTTTTAGTAATTCTTACAATAATAATAGCTGGACCTCTTGGAATTGGAGCTGCAATTTTTCTAGTAGAATATGCTAAAAAAGGAAAATGGACCCAATTTATTAGAACAGGAATAGACCTTTTAGCTGGAGTTCCTTCAATTATATTTGGTCTTTTTGGATTAATAGCCTTTGTGAACTTTTTGGATTTTTCTTTCTCTCTAATTAGTGGAAGTTTAACCATGAGCTTAATGGTTCTTCCTACGATAATAAAAACTAGTGAAGAGGCGTTAAAGTCCGTTGATAAAGAACTTATATCCGGTAGTCGTGCTCTAGGTGCAACAAAAATTGAAACTATTTGGAAGGTTGTTTTACCCTCTTCTTCGAAAGGTATACTTTCGGGAATAATCCTCTCAATCGGGCGAACAGTTGGAGAAACCGCAGCTCTTATCTTTACCCTTGGAAGTTCAACAGATTTAGCAAAAAATATTTTCAGTAGTTCAAGATCTCTTTCAATGCATATCTATCTAATAATAACCGAGGGATTACCAATAAACGATGCATTTTCCTCTGCACTTTTATTAATTGTGCTGGTATTAATCATAAATATTAGCACCAGAAAAATCATGGAAAAAGGACAAAAGAAAAATGAAAGACAATAAAATATTATTTGAGGTGGAGAACCTTAATTTATGGTATGGAGCTTCTCATGCCCTTAAAGATGTAAACTTAAAAATTGAAAGCAACTCAGTCACAGCCTTTATAGGCCCTTCAGGTTGCGGAAAATCCACATTCTTAAGAGTTTTTAACCGAATGAACGATTTAATTGAAGGTGTTAAAATCGAGGGTTCAATAAAGTTAAACGGTGTTGATATAAATAAAGACCTAAACCCTATGGATTTACGAAAGCAGGTTGGTATGGTTTTCCAAAAACCTAATCCTTTTCCAATGAGTATTTTTAATAACGTTGCTTATGGTCCACGCTTATATAAAAAATACTCAAAGGCCGAAATGATTGAAATTGTTGAAAAAGCACTGACTCAAGCAGCCCTTTGGGATGAAGTTAAAGATCGACTTGATAGAAATGGCATGAGTCTTTCTGGTGGTCAACAACAAAGACTTTGCCTAGCTAGAACTTTAGCAGTTAATCCTGAAGTAATATTAATGGATGAACCTACCAGTGCCTTAGACCCAATTTCAACAGCTAGAATTGAGTCCTTAATAACAACTTTAAAAGAAAGCTATACTATCATTATAGTTACCCACAACATGCAACAAGCTAGCCGTGTTTCCGATACTACAGCATTCTTTTTGATTGATGAAAATCGTACAGGATTTTTAGTTGAATATGGACAAACAAATGAAATCTTTTTTAAACCAAGAGATAAAAGAACAGAAGACTACATAAGTGGAAAATTTGGTTGATATATAAAAAAAATAGGAGAAAAATATGGAAAAGAAAACAATCCAACTAGATCAAAAATTAAACTTCTTTCATGAGTTGTTATTACAAACAGTACAAAGAGTAGAAGAATCTATAATTAAAGCAGCAATTGCTGTTCGTGACCACGATAAGGAATTAGCTAATAAAGTAATAGCAGAAGATTATTTTATAAACCAACTTAGAGATATGGTGGAAAACGATGCTGTTCGTCTTTTAATAAGCGAATCCCCTTATGGGCATTATATGCGACATATAATTGCTGGAATAAAAATGGTAACAGCTTTAGAAAGAATGGGCGATTATGCTTCCCATTTAGCAAGACTTGCAACGCATGAAACCAATAACAACAAATTCGATGAAATAATAATCAACAATTTGGTTGAAATGGCAATGGCAGATGCTGCTATGTTTAGAGGAGCTATTGATGCTTTGATTAAAGAAAATGCTGAAGATGCAATTGAGGTAGCAAAAAAGGATAATGAAATAGATAATTTTCGACTTAAAATTAATGATATCATACTAAATTCTGGTCCTTTCGATAGTATTGAACAAAGAAAAAAAATGTTTGAATATTATTATATAACAAAGGAATTAGAAAGAATGGGGGATTTAATTACGACCATTTGCAAATGGATAATTTACATTGTAAATGGAGACAAGCCAAGATTAAACTAAAAATTAGGGTATAAAAGTTCTTCTTTATCCTTTAAATTTTCAATATTTTGTTCTTTAGGTAAAGTTATTATAAATTCACTTCCTTGGTTTACAACAGAATTTACTTTTATACTCCCTGAATGTAATATACAGATATGTTTTACTATTGAAAGGCCTAAGCCTGTTCCTCCAGTATCTCTAGATCTAGTTTTATCAACTCTGTAAAATCTTTCAAAAATTCTTTGTTGATCTAAATAGGATATTCCCCAACCTTGATCTTTAATTGAAATTTCCAAGATTTTTGGGGAACTATTTACACTAATTATAATAGTTTTATTTTCATCGCTATAATTTATTGCATTATTTAATAGATTAATAATAGCTTGAGTTAAAAGACTTGGGTTGCAATAAATTTGTTCGTTTCCTTTATAATTATTTTCAATTTTTATGTTCTTTTCTTTTGATTTAAATCCAACGCTTTCGATGCTTTCCTCTAAAATCAATCCAATATTAGAAAAAACCATAACTAATTTGGTTTTATTATCCTCAAGGGAGGCTAAAACTAATAAATCGTCAATTATTCCTTTCATCTGATTGGCATTTCTATTAATTATTTTAGAATATTTTTTAATTGAAACATCATCCAAAGGAGAATTAACTATAATTTCAGAAAAACCGTTAATACTAGTAAGCGGGGTTTTTAATTCATGAGAAACATTAGCTACAAAGTCCTTTTTAATTTTTTCCACTCTTTTTAATTCTGTAATATCAATAACAGTCATAACAAGTCCATTAATTTTTTTAGTTGTTTCATTATAAATTGGAGATAAATTAATATTATAAATTTTTTGTTTACCTTCGCCCATTAACAAAGCTGTTTCACCGTGAAGATGACCTAATTTTATTACTTCTTTACTACCAATGGCTTTAGTCCCTTTAATAATTTGATCTATTAACAATTCAAGTTCAACATCACCAAAGATTTGTAAAGTTTTAATTTCAGAATAATCTTCAATATTTAGCATTTCTTTAGAACTTTTGTTCATCATTAATACATTTTTATTAGTATCCAAAACCAAAATACCCTCTGCCATGGAACGTAATATTAAAGAATATAAATTTCTGTCTTTTGATATCTTTATAACTTGTTCATCCAAAGTTCGAGCCATTTCATTCATTGTGGACGATAGATCATGGAATTCTTTTGGAGTTTCAATACTTGTCTTAAACTTTAAATTTCCATTTTGATATTCCTTACAAGCTTCGTCAAGTTTCTTTAAAGGCCTTGAAACATAGAAAATAACTACTAAATTTATAAGAATCAAAACAAATAAAATTAGTAAAATAAGTGGAATTATTCTATTGGAAAAAGCTTTATCCCAAACTGAGATTAAATTTAAAGGGGTTGCAACTCTTACAAAAAAATCATTATCCACGTATTTAGCAAAATAGATTGTTTCAATTTTTAAAGTATTACTAAATCTTACTTCACTACCTTTGCCAAATTCTCTAGCCTTTTTTATTTCATTTCTGTAATAATGATTGTCCATATCCTCAGGATTTGTTTCACTGTCATAAAACACCTTCCCTTGATTATCAATTAAAGTAACTCTAACTTTATGTTCTTTTGAATAGAGATCAATTTCTTCAAAATGATGAATTAAATCCGTTTCTGCTAAATAATCACATTGGCTATTAAGAGAAGTTAACTTTTCTTCTAATAAAGTTTCTTGAAAGGCCTTTCGACTAAACATCAAAACTATAAAAGCTATTAAAACCATGGAAAACAAACTCAAACTAATTATTTGACTACGAAATTTCATTATTCTTCTTCCTGATATTTATACCCTACAGACCATATAGTTTTAAGGTAATTTCCAAAATCTCCAAGCTTTTTTCTTATACTAGCAATTTGGACATCAATTGAGCGTTGAGTTACGGGATAATCATTACCTTTAATACTGTTTATTAGTTGTTCTCTGGTAAATACTCTCCCTTCCTCCCAAACTAGGATTGATAAAAGAGAGAATTCAGTTGCTGTAAAATTTATTTCATTTCCATTTGTCTGGCAGGTATGATGAGTTTTATCTATTTTTAATCCTTTAGAAGTTAAAATGCTATCTTTATCTACAGGAATAGAAACTTTTCTGTACCTAATCATAGCTTTAACTTTTGCTGAAAGTACCTGTGGACTGAAGGGTTTTGTTAAATATTCATCACTTCCAAGTTCTAAACCGGTAATAATATCCGTATCCTCACCTCTTGCTGAGGCTATGATTATTGGTACTTTCAATTCCATTTTAAAACGAATTTCTTTTAAGACTTCAAGTCCTAGCTTACCTGGTATCATTAAATCTAGAATAATACAGTCAAATTGTTCTTTTTGAACTTTTTCTATTGCTGAGTTACCATTTGAGACTTTTACTGTTTCAAAACCTTCTTTTTCAAGATAGAATCCGATTAATTCTTGAATATCCAGGTCATCCTCAACTATAAGAATTTTACTTTTCATATTATTATTTTACTTAAAAATAAACTTACCAACAAGAATAAAAGATTGGATTTACATAGATTTAACAATTAGGTGGACAAAACTGTATTTTAGGTAGCGGTAAATCTTGATTATACCAAATTACAAGAAGAGCACCCTCTCCCACTTCAATTATTCCCTTTTTATTCGTAAATTCATTACTAAGACCTAAAGGATAATCACTTCTTAATTTTAAATTATTACCTTCATATTTTAAGTTTATTAAATTTACATCTTTTGTTTCTGTTTCCATTGAGAAAATGGAAATATAACCTTTATAACCTTCTTGAAATTCAAGTCTAGCATTAGTTATAGAAGTAGCAGTATAGTCTTTTCCTATAAGAAAAGTCTTTATTCCTATTTTGGAAGAATGACCTAGAAGACTAAAATTGGCTATCGAGTGTTCAACTCTCTCTCCACCTGTTCCTCCATAAATTCTTATATTTTTATAACCTTTGGAAATTGCAAGATTAAAAGCCAAAAGCATATCACTTTCATCCTTCTTTTTAGGAAATGTAAGTTTCTCAGTTTTAGTACCTAAATTTTTAGGAATTTCTTTTATTGAATCAAAGTCACCAATTAAAACATCAGCTTCTTGGTTTAAATAATCATATCCTCCGTCAACAGCAATTAGATAGTCATATTTTTCTTTTTCAAATAGATTCCTATTAAACTCACCTGATCCCACCAATACACAATTATTCATTGATTTTTTCCTTCATAAGAAGCTTTTGTTCTTTTAGCATTTCTTCTAACTCTTCAAAAGAAAGACTACTGTTAGAAAATTCGGTGAATTTAGAGCAAAAGCATTCTTTACATTCAATACAATATTCTAATTTCTTTTTTATTATACAACAATTATAAATTGGACAAATATCTAAACCTGCTTCTTCTAACCATCCAACTTTGCCTTGAGTTTCCCTGCATCCTTCGCAATCAATCTTATAGCTTTTACAGTTTTTACAAATAAAACCACAACAGGTTAATTCATGTTTCATTTATTAATTATTCCTTTAAAACTCAAAAAGTATAATATCATTACTGGAAGTAGTCATTTTAGGGGTTTGGTAATTGTAATTATCATTTCTCTTTGTATAATTGGCTACTGTTGATAAATAAATCTTTGAACTATTTATTGATTCTGATAAAACAGGAATAATTTTAAGTACCTGATTGTCTTCATCCCATCCTAACCCATCAAGTAAGGCTTGAGTAAAACTTCCATGCAATGAACCATCCATCGCTTCTTGATAGCTTTGAGCAGCCGAAAGAATATAAATATCATCAAGCACCTTTTCACTTGTAGAGGAAAAAAGAAGATCAGCAGTAGAAGGATGATTAGCATAATAGTAAGTTGTTAAATCTAAACTAATATAATCATCTGAAATCATTGCACCACTAAAACAAAAATCATTTATAAGTATTTTCTTTCCTGCAATAGTTTCCACCAAAGATAAATATTCACTTAACTTGTAAAAATATTTACTAATTTCATCATCATCTTGGTTAATATTTTTTGGTATAACAAAATTGTAATCATCTGATAAATCTTCTGGATAGGTAATTTCATATTCACTTATTACTTCTACATTTGGTGCTCCATGGCCTGCTAAAAAAATAAATAACATATCTTGAGAGTTTTGTTTGGAGTTTATTTCATCAACAACCTGAATTAGACTATTTTGACTTGGATAATAGAAGGCTGTATCACTTTGTTGTTCAATATAAGAATCATCAATAAAATCAGAAGTTGCTCTTACATCGTTATTTTCACTCAGCAAATAATAAAGTTCAACTTCAGTTCCTTCCTTTTCACCTAAGGCTTTAAGCACTTGTCCAACTTGATAGGCATCATTGCAGGTCCCATATAAATTTTTAGAAATTGCAGCTATGTCGTTATAATCAATTCCAACAGAAACTACTCTTATTACTCCCTTAGGCTCTTGTTCAACCATCAACTCACAAGAAGATAGTAAGAAAACAAATACAAGTATAATTATTATTAATGCATATTTTCTTTTCAAATTAATCTCCCATATTCCAAATTCCTTTGTAAACCAAAGTAATCCCAATAGGTATATTTAGCGCAATAATATCCTTACGATAATCGATATTAACTCCAGTAGAAATAAACCAATCAAACCAAGGAGTTTCAGAGATTTTTATTTCATTTATATTATGAAAACCCAGACTTGCAAAATGAACTCCAACATTTGGATAAAAAGTATTAAAATTCCAAGAAAGGCCAAATCCTAATTTATATGAAGGATTAATATCATATAAAAGGCTACTTTTTAAACCAATAGATATAAAACTTTTTAAGGCCGTTTGATTATAGGCCAAAGAAAAACTTACAAATTTAGTGCTTAGGGAATTACGAATTTCTAGTTTTTTGAATTTAAAAGAAAGTACATTTAAATCAATATTAACAGCAAATTGGGTTCTTATTGGAACATTATTAATTTGCAAATAATCAGCAGTTGGTATAGCTCCATAATAAGAAGGAGAAACAGTAATACTTGGAATATACAAATACTCACCGATATTTGTAGTTATGTTATAACTGAATACCGGAAAGCAAAATAAGAGGAATAAAAAAATCAATACAACTCTACGTTTCATAAAGTGATACTATCAGAAAACGTAGATAATGTATATTTTTTTAAAAGATTTTTTAAATTTAGTTTAAATACTGTTACAAATTTAGTTCTAACTTAGAAAATCAGGAATTTCTCCACGGTTATTGAAGATTTTTCTTTTTTGAGAGCTAAGTATTTTCTTACACATACGAATTGAAAGAGGGGTTATCTCAACCATTTCATCATCTTTAATAAAACGAATAGCCCTTTCAAGAGTAATTCTTGTTACTGGAGTTAGAGAAACTGCTTCGTCTTTTCCACTTGCTCTAAGATTGGTAAGGTTTTTCGTTCTAGTTGGATTTACCAAAAGATCAGAATCTTTGTTTCTTTCTCCAATTATCTCACCTTCATAAACACTGTCACCAGGTTTTACAAAAAAGTTTCCTCTATCTTCTAACTTAAACAAGGCAAAAGGTATAGCTGTTCCATCTCTATCACAAACTAAAGATCCTGTAAAACGTTCTGCAAAATCTCCTTTATAAAGTTCATAACCTTTAATAGTACTGTTCATAATACCATAACCATGAGTATCAGTTAAAAATTCATCTCTATAACCAATCAAAGCTCTACTAGGAACTTCAAATGCCATTTTAACTCTATTATCCTTAGAATAGGTAATATTCTTCATAAGGCCCTTTCTTTGTGATAGCTTTTG
>Ga0172378_10004258_pt1 | contig 13424 bp, 13 predicted proteins | sample GrowelOW332metaG_FD_119755 | JGI IMG/M metagenome (GOLD analysis project Ga0172378, IMG submission 119755) | Groundwater microbial communities from an aquifer near a municipal landfill in Southern Ontario, Canada - Pumphouse #3_1 metaG | ecosystem: Environmental > Aquatic > Deep subsurface >...
ACCGTTACCTTTAAAGATTTCTATAAATATTTCCCTGATAAATTCCATAACGAAACTAACGGTGTTACTCATCGTCGTTGGTTAATGTATGCAAATCCAGAACTTGCTGAATTAATTACAAGTAAAATTGGTGAAAAATGGATTAATGATCCAGAAAACGGCCTTAAAGAATTGCTTAAATATAAAGAAGATGAAAGCACTTTAAATCGTTTAATGGAAATTAAAACCGATAATAAGATTAAATTAGCCAAATATATTAGTGATAACTATGGAATAGAAGTTGATACAAATTCAATTTTTGATGTTCAAGTTAAGCGTTTACACGCTTACAAACGTCAATTACTTAATATTTTTAGAGTTATCGGACTTTATTTTGAACTCAAAACTAATAAAGACTTCAAAATGTATCCTCATACCTATATTTTTGGTGCTAAAGCTGCTCCATCATATGTTTTTGCAAAAGAAATTATCGAACTTATCAATTCAGTCGCTCGAGTTGTAAATAACGATCCAGAAGTTAATAAGTTTATGAAAATTGTCTTTATGGACAATTATGGCGTCAGTATGGCTGAAAAGATTATTCCTGCAACTGATATTAGTGAACAAATTTCTACTGCTGGAAAAGAAGCGAGTGGTACAAGCAACATGAAATTCATGATGAATGGTGCCTTAACTTTAGGTACTCTTGATGGTGCTAACGTAGAAATTCTTGAAAAAGTTGCGGATGAAAACGCCTTTATCTTTGGTCTTAAGGTTGAAGAAATTGAAAAGATTAAACAAGCTGGAAATTATAACGCTTGGGAAGAATATAATTCAAATATTGGTTTAAGAAAGATTCTTGATAGTTTATTTAATGGTCCTTGGTGTGAAGATATCCCAGATCGTTTCAAAGGAATCTTTAATGAAGTCATGAATCATAACGATGAATACTTTATATTTAAAGATTTTAAAGCTTATCAAGATGAAAGCTTTGCTATTGAAAAGCATTACCTTAATAAAAAAGCGTGGGCACAATCTTGCCTTGTTAATATCGCTCAATCTGGTTATTTCTCAAGTGATCGCACAATTGAAAGTTATAATAAAGATATCTGGCATCTTAATAAAATTGATTTAGCTAAAATTTAGTAATAAAAAACGGGAATTTATTTCCCGTTTTATTTTATCGTTGATAGATTTCTTCTAAATGGTAGTGGATACCTTAAGAAAATTTTTAAGAGTACATATGCTACAATTGATCCAATAAAGCCTTGTAATAAATCTAAAGGTGTTGATGTAATTGTAGAATTGATTCCATATAGAATAATATAAGCTACAAAGTATGTTGCAACCATGAATAGTGGAGCAATAAATATACTAATATATTTAAGATGCTTATGATTTTTAAGAATTCGATAGATAATGTAGGCTGCTAACGCTTCAAGTCCTTTAGCTACAATAGTAAAAGGAACAAAAATAGCGAAAGAACTAGTGATATCAGCCAATAGTGAACCAACAGCTCCAGCAAACATTCCTTCGATTGGTCCGATGAAAATTGTTGTAAATAAAATCAAGCAATCACTTAAATTGAAATATCCAGCATTTAATGGATAAGGAACAGCAAGAAACATCGTTGCTATATAGATTAGTCCAGTCATCATCGCAGTCATTGTAATTCTAATAATGATTTCTTTTGTTTTACTCATAATTAATATCGATCTTTTTTGTCTGAAACTCTTCTTGAATAGCCTGAACGACTGTTGTCAGTCTTGCTATAGGAAGAATTTCTGTTTTGATAACCACCAGTAGTGCGTCGACCAGAGTATGAAGAACTAGAGGTGCTGCCTGTTCTACTTTGGTAACCACGGTTATATCCACCTTCTCTTGGTGCTCTCTTTTCACCTTCATATGATGGACGGGAATTATCTCGACTATAGCCAGTTCTTGAAGAAGAACCTTGATAATTTGATTTATATCCACCTCGATCTGATGAACCTTGATAATTTGATTTATATCCAGAAGTTGAATTTCTTGAATAACTTCTATCTCCAGATTGTGAATCTCTACTATATGATGAAGGTCCTCTACTATATGAAGAACTTCCTCGATTATAGGAAGAAGATTCGCTTCTACTAGATGATGAAGGTCCTCTACTATATGAAGAAGAACCACCTCGACTATAAGAAGAAGAACCACCTCGACTATAAGAAGATGAAGATTCACCTCTGTTATATGAAGAACTTCTATCTCTATTATATGAAGAACTTCTGTTAGAGTATGAACCTCTAGAAGAATAGCTTTCTTCACTTGGTTCGTCTTTAACACCTAATTCTTTTTTATAATCACCATAAGGTTTTATATTTTCTTTTCTGAAATTATCAACGGCTTTATTATCAAGTTTTGAATAATGTGCGTTGAGTTCAGCCTTTTTAGCTCTTTCTTCATCTTTAATTTTTTGAGCAGCTTCTTTTTCTTCAAATATTTCTTTTGGAGTTTTATCAATTAATTTTTCAACTTCTTCGATAGTATAGCATTCAATTCCCATACCAATTAAAGCTCTAGTAGTGAGACCTTGGCCATCAATTAAAGTTCCATTGAATTTTCCATTATAAACTTGTTTAACTCCGCAAGATGGAGATTTATCAGCTAAAACAGCTTTACGAATATGTAAATATCGGACAATATTTAATACATCATCTCGTCCCTTTTCAAAATTTTTAGTAACATCTTTGCCTTTATCTGAGATAACATTATCACCACGTAGTTCACTTGGATCACGTGGGGTGGAAAGTCCACCAAATTGTTCAGGGCAAATAGGAACAATATTAAAATGCTCTCTTAAAAATTTTACCTTCTCGTTATAGTTTCCTTTGCCGTCATAACGGCATTTGTCTCCGAGTAGACACGCACTTACAATAATAGTTTCCATTTGATACCTTTCGTTGCTTTCAATATTATAAAGATTTCTTTATAATAATTCCATATGAAAAAAGAAACAAAGTTAAACATTAATGGAATTATTTACGAAACTAGTATTGAATACCGCAATGTTCGATATATTCGTTATCGAATTGAAAATGACCATTTATACATTATTTGCCCATATTTTGTCACAAAAGATTATTTAATTGAGTTAATTTCGAAAAGAAAGATGAAAAAGAGCAAAAATAATAGTGAAAAACCATTTGAGAATGATTATTGTTTTATTTATGGAAAAAAAGAAATGTTAGAAAATAATTTTGTAAATATTGATAATCATTATATTTTATTTAACAAAGATTCTTTTTATAAAGATATCGAAAAGTATTTTTATCATTATGTCGATGAACGAATTCATTATTATGAGAATCTTATGGGAATACCTGATCACTATAATCTTACTATTCGTTTTGTTAAGACTAGATATGGTAGTAATAGTAAAAGAACTCATCATATTACAATCAATAGTTATCTAATTCATTTTTCAAAAGAGATAATTGATGCTATTATTGTTCATGAATTAGCGCATAATTTCCATTATGATCACTCTAAATCGTTTTATGAAATAGTCTATAAATATTGCCCAGATTATAAAGCTTTACATAAGTGTTTAAGATTATCATTTTATCAAGGAGTTAATAAATAGTAATGATTAAGTATATAACTAGTAGAAAGAACCAGATTATTGTTGATACTATACAACTTAGGAACAATAAGACTTCAACTAAAAAGAAACAGTTTATTATTGAAGGTGATCATCTTTTTGAAATGGCTATCAAAAGTGGAAACGTAAAATATTTATTTTCTTTAAAACACATTAATGGAATTAATGAAAACATTGATCAATATATTGTCACGCAAGATATTCTTGAAAAAATAAGTATTAATAAATCCACACCAAATGTCATTGCTATTTGTGAATATGTCAACGAACAGATCGATGAAAAAGCAAACAAGCTTGTATATTTAGACAATATTCAAGATCCTGGAAATCTAGGAACAATTTTAAGAAGTTCGTTAGCTTTCTCATATAAAAATGTTTTAATAAGTTCAGATTCGGTTAATAAATATAATGAAAAAGCAATTCAATCTTCACAAGGAGCATTATTTAACTTAAATATCGAGACTTGTAATGTTACAAAACTTCAAAAATTAAAAGATAGTGGATATAAGATTATTGTTACTCTTTTAGATAAAGATGCTATTAAACTAAATGATTTTAGTATTCCAAAAACTGAAAAATACGTGATTGTTCTCGGTAATGAAGGTCAAGGTGTGAGAAAAGAAATTATCGATCTTGCTGATTATAAGGTATTTATCGAAATTGATAACATTGACTCCCTTAATGTTGCTATTGCTGGTGCAATAATCATGCATAAATTGAATAGTATTTAATCGTTTCATTTGGTTTTCCTTTGACGTTCTATTTATTTACATATTTTATTAAAATATGATATTATAGAGAAGCAAAGAAGAGGAGTAGTAATATTTTTCTAGGTTTCAAGTGATAAGCAGATAGTGGGAATGCTTTAATCAGAGAATATGAATTCGCCTTGGAGCAGGTTTGATGAACCCGTAACTATGCGTTAAATAGGTAATTAAGAGCTTAAGAATTAGGATGGTACCGCGAGAAATCGTTCCTATCTAATTCTTTTTTTATTTTAAAGGAGAAAAAAATGAGCGAAAAATTAGAATTTAAGTTTGATACCCAATTATTAATCAATGGAACTGGGTTAGATGAAGATGAGATTAATAGATATATTACTGAAAATTTTAAAGGTGATTGTTTAATTGCTGTTGGAGACGATACCTTAATTAAGATTCATTTCCATACTAATGAAACATGGGAAGTTTTGAAATATGCCCAATCAATTGGTGATATTAGCGATGTTGTTGTTGAAAATATGCAACGTCAATCTGATGGCCTTAAAGGCTAGTTTGGAGGTTTTATGGAAGAAGAAAATAACATATCTCAATTAATCGAGACTGCTCTTTTAGATATTGAAAAAGCAAACTCACTTGATGATCTCAATGAATGTCGTAATAAATATCTTTCTAAAAAAGGTAGTGTTTCTTTATTGATGCTTAAAATGAAAGAACTTAAACCAGAAGAAAAGAAAGAATATGGACAATTAGTTAATGAAGCAAAAAACAAGATTGAATCAGCAATTTCTATCAAAATAGAAGAAGAAAAAACAAAAGTGTTGAATGAATCTTTAAAAAAAGAAACAATTGACATCACCTTACCAGGAAACAATCATCAACCTGGTTTAGAAAATCCTTTCTATAAAGTATTAGGTGAAATTGAAGATATTTTCATTAGAATGGGTTACGAAGTTAAGGAAGGACCTGAAGTTGTTACTGATGAATATAACTTTGGTTTAGTTAATATTCCAAAAGATCATCCTGCAAGAGATATGCAAGATAGTTTTTATATTAGTGAAGATTTATTACTTAGAACTCAAACTTCTTCGATGCAACCTACAATTATGCGTTTAGCTAATGGAAAACCAATTAAGGTTATTTGTCCTGGAAAGTGCTATCGAAGAGATGATGATGATATGACTCATAGCCATCAATTTGGACAAATTGAAGGATTAGTAATCGATAAAAATATTAATATGGGTAATTTAAAAGGTACTTTAGAGCTTTTTGCTAAATCAATGTTTTCAAAAGATTCAAAAGTTAGATTTAGATGTTCATATTTCCCATTTACTGAGCCATCTGTTGAAGTTGATATTTCTTGCTTTAAATGTCATGGAAAAGGATGTCCAACATGTAAAGGCAGTGGATGGATCGAGATTTTAGGCGCCGGTATGGTTCACCCAAACGTATTAAGAATGTCTGGTTATGATCCAGAAATATATAGTGGTTTTGCTTTTGGTGTAGGTATTGATCGAGTTGCTATGCTTCGATATGGAATCGATGATATTCGAAGATTATATCAAAATGACGTACGTTTTATCGGTCAATTTAATAAAGAAGTGGAGGAATAATTATGTTAGTTTCTATTAATGAAATCAAAAAATATGTCGATTTAAAAGACATTACTGTTGAACAAATAGCTGATAAATTAACCTCTGCTGGTATTGAAGTCGAAGGAATTGATAAATTAGCTTCAGCAACAAATATTGTTATTGGTGAAATTATTGAGTGTGAAAAACATCCAGAAAGCGATCATTTACATTTATGTTCTGTAGATATCGGTTCAGAGATTTTACATATTGTTTGTGGTGCACCTAATGCAAGAAAAGGATTAAAAGTTATTGTTGCGAGAGACGGTGCTCAATTACCTGGAAAAGTTATTAAAAAATCAAAACTTTTAGGATACGATAGCGATGGAATGCTCTGTGCATTAAATGAATTAGGTGTTGATCCTAAAAATTTAAGACCAGAACAAATTGAAGGAATTGAAGAATTATCAAATGATGCTCCTATTGGAGAAACTGATGTTCTTAAGTATCTCGGACTTGATGATGCCATTCTTGATTTGTCTTTATTAGCAAACAGAAGTGATGCATATGCTCTTTATAATGTTGCTAAAGAAATTGGTGCATTATTTGGACGTGAAGTTAAGATACCAAGTTATAATAGTAAAGATTTAGTTGATATTAAGTATGAAGTTGGTAGCGATACTGATAATTGCAAACAATTTTCAGTTCGTATTTTTAAAGATATTAAGATTTCTGAATCTCCAAAATGGTTACAAAACGTTTTAAGAAATGAAGGAATTAGATCAATAAATAATATTGTTGATATTGGTAACTATGCCATGCTTTTAACTGGTCAACCAATCAATATGTATGATTATGATAAATTAACAAAACAAGAATTAATCGTAAAAGATAACTTTGATTGTGAATTTATTGCAATGGATGATAAAAAATACTCATTAAAACCTGGTGATATAGTTGTTTCATCAAATAATGAACCTGTTTGCATTGCTGGTATTATGACCTCAAAATCATGTGAAGTTACACAAAACACTACAAATATCGTAGTTGAAGTAGCAAATTTCTATGGTGCTCAAATTAGAAAAACTTGTTCAAGATTAGGTTTATCGAGTGACAGCTCTCAAAGATTTATTAAAGGAATCAATCCTAATCAAATTAACGATGTATTCGAATTAATTAGTTATTTAGTTAAAGAAATTGTTGGATGTAAGTGTGAGTCAAAAACAACTGAATATAACGTTTTAAACTATAAACAAAAAGAAATTGAATGCACATTCGATTATATTAATAAACGTCTTGGAACTACTTACAGTAATGAAACGATAATTAATACTTTAAATAGGTTCTATATTTCTACAAAAAATGTTAAAAATGATAGTTTTACTGCCGTTATTCCATCATTTAGAATAGATATTGAAGAAAAAGCTGATTTAAGCGAAGAAGTTTTAAGATTTAATGGAGTTGATGAAATTCCAACTTTATTACCATTAATGGAAACAACAGTTGGCGGAAGAAGTAGTCTTGCAAAGAAAGAAAAAGTTATTGCAAATTACTTACTTAAACAAGGTTTAAATCGAATAGTTACATACACACTTCTTAATAAAAAAGATAAAGAAATGTTAAATCTAATCAATTTAAATGAAAATTATGAGATTTTAAATCCAATTACTGAAGATCGTAAATATATTAGAACTAATCTTTTAGCAAGTATTTTACGTTGCGCTCAATATAACTATAATCATCAAAATAGTGATTTCGGTTTGTTTGAAATTGCGCAAATTAATGATAAAAAAGGTTTATCTAATCATTTATCAATTTGTTTAGTTGGAAATAAGTATATTCAAGATAAAATGGGTGGAAATCCATACACTTTCTTCGATATCAAAGGTTATTTTGAAACTATTCTAAATATGTTCAACATTCAACCTACAAGAGTTAGATACGAAAGACTAGATAAATCAACTGAATTGCATCCAAATAAATCTTGTAAAGTTACTCTTGATGGCAAATTATTAGCTGTTTTTGGTGATATTTACCCAACCTTAAAGGAAGAATTTGATTTTAAGAAGAATAACAATATTATCCTTTTAGAATTAGATTTAGATGTTTTATTTGCTTCAAGAACTAGTAATATTCACTTTATAGAATTAAGTAAATTCCCAAGTGTTTCAAGAGATTTTGCCTTTGTTATTAATAAAACTGTAAATTATCACGATATTAAGAATGAAATTAAGAAACTTTCAAGTCTTATAACTTCAATTCAAATTTTTGATATTTATCAAGGCGAACATTTAGAAGAAGGTAAGATTTCAATGGCTTTATCAATTAGTTTCGAAGCAAAAGACCATACTCTTAAGGAAGAAGAGATTACTGCAGTAGATTTAAAGATTAAAGACTTGCTTGCTAGTAAATTTAATGCAATTATAAGAAAGTAAGCTTATGAAATTATTATTTAGTCAAATTAACGAACATCAAGTTATTTCTTACGATTCATTGCTCGAGTCTTATTTTGATAATGAAAACAAAGTTATTAAAGAAATTAAGAAAGCTAGTGGAGAAATTACTTTCGATCCAGTCAAACACATTTTAATCACAAAATGTAACATTGATTTTGATTTAGTTCTTTATTCAAGTTACACAAACGAACCATTCGAAAAGACTATTCATATATCGGATGATATTTATTTTACAAATAAAAAAGAATTAGAAAACGATGAAAACATCTATGTTAAAGATGAAATTGATCTTGATCATATAATTTATTCTTTATTAATTACTTCTATTCCGTTAAATATACATAAAAAAGGTGAGAAATTACCTTCTGGTGATGGATATCGCGTTATTAGTGAAGAAGAATTAATTAAAGAAAAGATGAAAGAAGAACCGGGGAACCAATTTGATATTTTGAAAGGAATTGATTTTGATAAATGAAACAACATTATGATTATTTAGTTGTAGGTAGTGGATTATTTGGATCAACTTTCGCTAGCAAAGCAATTAAAGATGGAAAAAGTGTTTTAATCATCGAAAAACGTGATCATGTTGGTGGAAATATTTACACTAAAAAAGATGGTGAGATTCATGTTCATTTTTATGGAGCACATATTTTTCATACTTCAGATGAAAATGTCTGGAGTTATGTAAATAGTTTCGTTCCATTCAATAATTTTATAAATTCTCCATTAGGTTTCTATAAAGGTAAATACTACAATTTACCATTTAATATGAATACCTTTAATCAAATGTGGGGTGTTAAAACTGCTGAAGAAGCTATCGCTATTATTGATTCTCAAGTCAAAAAAGAGAATATTTCAACTCCTAAAAACCTTGAAGAACAAGCTTTATCGCTTGTTGGTAGAGATATCTATGAAACTCTTATCAAAGGTTATACTGAAAAACAATGGGGTCGAAAAGCCACGGAATTACCAAGCTTTATCATTAAAAGAATCCCATTAAGATTCGAATATAACAATAATTATTTTAATGATACTTACCAAGGTATTCCAATTGGTGGATACACTCTTCTAATCGAAAAGATGATAAGTGGAGCAGATTTATTGCTTGATACTGATTATCTTAAAAACAAAGAAGAATTCAATAAATTAGCCGATAAAGTTATTTATACTGGTCCAATCGATGAATATTTCGATTATCAACTTGGCGAATTGGAATATCGATCATTACGATTTGAAATTGAAAAACTCAATAAAGAGTATTATCAAAAGAATTGCGTTATTAATTATGAAGAGTTTGAAATTCCATACACAAGAATTATTGAACATAAATATTTCGATAAAACTATTTGTGATTACACAGTAATTACAAAAGAATATCCAGATACTTATGAACGAGGTAAAGAACGTTATTACCCAATCAACAATGAAGAAAATAACCAGCTATACCTAAAATATGCTGAATTAGCTAAGAATGAACATAATATTGTATTTGGTGGGAGATTAGCCTCATATAAGTATTACGACATGGACGACACAGTGTTAGCTGCTTTGACCTTATATAGCAATATGAAATAGTTGCAAATTATCTCGATTGAATCGACATAATTATAAAATAGTAAATTAACCATTTTTTGTACAAAAAACAGTTGCAAGAAATGGTTTTTTTATGTAAAATATAATTACAAGTGGAAGAAAGTGGGAGAAAGTGTGAATAATATGTTCCTTGGAAGTTACGATTATTCTATCGATGATAAAGGCCGACTCGTTATTCCTAGTAAATTCAGAAATGAAATTGGGGATACTCTTTATTTAATGAAGGGGTACGATGGCTGTATTTCGATTTACAAAGAATCTGATTTCCAAAAAGCACTTGATAATCTCCAAAAACTTCAATTCGAAAGAGAGAAGGCAAGACTTCATCTCAGAGTTCTCCTTGAAACAGTTGTAGAATTAACAATCGATAAAGCAGGAAGAATTCAAATCCCAGTCAAAACACTTCAAAAGTATACTATCGGCAAACAAGTTAAGGTTATTGGTCTCTTAGATCACTTCGAAATTTGGGACAATGATGCATGGGAGAAATACCGTGATGATCATGAAAAAGATTTTGAGAAAGATGCAGAAGACTTATTAAAAGATGAAAAGTAACGAACATAAGCCGGTATTACTTAACGAAGTTATTGATGGACTAGATATTAAGTCGAATGGGATATATGTTGATTTAACACTTGGTCGAGCCGGACATAGTAGTGAAATCTTAAAGAAATTAAATAATGGTGGACTATTAATTGGTTTAGATCAAGATGACGAAGCAATTGAAGCTTCGAAAGAAAAATTAGATAAGATTGGTAATAAGTACAAAATTGTTAAAACAAATTTTGTAAATATACGACAAGTACTAGATGATTTGGATATTAAAGAAATAGATGGAGCGCTCTTCGACTTAGGTGTATCTTCACCAATGTTCGATGAAGATTATAGAGGCTTCTCCTATAGATTCGATGGTCCCCTCGATATGAGAATGGACCTCACTCGATCTTTGACAGCTAGAGAAATTGTTAATACTTATTCATTAAACGACCTTAATAGAGTTTTTAAAGAATATGGTGAAGACAGATATTCATATCAAATTGCTAAGAATATCGTAAGAAAAAGAGAAAACAAGCCTATCGAAACAACTCTTGAATTAGTCGATATTATTAAAGCTTCAAAGCCAAAGAAAGAACTTGAAATAGTGGGACATCCTGCAAAACAAATCTTCCAGGCCTTAAGAATAGAAGTCAACGATGAATTAAACGTATTATCTAAATCATTAGAAGATGTAATTAAATCATTATCGATCAATGGTCGAGTATGTGTAATAACCTTCCAATCATTAGAAGATAAAATCGTAAAGAATCTATATAGAAAATATTCTGTTATCGAAGGTAATAGACTAAATGACTATATAACACCAGATAAAATCAAAACTCCAGACTATCGAGAAGTGAATAGAAAAATAATTGTAGCTAGCAAAGAAGAGTTGTTAGAAAATCATCGAGCAAAAAGTGCAAAACTTAGAATACTCGAAAAAATTAAATAAAAGGAGTAATTATTATGAAAGACAAGTTAGTTAGATATCATCACAAAGCTGGATTTTACGTTATGAAGAAGATTTGTATTGGTGCATCTGCCGCAGTTGCGACATCAATTTTAATTGCTTTACCTTTAAGTTTTGGCTTAAACATGGTTAAATCAAGCGAAATTGCTAAAACTGATATCGAAAACAAAAATAATGTCGAAATCAATTTATTAAGATTTTAATTAGTTTTACTCATAGAGATGTCTTCCTTTCGTAAAAAGCAGTTTAAACTGCTTTTTATTTACTTTATAATTACTAAATATCTACTATTAATATACTTAATTTAATTACTAAAAAAATACTTTTTTGAGATTGTAAATAAATCTCTTTAATAATATAATTATTAATAGTTATGGAAAAAGATATCGCCGCTTTAGAAATTAGAAGTAAAACTGCTACTTTAGTTATTGGGAATGTTCTTGATGGCAAAGTAAATATCACTAATGAAATTGTTAGACCTCTTTCTGTTGCTTTAAAAGATGGAGAAGTCTTAGATAGTGCTAGTTTAACAAATGATATTAAGAACATGCTTTCGATCGAAGATCAAAAACATAATGTTAAAATTAATATCAATGAAGTTGCTTTAGTTTTGCCAAGTTATGGATTAGAGGTTTATAACAGCCAAAAATCTACAACAATTATCTCTAGCGCAAGCAAAGTTGATCGTATTGATATTTCTAACGCTTTATCAATGCTTAAAAAAGAAAAGATTCCTAATCAAAATAATTCAATTATCGATATTATTCCAAATTACTTTTTAATCGATGGTGACAAGACTTTTACTGAACCACCTATTGGTGAAACTAGTAGTCAATTATTAGTTGATGCGAATATTTATTCCTTACCAACTAATGCGGTTCAAGATATTATGGATGCTGTTCAAAATGCCGGTGTTAAGATTAAAAGAAATGTTATTGCTCCAATCGCAGCTTCACAACTCTTCTTATCATATAAATACTCCCTCCAAACCTATGTTTTAGTTGATTGTGGAAGAAAAACAACCTCATTATCATTTATTGGTAACAATGTTGTTTATGCTTCAAGTTTCTTCTCATTTGGAATGGATGATTTAGTTGATAGAATTGCTTCTGCCTTCAATTTATTACGAACTGATGCGGAAGAACTTGTTTCATTATATGGATTAGATGCTCGAAAATCAGTTTTAAATCCAGCAATCGCACATAGTGTTATTGATGGGGTTAATAAGAGTTTCTATTTAGATGATTTATACCAAATTGTAATTAAGTTCTATCAAGATTGGCTAAACTATTTTAGTAATTGCTTAGTCACTTTGATGAACGAATATAAAGATATGCTTCAAGGATTTAATTTAGTTTTTATCGGCGAAACAACCAATATCAAAGGTTTTAAAGACTTTATGTCGAGATTCCTTACTAGTTATACTTGCAATTATCCAATCCTTCCAAGCATTGGAATTCAAGATACAGTCTATATTAATTGTGCTGGTGCTATTTTGCTTTCATCTACATATCGTGGATCACTTGAAGATGATATTAAGGGTAAAATCAAAGAAGTTGCTCGTTTAACAAGTGAAGAATATAGCGAAACAAAAGATGAACTTTAGGAGGCTTGAAGTTTATGAACGAAGATTTAGATAATTTTGAACCGGTAGCTAAAATAGCTGTTATTGGTATTGGCGGAGCAGGTAATAATGCAGTCAATCGAATGATTGATGATAACATTATGAATGTTGCTTTTTATGTTGCAAATACAGATAAACAAGCTCTCTCTTTAAGTAAAGCTCCAAATCGTTTGATTTTAGGAGAAGAATTAACAAATGGATTAGGTGCTGGTGGCGATCCTGCAGTTGGTAAAAAAGCCGCAGAAGCATCTATTGAAGATATTAAACAAATAGTTGTTGGTTGCAATATGGTCTTTATTGCTGCTGGTATGGGTGGTGGAACCGGTACAGGTGCT
>Ga0172378_10004260_pt1 | contig 13420 bp, 11 predicted proteins | sample GrowelOW332metaG_FD_119755 | JGI IMG/M metagenome (GOLD analysis project Ga0172378, IMG submission 119755) | Groundwater microbial communities from an aquifer near a municipal landfill in Southern Ontario, Canada - Pumphouse #3_1 metaG | ecosystem: Environmental > Aquatic > Deep subsurface >...
TGGTCTCGATTACTCTGAGCTAAATCTTTCTGAACGGTGGGAGTGTACTATGAAATTATGTAGAGCTAATGATAAATATCCATCTGGGAAACTAAATGAATGCTGTGAAGTAGATAATATTGAGTTAAATCATCATGAAGCACTTTCAGATGCTCGTGCTTGTGCAGAATTATATCTAAGAAGATAGTATCCTTTAAGTATGTTGGGACAGATCAGCATCGCCCTAAGTGCCTGTATGAAATTTAAAAACTTTAAACAATGAAAAAAATATTATTTTTCCTAGCAGGATTTTTGATTTTACAATCTTGTAAACAAACTAAAATTGAATATCTACAAAATGGAGATAATATACTATTAAAGGACTTAGTTACACAATATGGAAGACGAGTACCTCAAGAAAGGACAATTGAAATTTATCAAAAATGGAAAAATATAAAAAGGATAAATGACCGGCTTCCTGAAAAAAATAAGATTACAGTTGTGGGAATAGATTTTCAAGTTAGCTACAAGTATACTTCTCGACATATTCTAGAATTATTAGATGGTTCATTAAATCAAAGAGTTCCTATCAAAAAGATTCAACAAATGGTTGAAACAGATACTACTAATTATTCTTTAGGCGATTTAAGTTATGCATGTAAGGTTCTTAAGAATGGGGTTTTCGCATTTAGAGAAATCTAGAGAAGGCAATAAGGGATATCCATATTTTTTTACAAGGCTTATAGAAAACAAGGTTTATGCTAGAGATAAGGTACTATCGATAATTGGATATTTTACAGATAGTAAAGTAGTTTGGGATGAATTGTATGATGACAACGGAAATTATTTAGATTTTACAACTGAGGGAGGAATGGGAATTGGTGATTATGAAAAAGAATATTTTAGGGGAATTAAAAAATTGAAAGATACTAAAATATCTGATATTACTTTATTTAGATTAAATAAGAAAAACAGCCCTTATTTAGAACCTGAACCTGATTTAATAGAAATAATAATGAAAGATGAAAAATCTAATGGAGAATTTGTTAAAGGAATGTCAACGTTAAAATTTTTAGATTATGCTATATTGATTTCAAACTCAAAAGCAAGTACACCAATTTTTGAAATGAATTAAAATAATTAAAGACTAAAACACAAGTTTTCTTTTCTACAGAGAATGACCATTTATGTACAGGCATTTCTTTAAAATTATAATAATATTTATATAATTATTTCGTTTTACAATTCTTTTTCGTATTTTTGCGAACAATAATTAAAGATGATAAACTAGTTGTATGATAGTAGTAAAATTATAACCTAGTTTATTGTATTATTTTAAATGGAAAAGTAAAAAGCTTGAAGAATTAAGAGTTTATTGAAAATAATAAAATGAGAGTACAAATCTGTAGAAAATGTAGAAATTATTTGTCATACAGGGCTAAAACGACAGTCTTGCGAAGGATTCCTTGTTTTTTTTAGGGTATATAATTAATCCATAGTTGATAGCAAATTTATAATTTGCTGACTGTAGGATTATGGAATTAAAAAAAACAAAATTTAGATATCTGTATATTTTGGCTGAAAATTATTTTTTAAAATCAGTTAAGATAGGAGATTTTAGCTTAAACATTTTATTATTATTATGAAATATATAATTATAGGCGGGGTAGCTGGTGGAGCAACTGCAGCTGCAAGAATAAGGAGAATTGACGAAAATTCAGAAGTCATCTTGATAGAAAAAAGGCATCATATATCATATGCAAATTGTGGATTGCCATATTATTTAGGCAATGTAATAACTGAACGTAAGAAACTTTTTGTAAAAACAGCGGATGATTTCCATAAACGTTTTAATGTGAAAGTTATGACGGAGACCGAGGCGCTTTCTATCAATTCTGTAAATAAATCCGTAAAAATTCGTACCTCTAAAGGAGTTGAAGAAGATTTGACTTACGACAAATTGTTACTTTCACCTGGGGCAATGCCAGTAAAACCAAAAATAAAGGGAATTGAAATGCCAGGCATTTTCACTTTGAGAAATGTTGGTGATACTGATCAAATAAAAGCTTATATCGAGAAATGTATTTGTAAAAAGGAATGTTCAAACAAAAAAGTTGTTATTGTGGGTGCTGGTTTTATTGGTCTTGAAATGGCTGAGAATTTGAAAAATCAGGGCATGGATGTTTCAATTGTCGAGATGGGAAGTCAAATTATGAATCCGGTGGATTTTTGTATGGCTTCGTTTATTCAAAATCACCTTATAGAAAAGGGAGTAAGTTTGAGATTAAATGAGCAGGTCGAGTCTTTTGAACCTACATCAATGGATGATTGCTTTCCTATTAATATAAAACTCAAGTCTGGTTATGATATAAAAACCGATATGGTGATTTTTTCTATAGGCGTGAGACCGCAGACTTCATTGATAAAAAATACGGATATAAAATTAGGTCAAACAGGCGGTATCTGTGTTGATCAATATATGAGGACATCAGTTAAGGATATTTTTGCAGTGGGAGATGCTGTGGAATTTCCTCATTTAATTACAGGACGTCCATGGCTGAATTACCTTGCTGGTCCAGCGAATAGGCAGGCACGTATAGCTGCTACTAATATGGTACGTGGATGCATTGACAAATACGAGGGATCCATAGGTACTGCGATAGCTAAGGTTTTTGATCTTTCTGTTGCTGTTACTGGTTTGATAGGCAGTAGATTAAAACAGTTAAATATAAAATATATGGCTACCCATACGGTGAGTTGTTCAAGTGCGAGTTATTATCCTGATTCTAATCCTATGATTATAAAATTAACCTATTCACCCGCTAATGGTCAGCTATTTGGGGCTCAGATAGTAGGAAAGACGGGGGTTGACAAGCGCATTGATTTGTTTTCTATGATCATAAAAAAGAAAGGTACTGTAATGGATCTTATGGAAATAGAACAAGCTTATGCACCTCCATATTCATCGGCAAAAGATCCAGCTGCTATAGCAGGATACGTGGCTACAAATGCTTTTACAAAAGAGATGCCTGTATTAACTTGGAAGAAAATGTTTCAAGAACTTCATGGTATGGGTACTATTAAAAATTTACGCATTTTGGATGTTCGTACTCCTGAGGAATATAAAGAGAATCATATTGAAGGAACTGAAAATTTTCCTCTTGATGATTTAAGAGATCATTTAAATGAGCTTGATAAAAATCAGCCGATATTAGTGTTCTGTAAAGTTGGATTGCGTGGTTATCTTGCTTTGAATATTCTTAAGGGTAATGGATTTAAGGAGGTTTACAATCTTACTGGAGGAGTTACTATATATAACTCGGCATCGAAAGTATGGGTTGCAAATAAGAAATTTATACTTTGATTTTAGAGATTGTAATCCTTATGATTGCGTTTTTTATGACTATGAGTGCAGAGGCGGTGATAATATTATATTATCAATAAATTGAAAAATCAAAGGCAAATAAATCGAAAATTAAAATTAAAAATGTACTAAGTCATTTTTTTATTCTTACGTTAAATATCAATGGATAAACCTATTGATATTTAACGTAAGTTTGTATATAGATTTAAATATATTGTCTATAAAAAAGATAGTTCTCTCAACAGAGTATTATTTTTTTATTAAACCTCCAAATAACGAATACAATTACCATAATATTCAAGTGCATGGTATTACAGAAAATGATACCAGAAATGCTCCAACATTTAATGAAATCTATCCTGAGATAAAGAAACGTTTGCAGGGTAGAGTAATAGTTGCTCATAATGAATCATTTGACAGAAGTGTATTACAAAAAACAATGGCTGAAAATGGTCTCGATTACTCTGAGCTAAATCTTTCTGAACGATGGGAGTGTACTATGAAATTATGTAGAGCTAATGATAAATATCTTAGCATGTTATCAAAAAGGAAATTGTTATATTACATATATGTGGAAACCATAGCTTGGATTTTAAAATAAGTTAAGTCTTATTTTTAATCGGGCAATATCAAAATTTAAAACTCCAAAAGCATCTTTTCTAATTCCATAATAGCTTAGTGAGCTTAAACATAAAAGGTCTGTGTTTAGCTATCCAATTGTATAGATTATTGGAAAGGACCCTGAAAAAAGTATATTTATAATACCAGATATGTAAAAACTTAATAGGAGAATTAAAATACATGAAGCTTCTATAAGCAGAATCGGGTCCGCTAAAGACATCTCCGTTAGTTTCAATCAGTCGTGATGCTTTCTTAAATTCTTTTAAAGGAATAGATGGAAAGCGCTCATATACATCCTGATATTTTTCGTACTGTAATTTCTTACCAGTTTTACTCTGCCAGACCAATATCCAATATTCACAAAAAGCGCACTCACCATCCCAAACTAGGGTAGGTTTTTTGGGAGGGTTAGGTACGCGACTTATTGCTTTAAACATTTATTATTAGGTTTTATTTTCCATTAGCGAGATGTTGACTTCATTTTTCTATTTTTACACCCTTCCAAAAAGCTACATAGTTTTTTATTTGCAGCGCTCCCTTTTTGGGTTCAGGATAATACCAAGCTGCATCTTTGTTTTCTTTTCCGTTTACTTTAAGGTTGTAATAATGCGCTTCACCTTTCCACGGACAGGTAGATGTAGTTTTGGATGGCTCAAAAAAGGCGGAATTAATAGCCTCTTTTGGAAAATAATGGTTATTTTCAATTACTATGGTAACATCACTTTCGGCAATTACCTCATTATTCCATATTGCTTTCATATTTATTTTATTTAAGAGATTCTAACATTGTAGGTATAAGTTCTGCTATCGTAGGATGTGGTACTATACTATCTCTGATAACGGTATATGGCTGTTGAGCATACATGACATTGATAATGCTACTAATAATTTCATCACCGCCAACCCCTAAAATACAGGCACCGAGAATTTTATTTGTTTGGGCATCAATTACAACTGACATAAAGCCATTCGTTTCTCCCTTTTCTTTAGCTCTTGCAATTTCGCTCATAGGTCTATGAGCTATTTTTATTTGATAGCCTTTTTCTTTGGCCTCTCGAATAGTCATACCCACTCTACCTAAAGGTGGGTCTATATACAAACCATAGGTAATAATACGATCGGAAACCTTTCTATCTTTTCCATCAAACCAATTCTCAGCTATTATTTCATAATCATTATAGGCCGTATGAGTAAAAGCACCTTTCCCATTACAATCTCCTAGGGCATATATGTCTTTAACTGATGTTTCCAAATAATCATCCACATCAATTATTCCCCTTTTATTGACTTTTATATCAGTTTTTTCAAGATCGAGCAGGTCGGTGTTGGGTTTTCTTCCCACAGCAATTAGAAGATGTGACCCCAAAATTTCGGAAATAACACCATTCATATCCAACTTAAGTGTTATACCATCTGTATTATTCTGAACATGAGTGCATTTAGTATTCAGTTTAAATTGAATTCCTTCTTTACTCAAAAATTCATGTATGCTGCTACTAACTTCTTCATCTTCCCTATAAATCAATCGTTCTCCTAACTCAATGATAGTTACTTTGCTGCCAAAACGCTTGAATATTTGACCAAACTCCAATCCTATATAACTGCCACCTAAAATAATTAGATGTGAAGGAATAGTTTCTAATTCCAAAATACTAGTGCTAGTGAGATAATGAATATCTGCAAACATATCCGGAATGAAGGCTCTGGCGCCCACGTTGATGTAAATAAGATCAGCTGTTAACAGGTCTCCATTTACCTCCACTGTTTTATTGTCGACAAATTTAGCTACTCCTTGAATTAAATGGAGTTTATCATTTTTTTGAATGGCTCTGTTTAAACCATCCAAAGAGGTTTTGATTAGAGCATCCTTTCTATCCTTTATTTTTTTAAGATTGGCTTTTGTTCCAGGTGGAATATCAATGCCCATTTCGTCACCATGCATGGCATCCCACATTCTGCGCGCACTTGCAACATATGTTTTGGTGGGTGTACAACCCACATTCAAACAAGTGCCGCCCAAGTGCTCTTTTTCAATTAAGGCAATAGTTTTCCCTTCCCCAGCCATTTTAAAGGCAAGTGGTGTTCCAGCTTGTCCGGAACCTATAATAATAGCATCAAAATGTTTCATAGTCTATGTTTTTTAGGATAAATATTGTACATTTCCTTTTTTCATAATGTATTTTGAGGTTTCCATTAGTGTGGCTAAGTTCAGGTGATTTTTTCAGAGTACAGTTTATATTTACTGAGCTTAAATGGCTAAAGTTTGGTTTTATTTTGTTCGGTTTAGTTCCATGGGAATATGTATTTTTACTTCATCGCCAACAACTTTTGATGTAGCCCAATTTCCTGTACCTACTCCGTATTCCGTTCTGTCCAAGGTCGTGTCTATTAAAATACCTAAAATAATAGTACCTTTCTTCATTGGATGTTCCATTTCGCCTGTGATAGTAGCTAGTAAAACAATATCTTTGGTTTTATCTCTTATAGTTAGTTTACCATAAACCAAATATTCCTTTTCTGATTTCTTTTCAATTTTAGTTGATTTGAAAGTCATATTAGGATATGCTTTTGTATTAAAGAAGTCGGGAGATTGCAAGTGTTCGTCCCTTTTCTTATTATCCGTATTCACGCTATTTACCATAATAGTAAAATTTACTTTACTTGCTTTTAAGTTGTTTCGGTCAATATTAATATTGCCCTCAAAGTTTGTAAATTTTCCAGTAACGGATGAAAAAAAGTGATTTATAGAAAAATTGACAGAACTATGAGCTTTGTCTATTTTCCAAGTTGTAGAGTCTTGTGCATTTACTGAGAAAGTAGCCAATACAGTTATTAAAACTACAAAGCTGAATTTTTTAAATGATTGTAACATTGTATTTAATTTTTAAGGTGGGTTCTATAAATTCATTCTTTGAATAAGAAAATAGTAGACCCCATTAAGCTATTTTCTTTATTCTATATATAATTGTTGCATGTTCTTGAAGTGTGGCGTTTTTAAAATTCTTCTTTAATAATTTGTTTTTTATCTATTTTCAAATTCGCCAATTGTATTTCTATTGCATCCATCATTGGCTGAGGTCCGCAGAGATAAATATTTTGTGTGGAGTCACTTATATAATCTTTGAGAAAATCTTCTGTAATTTCACCGTAAGCATATCCATCTACTTTTTCGTTAGATAAAATATTAATGAAATTTTTATTTAATAACTCTTCAAACTCTGATTCTAGGATTATATCTTCCTTAGTTTTATTAGCAAAAATTAATTTATTGTTACCTATTTCTTTTTTTGATTGAAGATATCTAAAGATGCTTATAAATGGAGTAACACCAGACCCCCCTGCAATAAATACACCTTCTTTTTGATAGGAGATATCTCCAAAAACATCATGCAATATCAACTCATCATCCTTTTTTAATTTCAAAAGTTCGTTTGTTACACCTTTGTACTCTGTATAAGTTTTGATGGTAAATTCTAAGAAATCATCATCAGGAAGGCTTGTGAAGGTGAAAGATCTTTTTTTATCCTCCCAATAATTTTTGTTAATGGAAATTTCCGTGGCCTGTCCGGGAGTAAAATTGTAGTTCTGAGGTTTCTCAGTTACAATTTGTAATACATCACTTGTTATGTGTTTAATTGAATTTATTTTTACAATATATTGATTCCTTTTCATATTTTAAATTTTAGTTTTTGTTAAAAGTATATATTTTATTTTAAGCCGCAGACTTTAATGCGGTTTCATACTCCTAAGTTAAGAAAATAAATTTAAACATTGTTAATATAGCCATAATATTTTCCTTTAATTTGTTAATATTAAGCTTTATAGAACACAAAGTTAAGATGTCATAAAAACTGAATATTTAGGTAATTAATTAATTTAGATTTGTATTCCTTAATTCTTATTGTTATTTTCGTTTTTCATAATGATATATTTATCATTTATTTGGAATTTTTATATTATATGTAATTATATGGAGTTCGGTGTGTATCAGCAGTTAATTAATCAATTATTTAAAATTAAGTTAGATAGCTTGGATCGTGACAGGTTTTATGTGGGTACGAAGGTTTTGGATAGAGATGAGGCTGTGGAGTATCTTGCACGTTATATGTATCAACTTATTCAAAAGGTGTTGGCTTCTGTCGAATTTAATAAAACTGCTAGTGGAATAGCTGGTGTTGTTGAGCACTCTCGTGATCAATTAAGTGATCATTTTAGTGTGGATACGGTCGATAATATTGAAGTTGATCCTGGTGTTATGCTGGTGAATTATATTATTAAGTCTATTGCTAGAGATTTTCATTTGTCGGATTTTAATGATGATTTGTTGGAGACGCAGGCTTCTTTGTTGACTGCTGTGGTTGATAAGACTTCGTGTGATTATCCTGATATTGCGGAGTATTTGAAGAGTATTACGCCTATTACTTCTTTTTCTAAGAGTGCGTTGTTTACTGGTGCTAGGAATGGTGTGACTATGATTAGTGAGCTTAAGAGGGAGATAGCATCTTCGGATGAGATTTATTTTTTGGTATCTTTTATAAGGAGGAGTGGTCTTAATCTATTGATGAAGCAGTTACGTGAGTTTACTACTAAAGGTAAAAAATTAAAGGTAATTACGACTACTTATATGTGCGCTTCTGAGTTTGCTGCTATTAAGGAGATAGCGATGCTGGATAATACTAGTGTTAAGATTTCGTATAATACTGAGAAGGATAGATTGCATGCTAAAGCTTATTTGTTTCTTCGTAATACTGGATACCATACTGCTTATATTGGCTCGTCTAATATGTCAAAGGCTGCTTTGACGGAAGGGATGGAGTGGAATATTAAAGCTACAGAGGTGGAACTTCCTCATATTATTGATACTGTACGTAATACATTTAATACTTATTGGGAGAATTCAGATTTTGAGATTTTCATGCCTGGCAAAGATGATGAACGATTAAGGCATGCTCTTAAGGGAGGTGATGATGATGTTACTATTGATTATTCTGTGTTGGATTTGATCAAAGCACATGATTATCAGAAGGAAATCTTAGATAAGCTTAGGGTGGAGCGTGAGTATTATAATCATTTTAGAAATTTAGTAGTGGCTGCTACTGGTACGGGTAAGACTGTTATTGCAGCTTTTGATTATAAGAATTTCAAAGAGTCTCATAAGAAAGCTAATTTTTTATTTATAGTGCATAGGCAGGAGATTATCAAACAGGCTTGTGCTACTTTTAGGCAGGTGTTGAAGGATGAAAATTTCGGTGAGATGTGGTATGGAGATTGTAAGCCTAAGAGTTACAATTGTCTTTTTGCTTCTAAGGATAGTTTTAATAGGCATATTGATGATTTGTCGCTTTCTGAAGATTATTATGATTATATAATTATAGATGAGGTTCATCATGTGGCGGCTGATTCTTATAGGAAGATATTGTCTAAGTTTAAGTCCAAGATTTTACTTGGTTTGACTGCTACTCCCGAGCGTATGGATGGGATAGATATTACTGAGGATTTTGATGGACAAATAGCGGCTGAGATTCGTTTGGATACTGCACTAAATAATGCATTGTTGTCTCCTTTTAGATATTATGGCGTTTCTGATTCTGTGGATTTGGCTGATGTGAAGTGGGAAAGGGGACATTTCGTTGCTTCTGAACTTTCTAAAGTTTATACGGCTAATGATAGACGTACGAGTATAATTTTTAAGTCTTTGGAGAAATATTTACCTTCCCTCAAGGGTACACGTGCTTTGTGTTTCTGTGTGGATAAGGATCATGCGAAATTTATGAATGCTAAGTTTACTTTGGCTGGTTTGAAGTCTGATGTCTTAACTAGTGATAATAGTGATGATCGTAATAAGGTGATTCGTAGTTTGAAGAGTCGAAAGATTAATTATTTATTTGTAGTAGATATTTTTAACGAGGGAGTGGATATTCCTGAGATAGATGCTGTTTTGTTTTTAAGGCCTACTGAGAGTTTGACTATTTTTTTGCAGCAGTTCGGTCGTGGGCTTCGTAAGGTTAAAGGTAAGGATTATCTTACTGTTCTAGATTTCGTGGGACATTCTCGCGTCGAGTTTAATTATACTGATAGGTTTAGGGCTTTGATGGGACGTACTTCAATGAGTGTTAATGAGGAAATAGAAAAAGATTTTCCGCATTTGCCTATGGGTTGTCATATAGAACTGGAGCCTAAGGCTAAGGAATATGTTTTGGAGAATATTAATTCTCGTCTTCGTTCGTTTAATAAGACTCGTATAATAAGGTGTATTCAGAATTTTGATCATCATTATGCTCAACTTCTAAATCTGGAAAATTTCATAAAGTTGGAGAATGTTCCTCTTGAGAAAATTTATAATGGTAAGACTACGTGGAGGAGTTTGTGCTTGGATGCAGGTGTTGTAAAAGGTGATATGTCTAAATTTAATAAGGAACTGGCTCGTGCTGTAAATAAAAAGTGGCTTTCTACTGATTCGTATTCTTATTTTTCGTTTATTATGTTTTTGGTTGATAGAGAGTTTAGAATAGATTTAAGTGCAATGAAATCTACAGAGAGGAAGATGCTTCTTATGTTGTATTATGATTTGTTTCAAGTGGCTGGGCGTTTTGATTCGTTGGAAATGATGGTTGAGGCTTTAGCTGGTGATGTTGCTTTGGTAGATGAAATTAAGATGGTTATTCCTGTATTAATGAGAAGGTGTGAGGCATACGAATTACCTGATATAAATGAAGATGGTTTAATGAGTCCTTTGTCTCCTTTACGTTTACATGGAGTTTATACTAAGGATCAGATTTTCGTGGCAATGGGGACTTCTACTTTGGAACATAAGTCTTCGTGTCGTGAGGGTGTGGAAAGAAATAAGAAGCTTGCTTTGGAGGCAATGTTTGTGGATATTATTAAGGATAGGGAGGCTGGTTCGACAACTAATTATAATGATTTTGCTCAGAGTGAGTCTTTGTTTCATTGGGAATCACAAAGTAATGTTAGTCAGAGTTCTAAGACGGGGCAGAATTATATTAATGGTTCGTTACGCATGTTCCTTTTTGTTCGTCAGCAGGCTAGTTTTCCTGATGATAAGTCTAGAACTATGGGATATGTATATTTAGGTCAGGTTAGGTTAAAGTCTTTTTCTGGTAATCGACCTATGAAGATAGTTTGGGAATTAGATACTCTTATGCCTTCTTCATTATTATTATATGCTGAGAAGTATAATGTTAGTGCATAATTTAAAGTTTGTAAGTATATTATGCAAAATCTAAGAAAATGAATAATAAAAGGATTATCAGCTTTATTATATGTGCAAATCATATGAATAACTATTTATTTCTTGAGATATTGAATATATAATTCTATTATTTGTTAATAAAATAACAGAATTTTATAATTTGTATTTAAAAAATATTTATATTTGTATATATATATATAATTAATTACTAAATAGAAAGTTAGAGTGTGTCAATTGGTTTATTTAGTTTAGAGATTTAATATGGGGAAACCGAAATCAAAACAAAATAGTTCAATAAGATCTTTAAATATAGATCAAAAGGTACTTAAAGCCCAAGTTAGATTGCTTTATGAGCAAACTAAAACGGGGTTAATAGGTATTATGATTGTATCATTTGCGGTTTCTTTTGTTTTTTGGCCTATTCTTCCTAAATGGAAACTTTCTTTATGGATGGGATTAGTATTTCTTATTACTTTAGGAAGGGGAGTTGTTGTATTTGCATTTCAAAAAAAATTACCTGTAATAAATAATATTCATAGATGGATGAATCTTCATGTTATAGGTGTTGTATTATCTGGATTTATGTGGGGAATTCCATTATTTTTTTTGTGGCCCGTTGAACATTCTATATTTCAATTAGTTTGGCCTATATTTATTTTACCTTTAAGTGCTGCTGCTGTTGCAACATATTATATATGGACTCCTTCTTATGTATTATTTTTACTCATCACAATCATACCAACATTTCTACGTTTTATTTATGAGGGAGGGACTCTATTTAATGTTCTGGGCTTTATTTGCTTAGTTTTTATATATATATTACTACGAGCTGGCAAGGTTATGCATCTTTCTAGTGTACATGCTTTTAAAGCTAGAATTCGTAATGAGGTCTTAAATGAAGGTTTAAAGAAGGAAATAACAACTAGAGAGCAGCTTAATTCTAGACTTCATAAGGAAATTTCCGAAAGGAGGTTGGCAGAAAATGAAATCAGAAAGCTCTCTAAGGTATTTTTGGATGGAACTAATCCAATTATTATAGAAAATTTGAATGGAGATATATTAGAACTAAATGATGAAGCCATAAACGTATATGGTTTTTCAAGAGAAGAATTAATTAATAAATCTATCAATACATTAGTCCCCAATGAGTATCATAGTAGGATGATTGAATTAATTAATCTTTGTATTGAGGGTAAGTTAATTCGTGATGTAGAAAGTTTTCGAAAGAAAAAGGATGGTGCTGAAATACCTGTTCTTATGACATTATCATTGTTAACTGATGAAGAGAATAATCCTTTTGGTATAGCTTCTATAGCTTCAGATATAACAAAGCAGAAAAATATAGAAAAGGAGTTATTAAGATCTAGAGTTGTTGCTGAAAAGGCTAATGCTACTAAGGGTAAATTCTTAAAGATTATATCTCATGATTTAAGGAGCCCCTTCAACAGTATAATGGGTTTTTCTAATCTGTTAAATACTCAATATGATATATTTGATGATAATGAAATAAAGGATGCTATTAAGAATATTGATAATTCAGCTGTTTATGCATTTAATTTACTTGAAAATCTTCTGGCCTGGGCTAGAAGTCAAACAAATGAAATTGTAATAAATAAGGAAGAACTAAATCTTAAGCAATTAGTAGATGAAAGTGTTTTTCCATATCTATCTAATGCTACTTCTAAAAATATTAGTATAATTAACAATGTTAAACCTGAATTGATAGTATCTCTAGATAGAAATACAGCATTGACATTTATCAGAAATTTAATAAGTAATGCTATAAAATTTACTCATAAAGGAGGAATGATAACTATCTCTAGCTATATTGATAATGATAGTATAATATTATCTATTAAAGATACTGGTGTGGGAATGCCTCTCGAAGTAGTTGATAGTTTATTTGAATTAGATAAAAATATAACAACTAAAGGAACCAATGATGAAAAAGGTACTGGATTAGGTCTTTTACTTTGTAAAGAATTTGTAGAAAAAAATGGAGGTTCTATCAGTGTAAAAAGTGAGATAAATAAGGGTAGTGAGTTTATTATATCATTACCAGTTAATTTAGATAAATAAAAGTTATAATTAATAAAAAGAGGGTGTCTCAAAAGGACATCCTTTTTTTTGAGAACTATGCCGCTATTTTTGAAAAATACACTTTACTTTGAGTCTCTAATTTTGTTATGGGTTTATTTGGTCTAAAAATTAGTAAAATGTTGAAATTTTGAAGATAAAAAACAGAA
>Ga0172378_10004261_pt1 | contig 13420 bp, 9 predicted proteins | sample GrowelOW332metaG_FD_119755 | JGI IMG/M metagenome (GOLD analysis project Ga0172378, IMG submission 119755) | Groundwater microbial communities from an aquifer near a municipal landfill in Southern Ontario, Canada - Pumphouse #3_1 metaG | ecosystem: Environmental > Aquatic > Deep subsurface >...
GATAAGTGTGAGTTCTGTAAAAAGATTCCATATTGCTATATCAATATTACAAATTAGCCACAAATATAGTTTATTCTCTTTGATTTTGCAAACTAGAGATAGCAAAATAATAATAAAAGATTAATGTTTTGCGAAAAGAAGAGTCCTATTATTTGAAGTTGGGATTGTATGATTTTTTATTGCTTGAAGTATTTGGTCCTCTACTTGAACGATTTCCTCTGTTTGATTTAGCTTTTTTATTGTATAAGCTTGATTCTATCTTCTTCTCATCCAAAAACAGGTCTTCATTTTTAGCTTTTCCTACTCGTTTGGCCGAATCCTGATGGCTATACAATTCTGTAAGTAAATCTTCTCTTCCAATTTTTCGGAGAGATTGTGTTATTTCATTCCTCTTTTCTGGTTTATACCAGAAGAAAAATTGGCGTTGAGCTAATTTTTGACTAGGCGTTTTGGCACAATATAATTTTTCGAGCGTATATGGGTGCACTCCAGAATACCAAGCAACAGTTGCTAAAGTCATCGGAGTAGGCGTGAAATCTTGTATTTGCTCAAGTTGAAAGTGTAATTTCTTGGTGTCAATTGCTAGTTTAGCCATATCTTCTTCTTCGCAACTAGGAAGTGAAGAAATAAAATAAGGGATTAGTTGCTGTTTGAGTCCAGCTTCTTCATTTATACGATGAAATATCTTTGTGAATTCGATAAATTGTTCAAACGGTGGCTTACGTACAAAATTCAAGACCTTATTACTTGTATGTTCAGGGGCTACTTTGAGTCTACCACTGACATGATATCGTATCAATTCTTCTGTGTATTGCTTTGCTGATTCATCTGCCTTTTTGTCGCCACTATGGTGTAATAAGAGGTCATATCTGACTCCACTACTGACAAAGCTTTTCTTGATTCCAGCCATTTTATCTACTTCATGGAATATATCCAATATAGGGGTGTGGTCTGTGTTGAGATTGAAGCATACTTTAGGATAGACACAGCTTGGACGTTTACACTTTTTGCAAATCTCTATATCTTTCCCTTGCATGCGATACATATTAGCGCTCGGACCACCAAGGTCAGAAATATAACCTTTGAAATCCGGCATCTGCGTCACTTTCTTTACTTCTCGAAGTATATTTTCTTTACTTCTGCTGACAATGAATTTGCCTTGGTGCGCACTAATCGTGCAGAAAGTACATCCTCCGAAACATCCTCTATGCAAGTTGATAGAGTCTTTAATCATTTCGTAAGCTGGAATACGCTTATTTGTATATTTAGGATGGGGTAATCTCGTATATGGTAAATCAAAACTCGCATCAAGTACCTCTGTACTCATTGGAGGGTAAGGAGGATTGACAACAACCGTTTTGTTTTCAACATATTGTAGCAGTCTGGATGCTTCGATGCGGTTGCTTTCTATTTCAATATGTTTGAAATTCTCTGCTAATGCAATCTTGTTCTTCAGACATTCTTCATGGGAGTGGAGCAGAATATCATCTCCTTGAGGTTTTATTTTTTCTTTAGCTACGTATGATATTTGAGCCATTTCACGGTGTATCTGTTCCCAAGATTCACCTAGTTGAATTCGTTTCGTTATTTCACGTACGGTAATTTCTCCCATACCATATAATAACACGTCAGCTTCGCTGTCCAATAAAATAGAACGTCTTAATTTCTCTTGCCAATAATCGTAATGTGTAAGTCTTCTTAGAGAAGCTTCTATACCGCCAAGAACAATAGGAGTGTCGGGATATATTTTTCGAAGTATTTGACTATAAACTATGGTCGGGTAATCAGGACGCATATCATTTCTACCATCAGGGGTATAGGCATCTTCACTACGCAAACGTCTATTTGCTGTATAGTGGTTTACCATAGAATCCATGCAACCGGGAGAAATACCAAAATAAAGATTTGGTTTACCTAACTTTTTGAAATCGCGTAAGTCATCTCGCCAATTGGGCTGAGGAACTATTGCAACACGTAGCCCCATCGATTCGATGATTCGACCAATAACTGCAGTTCCAAACGAAGGGTGATCTACATAAGCATCTCCAGAGAATAGAATAACATCCAATTCTTTCCATCCTCTTAACTCTACTTCTTTTTTTGTGGTAGGAAGCCACAAATTGTAATCTATTTTAGTCAATGTAATTGTTTTTGAATTTGTTGAAAATGGCTATTTCACAGTAAACTCGATTCTATAGTAATCTTCTTTGTAGATTTCGCGAAAGCCAATTTTGTGTGCAGAGAGGAAGCATTTAATCTCATGAAAAACATTAGAGTCAGCTACTAGCAAAGCTAAATTATCATTGCTCTTTGCTGTACATATTGCTTCTATGGCCGCCGAAAGCGGTGCATATTCGGTGAAAATCCTGGTGTCAATAACGCGTATCATATGGGCAAATATACAAAAATAAATGTCACATCTTTGTTTGTATCGCTAAAAATACTACTTTTGTGCTTATCATACTGGAAAGTATTGATTAAGGCCTCGTAGTTCAATGAATAGAATAGCGGTTTCCGGTACCGTAGATTGGGGTTTGATTCCCCACGAGGCTACAAATTCTTGTTACTGTCTAATTCTTAGATAGTTCCTTTTATCCTTAATATTTACTCCTTTTAGATTTTTTGGAAGTTTTTTTTTGATAGTATACACATATTAAAGGCACTATACTTAAACTGAATTAATCCACCGCTTTTTTATTTATTCGTCAGTTTACGACAACTTTTTTTACTACCTTTACGGCCAATAACAAATCGGAGTGTATATTAAAGTTCAATATGACATGAACAATTCTACCAAAAATCAAATAATAACTAGATTTTCAGACCAGGATCTTTATTCATTTACCGTCGGTCTTTTTTATTTAACAAACTTCAGTGAATCTATTGGAGAATATAGTTTTGTTGATCGTAACAAAACTGTTTATCATGAGGGTTTTGCCGAAGATGTAATGGACCAAGTAAAAATGATGGATGGCTTATCTCCAACTGAGGAAGAAGTCTTATTCCTTAAATCAAGATGTGGTGGGTATATGCCTTCTTGGTTTTTTACTTTTTTAAGAGGCTTATCGTTTAAATCTAATGAGGTTAGTTTCTGGCAGGATGAAGATGGACATTTGCATGGAGTAGTCGAAGGACCTCTTTGGCGGACAATTTACTGGGAACAGCCTTTGTTAGCAATCATTTCAGAGTTAGCTCATCAAGATGATCAAGTAAATGAAAAGCGTGAATACAAACGTATATATGATAGAGCTACAAAAATGATAGAGGCTGGTGTAATCTATTCTGATATGGGTACACGTCGTCGTTTCTCTAAGACGCATCATGATATGGTTCTTGATGCAATGATTCAAGCTCAATGTGATTCAGATAAAGAAAATGGAAGTCAAGGTTTTATTGGAACTTCCAATCTTTGGCTTTGTATGAAATATGCAAAGACATATCCATGGCTTAAATGTATTGGCACCATGTCTCATCAAATGATTTCTGCAATTGCTGCAATTTATGGACCTCGTGAGGCCAACTATGAAGCCATTGAACGTTGGAATCAACTTTATCGAGGGCATATGGGAATCTACTTGTTTGATTGTCTTGGTACAGAAGCATTCTTAGAGAATTTCTCAAAACAATATGCAAAATTATTGGATGGGTATCGTATTGATTCAGGGGATAATGAAGAGGAGTTTCTGAAAATATATAATAAGATTAAGGAATATAATCTAGATCCTTCAACCAAAAGTATTATTTTCTCTAATGCTTTACAACCTGAAGATGCTATAGAAATACATAAAATGGTCGCTAATAGAATGCGCGATTCCTTCGGTATTGGTACGTCTCTTACTTGTAATTTAGAAAATGTATCTCCATCAAACATAGTCATTAAATTAACTGGGATACAGCTAACTCCACGACATTCTAAAATTCACTGCATCAAACTTTCTTCTTCGAAAGGCAAAGAAACTGGTGATGCAGAAACAATCAAAGCATATAAAGTGATTCTAGGTATCAATTAATGTTCATTCGGTCTAATTTGTCGGTGAATTATTTGTCGACTAAGAGATATCTTAGTTTAAATAATTATTTGTTGTTTAGGATTCATTTTATCCTCAAATTAGTACTTGTTCTTCTAATTGTTTTATCCGTTCTGACCTCATGCATTTCATCTTCACAGAATAGGGTTCTAACCTCTGGGACTTACCGAATGGATAGTCTGGGAGAGATAATACCCATAACTGTGATGTGGTATAATGTCGAAAATCTTTTTGATACGATTGATAATCCCTACAAAAATGATCAAGAATTCTTGCCTTTAGGAGCAAAGGCATGGCATCGTTATAGATATTATCAAAAATTAAATCATTTGTCAGAGGTCATAGCATCTGTACCTTCAGATAGATTGACTTCGATTTCTGCTATCTCTAGATCTAGTAACGTAACTAGTACTGGAACTAGTATTGGAGGCGATTATTGGCAAATGATGCCTGCGGTAATTGGTATGTGCGAGGTTGAAAGTGAGCAATGCTTAAATGATTTGACTAATAGAACGATGCTTAAACAGATGCATTATCGTTCCATTATTACTCAAAGTAGTGATGCTCGAGGGATTAATATAGCTCTATTATACGACCCAACAAAAATAAGATTAGTCAATTCATACTGCTTATCTGTAGATTCTACTTTACAGACACGAGATATTTTAGTTGCAAAGATGTCTGTTGTTTATCAAAATTCGGCATCTGCAGATTCATTGTATCTTTTACTTAATCATTGGCCAAGTAGGCGAGGTGGTGCGAAAGTTTCAAGCAAGAAGCGTGCTCAAGTGGAAAGCGTCTTATTGAATGAAATAGATAAAATTAGAGAAAAAAATGCCAAAGCAAAAATTGTTATTATGGGTGATTTCAATACCTATGCTGATAGTAAAGAATTGCGGCTTTTCTCCCATGATTACTCAATGTATAGAATTCCAACAGAGCCGGCTAGTTCTATACATAATAAGCTGTTCCCTTCATTAGGTACCCCTTCAAAAATATTGTGTGAACAGTATGTTATCACTGGCTCCTATCTCTATCAGGGAAGATGGGGATCACTAGACCATTTTTTTGTCTCTTCTAATTTAATGCATCAAGTGGAATATAGTACACTATTCGTACGTGATTGGATGATCGATAAAGCAAAGAGGATGGGCGGATATCAACCTCGAAGAACTTATTTAGGACCTCGATATATAGGTGGATACAGTGACCATTTACCTCTATTACTCTATCTCACTTTATAAATGGTTATTGACCAGTAATACGCTTATATTTAGCTAAATTGACCATGTATTTTGTCTTGGATTCTGTCTGTTGATCTTCACTTTCTTGAAGTAACATCTGTGCATCTAATAAGTCAGCCATAGTTGTTGTGCCAGCTTGGTAAGTATCTTTATTTAATCGCAAATTTTCTTTACTACTTTCGATTGCCTGCTCAGCAATGTTCACTTGGTCATAAGCTTCAGTCAGTTCATTCCAAGTCTGAGTCGTTTCTAGTTCCATCAATTCTCGCCCATTTTTAAGATTGTTTTGAGCTTTTTCAATGGCTATGTCTTTCTGATTGATAGCATGACTTCCTCCCCACCAATCTGATATAGGAACTTTTACTGTTGCAAATACGAGGGCATTGTGATTTGTTTCGTTAAGTAAATTATATTGACAGATGCTAGCCCCAATAGCAACGGTTGGAAGTCTTTTGCCTAGTTCTATGCCCCGTTGTAATTTATTCGCTTTAACTTGTTTGCCTAGCAAAGCATATCCTTCGCGGTTTTGTACTGCATCATATGCTGATATATGATATTTAATCGGATTTTCAATCTGAGGGAAATCTTGCATCTTTATATAAAAATGAGCTTTCTCGTTATTGATTCCAATATACTGTGCAAGAGCTAATCTACTGATTTCAATGGCATGATTTACAGTAACTAAACCACTCTTTAGTCGCGATTGCTGAAGTTCTATACGTAACAAATCATTTCGATTCGTTACGCCTACTTTTACAGCTAACGCTACATCATGATGCAATTGATTAAGCAAATTTGCTTGAGATTCTAACGTGTTGCGTTTCTCATGGAGATTGATAATCTGCCAAAAGTATGCTTCGGTTGTTACGCGAACCTGCTTTTCTGTACGAATCGCTTGTAAAGTACTGCTTTCTTTTCCTACCCGTGCCAATTTATTGGCATTTATAATTTGTCCTCCAGTAAACAATGGTTGTATGGCACTTACCGATTCATAATATCCATTCTTCATCATGGTTATTGGTATAGCAGGTACACCAGTTATGGGTAGCGTCAAACTCTCTTCAATAAGTGGAGTATGTGCCTGATAACCTGTTAATTCAGCAGAAATGGTTGGAAAGTATTTAGTAAAAGCCTCTTTCTGTTGTTGCTTAGACAATTCTATATCTTTTTTTGCATTGTCAAGTGTATAGTTATGCTTGACGGCAAGTTTAATACAAGCATCTAAATTATATAAAGTGTCAACAGATTCAGTTTCGTTATTTTGTGCAAAGATAGGACTTCCTAAAGCAATCATTCCTATTAATAATAGCACTTTCGGTTGATTGACTAATCTCATTTTTTTACTTTTTTCGTTTCTGAATATTACGGTATATACAAGAGGAAGCAGTATGACACAAAGGACCATAGAGAAGAATGTACCGAAGCAAATGACGACTCCCATAGGCATCCAGAGTGAACTCTGACTGATTATCATCGGAATGACACCAACACCAGTAGTCGCAGAGGTTAAAAAGATAGGCAGCATCCGTCGTTTACCTGCATCAAAGGCAGCATCCTTCGCACTCATTCGTTCATTTATGCGTTTGTCTTCAGCATGCTCAAAAATCAAAATTGCATTTCGAACGATGCAACCCATTAATGAAATCAGTCCTAAAATACTCGTGATACCAAAATGAAGTCCAAAAATCTTAAGTCCAATGGCAGCTCCTAGTATGCATAATAAGATACTACTAAGTGATGCAAGGGCCAATGAAATTTTCTTGAAATTAATAAGAAGCATAGTGAAAATAATAAGAACCGCTATAGATATTCCTTTTACGATTGGAGGAATGATTTCATTATCATCTTCGACAGTTCCACCAATTTCCATTTTTACTTCATTGGGCATGATAGGGGCTACATATTTTTCATGCAACTTCACAACTTTGCCAAAAGCTTTGTTCTGATCCGAATGAAATTTCATATTGGCCAGAACAGAGACTGTAGGGACACCATTGCGACGGACAATCTGACTATATTCCCAAGTAGGTTCAATAGTAGCAACTTGTCTTAGAGGAATTCGAACAGATGGAATGTTAGTAGCTAGATAGCTGTCAGCTAAATCATTCACACTTTCTTTTCCGCTTTTCTGTTGTTCTACATGGATATCTAGAGGATAATCTCCTTCCCATAAAGTACCAGCGGAGATACCCTCTTGCATAGCCATTAACTGAAACTCTGCAGATGCTTTGGTAATCCCGAATCGGGCACTCTTCACTGGATCCAACTTGACTTCAACAGTAGGACGCATTGTTTCATAATTGGTGTGGATCCAAGTTAGCTCTGGTATATCATGCATATGGGCCATCAATGTGTCCGCACAAGTCATAATACTGTCTATATTATCTCCATAATAACGTACTTCAATAGGTACAGCCACTTTTTGATACTCAAGTTCTTTGAAATGACAAAAAGCATTCGGAAAATATTGTTCATATTTATCTGTATACTCAGCAAGAATATCTTGGTTATCTTCGATACTTGTAGTGTTTACTATAAATTGACCATAGTTTTTACCTGGAATATTTGGTGCGTAAGTTGTTTGAAATCGTGGAGATGAAGTTCCTACAAATTTAGTGACGCTTTTTACACGCGAGTCTCTTAGTAAAATATGAGATAAGCTATCACATACTTCTTTTGTCTCATCGAGAGTAGAACCTTTGGGCAAAAATATCTCCACAGCAAATTGATCTCTATCAGCATAAGGGAGCATACGCTTTGGCAAATCAAACATCATCCAAGCTCCTGCTGCAATGACTAATATTCCTATGGATAAGGATAATACGGGAGCTTTAAAACACCGGGTAAGTATCCATACATATGCTTCTTCTACATAATTTAAAATAGTTTTCCTTTTCTTTTTACCTTTGGCTTCACGTTCCTTAGCCGTTGCTACAAGTCCTTTTTTTATAAGTACATATTCCAAAAATGGAATTAGCAGCATCGCTACGACAAATGAAGTCATCAAAGCGATAGTCATTGTATTTGGAAAATCTTCGATAAAATCACGGAAAAGTCCTGTGAAGGTAAGTCGTAGTGGATAGAAAATACTACAAATACATACGGTAGCCAAAAAAATGCTCCAAGCATATTCTCTAGCACTATATATTGCAGCATGCCAGCGACTCATCCCTTTATCGAGATTAGAGACATACGCATCAATGACGATAATTGAATTATCGACAATCATACCCAATACGACAATCAAGGCAGCCAGAGTTACCGTATTTAGTGGGATATGGCTGAAGTACATAATAGCCAAGGTAATAAAGATACTGATAGGGATAGATGTTGCTGATACCAAAGCACTACGAAATGGGAAAAGGAGCATCATTACAAAGATAACCACAGCTATTGAGGTAAACAAATCCCTGATGAAGCTAGTTACGGAATTGCGTACCACTTTGGGACTATCTGCAATGCGTTCCATGTGCACACTAGTTGGCAATACTGTCTTGAATTCATCCAGTACCTTATCTACTTGATTACCATATTCTACGATGTTGTTTCCTACGACCATTTCCAACGAAAGAAGGATACAAGGGGTATCGTTATTTTGGATGTAACTATCCGGTTCAGGATATTCACGTTTAATCGTTGCTATATCTTTCAACCGTACCGTTTGTTGACCTGGAATTGCTAGGATAATTTGATTGGCAATGCTATGCTCAGTATCCATGCTACTAGTTACATGAATAGGCAAATTTTCCTCCTCACCATCTACAGAACCACTTATTGTAGTGAGTCCTTTCATCTGCAAGGTCGTCATTACTTGAAGGTAACTAATATTGTAACTATTGAGTTTCTGCTTGTTTATGTATACACCAATTTGTTCTTTTTGCAAGCCATAACGACGTAAGTTAGAAACGGATTTTATTCGACGTAGTTTACCTTCAAGTATATCAAGATAATCCTCGAGTTCTCGATACGTTTTTTCTTTACTTTGCAACGATATAAGCAACGCTGATGTATCTCCAAAGTTATCATTGACAATGACAGCAAGAACTCCAGGACTCAGTGTCGGTTTTAGTTCATTATTGATGCCTAGTTTGATCTTCGACCATACGGGATCTCTATCGTTTATATTATCATTTAGTTCCACCATAGCATAACAGATACCATCTTGGCTCATGGTATACGTTTTGTCTTTGTTGATTTCTTTGTAAGTAAATAAAAATTTCTCAAGCGGTTTAGCTATTTGCTCTTCAACTTGAGAAGAAGTTGCTCCTGGATATACGCCTACTATCATTCCCTGCCTGATTGTAATGGGAGGAAATTCCTGTTTAGGCATTGTTACTATGGCATAAATTCCAATACCCACCATTGCAGCAGTTATCAGTAGAACAAGCTTGTAATAGTGCATACAAAATTCAACGATGCCTAGTGATTTTTTATTCTTATACATCAATTCGTTCCTTTATTTGTTTACTTGAATTTTGTTTCCTATACTGATTTTGTGGTATCCCTCTGTGATAACTAGATCTTGTTTGGATAAGCCACTTTTTATGACTAATCCCCCCGATACTAATCCTCCTATTTCTACTCTCTTTCGCGCAGCTAAGCTATCTTGAACAATCCAAACATAGTGTTCTCCCGACATCGTTACTTGTACGCACGATACAGGAAGAATCATCAGTCCAGCAGAAGTGTTTTGATCAGAAGTGCTTTTCTCCAAGAGTCTTACTTCACTTGCCATGCCAGGTATCATATCATCGTTATTATCAATTAAAGTGACATAAGTGCTGTAATTATGTGTAATTGAGTTTGCGTCGAGTCTTCGCTCGGTAACTTTAGCTTTAAATTTTTGATTACCAAGCGCCCCTACGACTACTTCACTTTCATCTCCCACATGAATTAGATTAATCTCCTGTTCAGGGACATCAAAACGCATTTTGATTTTTTGTGTATCAATAAGAGTGAGTACTTCCTTCCCAGGAAATACATTTTCGCCAACTTGTACAGCCCGTTTTCCTATAAGACCTGAAAAAGGAGCATATAGATTACTCTCTTTTAAATTCTTTTGAGCAATCGTATAGGCCGCGTCTGCTTGTTTGACTTTTGTTTTTACTTCCACAAATTTAATTTCTGGAAGTGAGCCATTGTCATAAAGAATCTTTAGCCGGTGATACGCATCTTCTGCTTGTTCGAAAGTCGCTTTTGCAGCATTGAGTTGACTATTCAAATTAGTGGCATCTAAAGAGGCTAGTAAAGTCCCTTTTTGTACACGTTGCCCTTCTTGAATACGAATAGAAGCCAATTGCCCTGGTACTTGAAAGCTAAGTGAACTAGTTTTATTACCTTCCAATAAACCAATATACTGCTTCGAATCAGCAGAGGTACTATCCGTTGGATAAATAGCCGTTACTTTATAAATAGTTTCTTTTTTATCTCCTTTAGAAGAACTGCAGCTACTAAGGTAGGCTCCTACGATAAAGATGCTACACAAGGGTAGAAAAAGTCTTTTTAATGTATTCATTTTCTTTCTTTTTACTTTTATATACGTATTATTATTCATCTTTCTTTAAGTATCACAAAGTTCTATGTTTTTCTTTGTATATTGGAAACAATAAGTATCTTTTACTGTTCAAAAGGTCGAATAAAAGAACTATTTGTTTGTTTTGTATGAGTATATGTACTATTTTAGTAAAATATACTCAAATATAGCGATATAAAAAATAATGAATGACAACAAAAAAAATCCTTTTTATTTATTAGAAAATGAGGAACATTTACCTAGTTACAGTTTCTCTGATATTGTTCGTCTTTCTTCATCTATAAAAGTGATTTCGGGATTAGAAAATGATTTGCTATATAGTGAAGAATTTGTCCCTTTTAGTTTTCTTTCTTCCCCTTGTCGGGTGGATGGATTAGCAATCATGTTACTTCTTGAAGGGACTGTAAATGTGCGAATTAATTTACAAGAAATAACGGTAGAGGCTGGTGACGTAGTTGTTAACTTACCCGATAATATTGTTCAGATAAATCACAGAGGAGAACCTGCTCGTGGTTTGGGCCTTTTGATAGGATATGATTTTCTTCATCGTATTTCAGAAGTTCTTTGGGCAAAAATTCCGATGTATGCATATTTAAAATCACATCCAGTTTTTAGACCCTTACCTGAAGATTTGGAGGTATATAAACATTATATGCACGAAGTCATTTCTGTGTCTAAAAAATACGAAGGTGAACACAAATTAGAAGTGATAAGAGGATTACTTTTAGCTTTTATGTTCACTATGTTTGACAGCGCAGGGCGTGTGAATTTTATTCCTTCTGACCTAAACTCAATCAAAGGAAATTCTCAACAATTGCATTTATTTGAGCAGTTTATGGATCTTCTCGAAAAACATCACAGTCAAGAGCGTACAGTACAATTTTATGCTGAAAAACTAATGTTTACACCAAAATATCTTTCGCGTTTGATCCGAGAAGTTTCTGGTAGAGGAGCTACTGAATGGATCATTGATTTTGTTATGTTGGAAGCCAAGCAGATGCTTCGAAACTCATCATTCAACATTAAGGAGATAGCTTATCATTTAAATTTTGCTACCCCCTCACTTTTCTCTCGTTATTTTCGGACACACGCGAAATGCACCCCTCAAAACTATAGAAATGACAAAGAACTATAATGGCTTTTCCCCGTTCATTAATAATAAATCGTTGGTTCCAGTTCTTTTGCTTGATTTATAAATCCTTCAATGACATTCAATGTAAATTTGACGTTAATCATTTTAGAATCTTCTCTTGTTTCTAATAATTTTTCATGTAAATTTATTGGATTTCGTGTGCGTAATTCTTTTATAGTGTCCACTCCAGATAGCTTAATTAGATAAGCCATTTGAGAATCTATACCTTCCAAGCGAAGTAAATCAGCAATATTAACCCAATCCAATATGGTTTCCACATCAATTCCTGAATTTTCGGATATTTGTTTACGTCCAGTTCTAGATGCGCCTCTTTTTAAAAGTTCCTCAACTGTACTGATATGTGCTTTGTCCAATTTCTTTCTATCAGCGGGACCTATTCCCTCAATTTCAATTATTGTTCTTTTCATAATAATTATTTTATTCGTGTTTGTTATTCTGAATAAGTTTTTTCATTTAGATATAAACTCTTTGCAATATAACTTATTTTTTAGATATAAACTACAAAATAAGTTATAAAATTTATCAAATAGAACAAATGGACCTCTTATTATTTCAAATAAGTCGTGAATAAGTGCCTAATCAACCAAATTGAAAGGAAATATAAATTTAGTTCAATATATGAAGAAATAATTGTCTGTTTATTATTTTGTTCGTATTTTTGTGATTGATAATCTGGTAAATTGTAGGGCATTTTTTGTATTATTTAGTTTCTAAATGCGTCTTTTCTGTTATATATTAACATAAATAGATTGATATTTATGACACGAAGATAAAAGGATATAGCATCTAAAAAAAATCTACTTTGATTTCCGCTTTAATGAATAAGTCACCAAACAAAATGAATATGTCAGATGAAATAAAACAAATCGCGCAGCGCCTAGTAGGTTTACGTGAAGTATTGGGAGTCACTCAAGAAGAGATGGCGAAAATCAGTCAAATTGACCTGGAAAAATTACAAAGAGCAGAGCGTGGTGAAGGCGATATATCTGTAGGAATGCTTCAGAATATTAGTCGTCATTACGATATTCCGTTGGAAGTGCTTATGTTCGGACACGAACCACATATGGCATCTTACTATTTGACACGTAGTGGATGTGGTGATTCTATCGAACGGAACAAGGCTTATAGCTACGAAGCCCTTTCTACTGGATTTATAAATAGAAATGTAGATCCTTTTATTGTGACAGTAGATAATTCTCACAATCAATCCAATAACATCTCTTTAAACACCCACAAAGGTCAAGAATTTAATCTTATCCTAGAAGGAGATATGGAGTTTCAAATTGGAAGTAAAGTACTTATCCTACATCCTGGTGACAGTATTTATTATGATTGTAAGAAGCCACACGGTATGCGTTCTCTAGAAGGAAAATCGTGTCGTTTCTTGTGTGTAGTTATCTAATTTCTTATCAATAAACTTACGAAAATAATATAATGTTAGAACGATTCTTATCTCAAACTA
>Ga0172378_10004262_pt1 | contig 13419 bp, 15 predicted proteins | sample GrowelOW332metaG_FD_119755 | JGI IMG/M metagenome (GOLD analysis project Ga0172378, IMG submission 119755) | Groundwater microbial communities from an aquifer near a municipal landfill in Southern Ontario, Canada - Pumphouse #3_1 metaG | ecosystem: Environmental > Aquatic > Deep subsurface >...
AATAAATAATAGAATACTCTTATGAAGATAAATAATTAATAGTTGGTTAATTAAACCGACTCTGAAAGAAAAGTTTTAATTAATTTCGGTTTAACATTACCTTCTTCAAGGTAACTATTAATTGTTTTTATATGAGTATAATTATTAGTGATTTATCTTATCACTATCCTAATCAAAATAATTTATTTGAGCATTTGAGCTTGTCCGTACAAAAGAATTCTAAATGTGCATTAATTGGAAATAATGGAAGAGGGAAGTCTACATTGTTGAAATTAATTTCTGGTGAATTAAAACCAATTTCTGGTGAAATCAATTTATCCTCTAAACCATTTTATATTCCTCAACAAATAGGGAATAATTATGGAAAAGTTTCTAATATGCTTGGAGTGGATAAGAAATTAGAGGCTTTAAATGCAATAAAAGGTGGAAGTTTATCTCAAATACATTATGATATTATTGAAGATGATTGGGATATTGAAAGCAGATGTGAAATGGCATTAAGTTATTGGAATTTATCCCACTTGAGACTTGATGCCAATGTAGATGAATTAAGTGGAGGAGAAAGAATAAAAGTGTTTTTAGCTAAGTTAAATATTTTTAGTCCTAAAATCATTTTATTTGATGAGCCGACTAATCATCTCGATTTATTAAGTAGAGAAATATTATATAAGTACATTAATCAAACAAAAGCAACAATGATTGTTGTAAGTCATGACATAAAATTGCTTAATCAATTAGATACAATTTATGAGATATCTCATAATGGTATTAATTTATATGGAGGGAATTATTCTTTTTATGAAAAACAAAAGGCAATAGAAGAAAATGCAATAATAGAAGATATTAATCATGAGGAAAAGAAATTAAAGGAAGTAAAAAAGAAAGCAAAAGAAGTAATTCAACGTCAAGAGAAAAAACAATCTAAAGAAGCAAAAGCAAGAATAGAAGTAAGAATTTTAAAAAATACAATAGTAAATAGAGGAGAGCAAACCCAAGCTAAATTAAAAGAAAAGCATGATAAAATAATAAATCAAAATGTTGAGAAATTAAATCAATTGAAGCAACAAAGAGAATTATTGAAAAAGCTGAAGTTTGAATTTGAATATTCTAAATTGCATAAAGGGAAGTTATTAATTAATGCAAAAGGGATTAATATATCATTTGAAAAGGATAGATATTTATGGTTTTCTTCTTTAGATTTTGAGCTTTATAGTGGAGAAAGGATTCATATAAAAGGTAATAATGGAAGTGGAAAAACAACTTTAGTTAAGATAATAACAGAACAACTTGTCTCAACTTTAGGTAAGGTAGAAAACGCAGAGTTTAAGTATTGGTACTTGGATCAGGAATATTCTCTTATCAATGTTGATTATACTGTTTTGGAAATAGCTCAGAAATATAATAGAAATAACTTAAAAGATAATGAGGTCAAAAATCATTTAATAAAAGCTTTGTTTACTGTTCAAGAATGGAGTAAAAAATGCAAAGTATTAAGTGGAGGAGAAAAGATGCGACTATATTTATGTTGTATGATTATATCTAATAATATTCCGGATTTGATAATCTTGGATGAGCCTACAAATAATCTTGATTTATCAAGTTTGAATATTCTTTTGCAAGCAATAAAGAATTATAAAGGGAGTCTAATTATAATATCTCATGATTTGCATTTCATAGAAGAGATAGGAATTACTAAAGAATATATATTATAATTAAAAACCTCGTCAAAATTAATTGACAACTATTGATTATATAGTTGCATTTAAACTTGAATACTATAAGAAAAAGAGAGACCCAAACCCTGTTTAAGTCTCTCATCGAAGAAATCTTCACAACCCCAAATTATGGAGTTGGAGGAGTTGGTTTAGGAGCATAGCTCTTTGGCTGTACTTCATGAAACTCAAATTTTACATCTCTGAGTTTCTTTCTGAAGTAAACTGAAGGCAGAAATCTTACCGAGAATTTGGAAATGGTTTCATTAGTAACCTCTTCGTAGGTTTCTACTGATTTTGCTTTAAACTTAGGGTAGTATCTTCCAAATCTACCCAAATCAACAGGAACCCCATCGGTAAGTAATCGTATCATAACATTTTGGGATTGAACCAGAACATTATAAATATCGCCCTCAGTCATGGCAGATGCTTCTGCAACATATTCTGATAGTTTTTCCAAACTAACGGTTTCGCCGTAGATAATCTTTGCCAAATACTTCTCTCCAGGTGAATAACCAGCAGTTATTCTCTTCTTGGTTTTCATGTATCTTATAGACATGACTAAAGGAGTTTGGTTAATAATATGTGGATATAAAAATCCACAGATTTATTAACTTGAGAAAAACTAAACTTGCATGAAAGGGAGATAAAGCATATTACTAAAATCATGAATAGCTTTTTCATATAATTATGGTGCTAAGAATTATACAAAGATAACGAATTTTCTAACTAAACATGGAAAGGATTTACTTAAATCAAGAAACAACTTATTTAAATCAAGGAAAAATTTATTTAAATCAAGGAAAAAATTAGTAAGGTGGCAGGATGTAGTATGCAAGGTGGCAGGATGCTATGTACAAGGTGGCAGGATGTAGTGTGTAAGGTGGCAGGTTACTAAATTTTTATTTGATATAATTAAATTATAATGGGGTTTAAAAGAATTATAATAAGGTTTAATGCAAGAATTCTACAATCTCTTTTATTAGCATTGTGGGGTTGTCAACCAAAACCCAGTGTCCTGACTTTGGGATTGTTTTTACTTCAGAGTTTCTAAATACTTCTTTAAAGCTAATTACATCTTCATCTAAAACATAATTGGAGTTTTCTCCTCTAAGTAATAGGGTAGGGATATTATTTTCCTGAACCGATACTCTCTCCAAAACCTTGGGGTATTCTTTTGCAAGAACTGAAATATTAGATCTCCACTTTAAGTTATTTCCTGAATAATCTACATTTTTCAATAATATTCCAATCAAATTGGAAGGTATTCTTTTCTCAACAAAATATTCTTTTAACTGAGTTGCATTTTTGAATTGAGATATATTGGTTTGAAGAAGGGTTGAGGCAAGTAGTGAATTAATGGAGTTAATATTATATTCTTTGAAATGAATATCAACAACAATCAAAGATTTAAAATAATCCTCATCAATATTTATCATTTCCATTGCAATCTTCCCTCCCATAGAATGACCAATAATTATAGGCTCTTCAAGTCCTTTGGTTTTACAAAACCCATATATAATTTCAGCCATTTCCTTATAGGAAAAATCATTAGTATGAAAGCTCCTACCGTGATTTGGCAAATCGGGAATTATTACATTATAGCCCTCTGTTGAGAGAAACTTACCTATTGAAATCCAATTGTCGCTCACTCCCAACCAACCATGAAGAATAAGAATTGGATTGCCTTGTCCATACTGGCGAAAGAAGAATTCCATTGCGATAATTATTAGTTTTTATTCATTTTATATATGATATTGAGTGCAAAATTAAAAAAATATGGGAGATATTCTTTGATAGGTTGTGAAATTTAATTAGTTTTGCATCTTCAATTTAAAGTTCTTCAACTATGGAATATGTAGCAATTATTATTTTTGCAGTTTTCGTTAACAACGTTATACTCTCGCAATTTTTAGGTATTTGTCCTTTTCTTGGGGTTTCTAATAAGGTTTCAACTGCAGCAGGAATGGGTGCAGCTGTTGTTTTTGTGATGACACTTGCCACTCTGGTAACATATCTTATTCAATTTTCTATACTAAATCCTCTTAATATTGCATTTTTGCAAACAATTGTATTCATCTTAGTTATTGCAGCCTTGGTGCAAATGGTTGAAATTATTTTGAAAAAAGTAAGTCCAAGTTTATATCAAGCTCTTGGAGTTTATCTTCCTCTAATTACAACGAACTGTGCTGTTCTTGGGATTGCAATTTTAGTTATTCAAAAAGATTTTGATTTAATTACTGCATTAGTTTATACTATTGGAATTGCGTTGGGATTTACTCTTGCAATGGTCCTTTTTGCAGGACTTAGAGAAAGGATGGATTTAGCTGGAATGCCTAAGGGTATGCAAAAAATGCCTATTGTTTTAGTAACTGCAGGTATTCTTGCGATGGCTTTTATGGGATTTGCTGGCTTAGTTAAACTTTAATTTTATGAATGATAACGAAATTCAAAATGTTTCGGCATCAGACTCTTCGGTTGACCAAGTAAAGGAAATTGATATTAACCCTATAAAGTCAATTGTTAAAGATAAAACAAGTAAAAGATTAGCAAAAGGGCTTCAAAAAAAATCAAACAAACCTTCTTGGTGGATTCGTACAAAACGCAAAAAATTAGTTTCTGAACTTCAAACCTCTCTTAAAGAATTAGGCGTTAAAAAAGCATGGGTTCATAATCATTTCATTAGTGCAGAAGAAAAGAAAGCTAAGAATATTACAATCTATGTTGAGGTTAATAATTCCAAATCAATGAAATTTGATGCCCAACAATTAGATGCATTAATGGATAAGAAATTTAAGAGAAAAAAAATAACAGTTATTGATATTGCATCTTTGCAACCAGTTATTAAAGAATTTGTTTTCAGAGACGTTACACCCTTATTATAACCTAAATGCAAATTTCAGCAGTAATTATTACTTTCAACGAAGAAAAGAATATCGAACGTTGTTTAAATTCACTACAAGATATTGTTGATGAAATTATTATTGTTGATTCTTTCTCTGAAGACAAAACACAAGAAATTTGTTTAAAATACGATAATGTTAAATTCCATACTCATCAATGGTTAGGTTATTCTTCTCAAAAAAATTATGCTAATAATTTAGCCACCCACGATACAATTCTTTCTATTGATGCAGATGAGGTTCTCTCTTTTGACTTAAAACAAAGTATTCTTGAGCTTAAGTTAAAATATGAGAATATAAATAACCCTTATATTGTATTCTCTTTTAAACGGTTAACAAATTATTGCGGATCTTGGATAAAACATTGTGGTTGGTATCCAGATGTTAAACAAAGAATCTTCAGTAAAAATGTTCAATGGGTTGGTGATATACATGAGTCTTTACTTTATTTGCCAAACACAAAGTTTAAACTTCTTAAAGGAGATTTATACCATTATTCTTACCACACAATATCTGACCATATTCTTCAGATAGAGAAGTTTACCAATTTAACATCAAAGGATGCATTTGAAAAAGGAAAAACAGTTACTATCTTTGGCCTATGGTTTAAGCCTAAATGGAAATTTTTTAGAGATTATATATTAAAAGCGGGTATATTAGATGGCTATGCAGGTTATCAAGTATGTAAAATCTCTGCTTTTGCAACATATTTGAAAAATGCAAAATTACGAGAGCTTAATAAAAAGTAAGTCAAACCCTGTTTTCTTAATAAGTAGAACTGACAGCATAGGAGATGTTGTTTTAACTTTACCAATGGCTGGAGTATTAAAGAGTTTATATCCTGACTCTAAGATTATTTTTCTTGGAAAAACATACACAAAACCTATTGTTGATTGTTGTTCTTATGTAGATGAATTTTTAAATTGGGATACAATTAAATTTCAAGATGAATCAAAACAAATAAATATTGTCAAAGAAAAAAATATTGATGTTTTTATTCATGTTTTCCCTAATAAGCAGATAGCAAAATTAGCTAAGAAAGCAAAAATCCCTTTTAGGATTGCAACTTCACATCGAACATATAATTGGTTGTATTGCAATAAACTCGTCAATCTCTCAAGAAAAAAATCAGCTCTTCATGAGTCTCAACTTAATATAAAGCTAATTAAATGTCTTGGTGCAAATTTATTTTATGAGGTTAATAAATTAAATAATTTTATTGGAATTAAAGCAAAAGATATTCCAACCCCAGCAGATTCTTTAATTGATAAAAATAGATTTAATTTAATTCTTCACCCTAAATCAAATTCAAGTGCCAGAGAATGGGGAGTTGAGAATTTTAATAATTTAATTTCTTTGTTGCCGCAGGAAGATTACAATATATTTATTAGTGGTACCAAGCAAGAGGGAGATTTTATCAGGGAGAGCGTAATCAATAAGAATAAAGAAAAAGTACATGATTTGACTGGACTCTTCTCCCTTGAAGAATTTATATCTTTTATTAATAAATCTGATTGTTTAATTGCAGCAAGTACAGGTCCACTTCATATTGCTTCTGCTTTAGGAATTAATGCCTTAGGTATTTATCCTCCAATTCGTCCTATGCACCCTGGTAGATGGAAACCAATAGGCCAGAGGACAAAGGTTTTTTGCAAAGAAGAAGAATGTTCTAAATGCAGGAAAACTAAGGATTGTTTATGTATGAAGTCGATATCTCCTAAAGAAGTGGTTGATTATTTAGATTCAATTAAAATAAAAAAGACCGCTAATTAATTTTGCGGTCTTTAATAAGAATTGTGTTAGAATTTGCTTTCTTACAATATATGTACTGCTTCAACAAGAGATTTCCCTGTTTGAACAGCTTTAAGATTTTCTGGTATCATTGCGTGGTGACGTTCTGGTAACGATTTCATTAAACCTTTTTCAATGAACTCTTCAGTTACAACTGGTTTAACTTTCAAGAAAGCTCCAAGAACAATCATATTGAATACTTTAGCCATACCAAGGTCAGCTGCTTTTTCAGTTGCAGACACTTTATAGATATTAATATCTTTACGAGTTGGTGGGTTAAAAATTCCATTAGGGTCATATAATAATACTCCACCAGGCTTAACACTGTCTTGAAATTTATCAAGTGATTGTTGATTAAGGATGATTGCAGTATCAAATTGACTAATGATTGGAGAACTGATTCTTTCATCAGATATAATTACTGATACATTTGCAGTTCCTCCACGCATTTCAGGACCATATGATGGCATCCAGCTTACTTCTTTATCTTGCATAGCGCCGGAATAAGCAAGAATTTTACCCATTGATAAGACTCCTTGTCCTCCAAATCCGGCTATGATGATTTCTTCTGTCATTGCTTTTAAGTTTAGGTTATTATTTAACTTTTTGTCCGTCAACTTTAATATCTCCAATTGGATACTTAACAAACATATTTTCTTCCATCCATTTGTTAGCTTGTACTGGTGTCATCTTCCAACCCGAGTTACAGTTAGAAACTACTTCAACGAAAGAAGTTCCTTTTTTGTTCTTTTGGTTTTCAAATGCTTGACGAATGGCTTTTTTTGTTTTTCTAACAGCAGCTGCTGTTTGAACAGATTGACGAGTAACATAGTAAGTTCCTGGTAATTCTGCCAACAATTCAGTTATTTGTAATGGATAACCATTTAATTCAACAGTTCTTCCATAAGGAGAAGTTGCTGTTTTCATGCCAATTAAAGTTGTCGGAGCCATTTGTCCTCCGGTCATTCCGTAAATACCATTATTAATAAATACAATAACAATATTCTCACCCCTATTACATGCATGAATTGTTTCTGCAGTTCCAATTGCTGCTAAGTCACCATCACCTTGGTAAGTGAATGTATGACGATCAGGGTAAAGACGCTGAATTGCAGTTGCAATTGCTGGAGCACGTCCATGAGCTGCACCTAATGAATCAACATTGAAATAATTGTAAGCTAATACAGAGCATCCAACAGGAGCAACGCAAATAGCTTTATCTTGAATGCCCATTTCTTCAATAACTTCTGCAATAATACGGTGAGTTGTTCCGTGTCCGCAGCCAGGGCAATAATGCATTACAGCTTGTGTAAGTACATCAGTTCTTTTGTAAACCAAATTTTCAGGTTTAATTATATCTGGATTAAACATATTTCTTATCCTTTAATGATTTTTTCTTCCAATGCTTCTAATACTTCGTGTGGAGTAGGAATAATTCCTCCATAACGTCCAAAATGTTCAACAGGACAACGGAATTCTGCTGCCAAGCGAACATCTTCCACCATTTGACCCGCACTCATTTCAACAGCTAACATTCCTTTAACCTTCTTTGAAAATTCAGCAACTTGTTTTTTAGGGAAAGGGAATAATGTTATAGGGCGTAGAAGACCTACTTTTATTCCTTTTTCGCGTCCAAGCTGAATTGCTTTTTGAGCAATACGAGCACTTGATCCATAAGCAACAAAAATGTATTCGGCATCTTCACAGTTAATTGTTTCGAAAAGGACTTCCTTTTCTTCCATTTCTCTGTATTTTGCTTGAAGTTTATGATTATGTTTTTCTTGTTTAGCTGAATCAAGTTCTAAAGAAGTAATTATATTATGATCTCTATCAGCTGGTTTTCCCATACTTGCCCAAGGAGCAAATTTTCTTACTTCTTCTTCAGTCCAACGAGGAACATAATCGCCAACATATAGCTTTTCCATAACTTGACCAATTGCTCCATCAGAAAGAATCATAACAGGATTTCGATATTTGAATGCAATTTCCCATCCTTTAAACACAAAATCATACATTTCTTGTACTGAAGCTGGTGCTAAAACATACATCTGGTAATCACCATGACCGCCCCCTTTAACTGCTTGAAAATAGTCAGCTTGGGATGGTTGAATTGTTCCTAAACCAGGACCTCCACGAACAACGTTAACTACTAATGATGGGAGTTCCGCTCCAGCAAGATAAGTTAATCCTTCTTGCATTAAGCTTATTCCGGGTGAAGATGAGGAAGTCATTACTTTCTTTCCAGCTCCTGCACCACCGTATACCATATTTATTGAGGAAGTTTCGCTTTCTGCTTGTAAAACTACCATTCCTGTTGTTTCCCATGGTTTTTCAACCATAAGATGTTCCATAACTTCAGATTGCGGAGTTATAGGATATCCAAAATATCCATCGCAACCTGAGCGTATTGCTGCTTCAGCAATAGCTTCGTTACCCTTCATTAATTTTAGCTCTTTTGCCATTTCTATTATAGTTTAATAGTTTATAATTTAACTTTATAAACAGTAATTACTCCGTCAGGACATACCATAGCACAACTTGCGCAACCTATACAGTTATCAATAATTGCCTCTGAATAATTATATCCTTTACCATTTACATTTTTTGCAAGAGCTAGAACTTTGTTGGGACATGCTACAACACACACTCCACAACCTTTGCAACGCTCTTTATCAATTACAACTTCTCCTTTTATTGCCATCGTTTATTTGTTTTTTAATTGGTTAATATTTAGTTTTATTAATTTCAGACTTCAAAATTATAACTTATTTTTCATTGGAGCAAATAAATTAACTTAATAAATTTTTCAACGCAATAATAAAGTAATAAATTGCGTTAAAATCTTATTAAATAATTTTTTGTATTAATTAATATCCAAAAGTCTATGTCAAAATTTACATTACCTGTGTTTCCATATGCTCAAGATGCATTGGAACCTCATATTTCAAAAACAACAATTGAATTCCATTATGGTAAACATCATCAAACTTATGTAGATAATCTAAATAAGTTAATAGTTGGAACTGAATTTGAAAATTCTAACCTAGAAGAAATAGTAATGAAATCTAGTGGTGGCATTTTTAATAATGCAGCCCAAGTTTGGAATCATACTTTCTATTGGAATTGTTTGTCTCCAAAATCTCCTTTGAAACCTGAAGGGAAATTACTTGAAGCAATAGAGAAAGAATTCGGTAGTTTTGATCAGTTCAAAGAAAAATTCACAAACGCTGCAGTAACATTATTTGGTTCAGGATGGGCATGGTTAGTAAAAACCCCAGAGGGGAAATTAGAAATAATTCAAACTTCAAATGCCGAAAACCCAATCAGACAAGAAAAAACTCCGCTTTTAGTATGTGACGTTTGGGAACATGCTTATTATATTGATAAACAAAACCGTCGTCCAGCATACTTGGAATCATTCTGGAACTTAGTAGATTGGAAGAAAGTTGAAGATAGATACTAATTGAAAATGAAAAATATATTTAGTTTTTTATTTATCATTTTATTAGTTATTCCTTTCTCAAAGATTGACGCTCAATCAAAAGGGACAGAAATAAAATCAACAATTCAAGCAAGTAAAACTATTTTTGAATTGGAAAAGCTTCCTTATAGTATGGACGCCTTAGAACCTTTTATTTCAAAAACTACATTAGAGTTTCATTATGGAAAACATCATCAATCCTATCTAAATAATTTGAACAAATTAATTGTAGGAACTGAGTTTGAAAATTCTAATTTAGAAGAAATCGTTTTAAAATCAAAAGGAGCTATATTTAATAATGCAGCTCAGGTTTGGAATCATACTTTCTATTGGAATGGTCTTAGTCCCAAATCCACTCTTAAACCTCAAGGCCAACTTTTGGAAGCAATTGAAAAGGAATTTGGAAGCTTTGAGACCTTTAAAGAAAAATTTACTAACGCATCCTTAAGCCTTTTTGGTTCGGGTTGGGCATGGTTGGTAAAGGATAAAGAAGGAAAATTGGAAATAGTTCAAACTTCAAATGCTGAAAATCCAATTCTTCAAGGAAAGACCCCAATCTTAGTATGTGATGTTTGGGAACACGCCTACTATATTGACCAAAAGAACAAAAGAGCAGCCTATGTGGAAGCATTTTGGAACTTGGTTGATTGGAAAAAAGCTGAAGAAAACTTTAGACGTTAGTTTCTGAAAAACAAATTCTTAAACCATAAAAGGGATACATAACTTGTATCCCTTTTACGGTTTTTACTAAATAGTAGTTTTGGAAAAAATAACCTAAGGTTAGATGAAAATAAACTGTACTTATTTTTATTCAGGCATTCCTTATTTTTTCTATTTATTATTCAGGCAAATAGAATAATTATTTTGCCCTTTCATTTATTATTTCTAATTTTGTAAGCTTAAATAATAAATATTTATATAAAATAATAAATCATGAATGTATTAGTATTGAACTGTGGAAGTTCTTCTATTAAGTATCAGTTAGTTGATATGGCCAAAGATGCAGAGGTATTAGCAAAGGGTTTGGTTGAAAGGATTGGATTGGAAATGGGTGAGTTTACTCATAAACCAACAGGAAAGGAAAAATATTATATTAAAACGCCTATACCTACTCATAAAGTTGGAATCGATTTTATCCTTAATGCTCTTGTAGACCAAAAAATTGGTGTTATAAAATCCTTAAAAGAAATTAATGCTTGCGGTCATAGAGTGGCACATGGAGGGGAAGTTTTTAAAAAATCTGTTATTGTAGGAATTGAAGAAAAAGCAAAAATTAAAGAACTATGTTCATTAGCTCCACTCCATAATCCTGCAAATCTTGAAGGTATTGAAGCTATGGAAGCTCTTTTGCCTGGGGTTCCTCAGATTGCTGTTTTTGACACTTCATATCATCAAACTATGCCAGCTGAGGCTTATATGTACGCAATTGATTATAAATATTATACTGAAGACAAGATCCGTCGTTATGGTTTTCATGGGACGAGTCATAAATTTGTTTCAGAAAAAGCTGCTAAGCTTGCAAACTTAGATATTAAAAATTCTAAAATTGTAAGTTGTCATTTAGGAAATGGTGCTTCAATTTGTGCTGTAAAAAATGGGGAATCAATAGATACTTCAATGGGATTTACACCAGTTGAAGGATTAGTTATGGGTACAAGAGCAGGAGACCTAGATATTGGAGCATTTTTATTTATTTGCGAAAAAGAAGGTTTAAATATGACAGCAGCAAATAATTTAATAAACAAAAAATCAGGTCTTCTTGGACTCAGTGGTCATGCTGATATGAGAGAGGTTTGTGATGGAAAAAATAATGGAAATGAAAGAGATACAATTGCTTTCAACCTTTTCTGCAATAGAGTAAGAAAATATATAGGTGGTTATGCTGCAACTATGGGAGGAATAGATTTAATTCTTTTCACAGGGGGAATTGGTGAAAACGCTGATGATGTGAGAGAAAAAATATGTGAAGGATTAGAATTCTTAGGAGTTGAATTTGATAAAAATGCAAATGATGGAAAAAGAGGCGTTGATTTGATTATTTCAAAACCTTCATCAAAAGTAAAAGTAATGATGATTTCGACTAATGAAGAATATGTTATTGCATCTGAAACTTTCAATTTAGTTAAATAGTTAATGAAAAAAATTGCTAAATTTATATTGTGGCTTTCTGGGTGGAAATTAGTTGGGGAAAAAGAAGCTCATATGAATAAGTGTGTCTTCATCGAAGCCCCTCATACATCAATGTGGGACTTCCTATGGGGACGATTAGGCTTATGGCAATTAGGGATAAAAGTGAAGTTTTTTATAAAAAAAGAAATGTTTTTTTTCCCTCTTGGCCCAATATTAAAATTTTTAGGAGGGATACCAGTAGATAGAGGTAAAAAAACTAAAATGGTAGATCAAATAGTTGAGATGTTTAATAAATCAGAAACATTTTCATTAGTTATTACACCTGAAGGTACACGCAAATATACTGAACATTGGAAAAAAGGTTTCTATTATATAGCAGTTAAAGCAAATGTTCCTATCTATTTAGGTTATCTAAATTATGAAAAGAAAGAAGGTGGGGCTGGAAAAATATTTTATCCAACAGGCAACTATGAAAAAGATTTGGTTGAAATTCAAGAGTTTTACAAAGACAAAGTTGCAAAATATCCCGAAAATTTTCATTTGAGTAAACAATATCATAAATAAAACATCATATGTTAAGAACACATACTTGTGGAGAGTTAAGCATAAGCAATAAGAATCAAGAAGTAACACTTAGTGGTTGGGTACAACGTTCTAGGGACTTAGGAGGGATGACTTTTATTGATTTAAGAGATCGTTATGGTATTACTCAATTAGTTTTCAATATGGAGACTAATCCAGACCTTTGTGAACAAGCAAGAAAACTCGGAAGAGAATTCGTCCTTCAAGTTAAAGGGATTGTTGCAGAGAGAAGTAATAAGAATAATAAAATTCCAACAGGAGAAATTGAGATAATTGTTCAAGAATTTAAAGTATTAAACGCTTCAAAAACACCTCCTTTTACAATTGAGGATAATACTGATGGTGGAGATGAGTTAAGAATGAAATATCGTTACTTAGACCTTCGTCGTAATATTGTAAAACAAAATATGGAACTTCGTCATAAACTTTCTATTATTATTAGAAACTATATGAACGATAAGGAGTTTATGGAAATTGAAACTCCATACCTTATTAACTCAACACCTGAAGGAGCAAGAGATTTTGTTGTCCCTTCAAGAATGAATCCTAATCAGTTTTATGCACTACCTCAATCCCCTCAAACATTTAAACAGCTGTTAATGGTTGCTGGTTATGATCGTTATTTTCAGATAGTACGTTGTTTTAGAGATGAAGATTTAAGAGCAGACCGCCAACCTGAATTTACTCAAATTGACTGTGAAATGTCTTTTGTTGAACAAGAAGATATTTTAAACCTATTTGAAGGATTGATAAAGCATCTATTTAAAGAAATAAAGCAAAAAGAATTTTCTAACTTTCCAAGATTAACTTGGGCTGATGC
>Ga0172378_10004264_pt1 | contig 13417 bp, 10 predicted proteins | sample GrowelOW332metaG_FD_119755 | JGI IMG/M metagenome (GOLD analysis project Ga0172378, IMG submission 119755) | Groundwater microbial communities from an aquifer near a municipal landfill in Southern Ontario, Canada - Pumphouse #3_1 metaG | ecosystem: Environmental > Aquatic > Deep subsurface >...
AATCTGCACCTTACCGTAGCCTGGACGTTATCCGATATGCTGTGGTTTTCCGCAAACAGACAGCAGGCTCGTGATATTCAGGACAACATCAGAAAACTTGAAATCTCACTTGAAACAGCCGGACAGAACAATGAAATGCAGATACGCAAGACAGTGGATTCTCTGGAACAGTCACATCAGGCAATTCTTTCAAGCAGCAGGAATATCGGGCTTGCACAGCGGTCGTACGATATGACAGCTGTTGCATACCGGAACGGCACGACGGAACTGCTTGACCTGCGCGATACGGAAAATCAGCTGAACCTTGCAAAAATCGGCCTGCTCAATGAGCAGTACAATTATATGTCTTATATGCTTGATCTGGAATATATGCTTGATACGACATTAGGAGAAGAAAAATGAATATACGGAAAATGAAAAAAACTGCCGCAGCTGCTGCGGTCCTTGTGGTGATACTTGCCGGATGCAGAAAGAACACCACGCAGAACGACGATGCGGAAGCAAGTTTTGCGGTAAATACATACAAAACTTCTGCAGAACGGCTTGATGACTATCTGGAATTCGGCGGAGATGTGGTTGCATCATCAGTTGTAAACATTCTGCCTGATACGGCGGGAAAGGTTTCGAAAAAACTTGTGACAGTCGGTGATTTTGTAAAAAAAAATCAGATACTGGCATATATTGATCCGAGCAGACCGGGCATGACGTACAGTGAAAATCCGGTAAAGGCACCTGTAGCCGGAACAGTGACGTCTTTTCCGTTTTCTGTCGGTGCTACGGCAAGTCCTGCCGCTCCACTCGGACAGATCAGCAGCACCGGCCAGCTTGAAATTCAGATAAATGTTGCTGAACGGTTTGTTTCCCGTATAAAAAGAAATCAGTCGGCTGTTGTTACGCTTGATGCATATCCCGGAGAAAAGTTTTCTGCCAGGGTTTTTGAAATAAGTCCGGTTCTTGATACATCTACCCGTACGTTAAAGGTAAAGCTTCAGCTTGAACCGCCCGACCCGCGTGTAAAGGCAGGTATGTATGCCAGAGTAAAATTAATAACGGAAGAGCTTACCGGCGTAATTGTTGTACCGTACGATGCACTCGTTGTCCGTGACGATAAGTCATATGTGTTTGTTGTTGAGCGTACAGCCGCAGGTACGGCAGTTACTGCGGCTGAAATCGGGCAGACCGGCATATCTGCCGTAGTTCATCTTCACCAGGTTACGCCGGGTATTCACGTTGATGATAAACTTGAAATAAGGGGCGGACTGAATGCCGGCGATGAAATCGTCATGCGCGGACAGTCTTTGTTGAACGACGGTTCCAAAGTGAACATCATGACGGCGAGGTAAAGTATGTCTATTAGCGAAAAAGCTGTTAATAAACCGGTAACATCGCTTATTATTTTTGTTATTGCGGTTGCACTGGGCATCTATTGTACATTCAATCTTTCTGTCGATATGTACCCGAATATGGAAATTCCGTATATGATTGTATACACGAAGTATCAGAACGCCGGTCCGGAAGAAGTCGAACAGAATCTTACGCGGACACTCGAAAGCTCTCTGTCGGGACTGAACGGTCTTAAAAAAATGCAGTCAGAGTCGTCAACGGGAATGAGCCTTATTATGCTTGAAATGAATTACGGCACGAATATGGATGTGGCTGCGAACGATATACGCGATAAAATAGATCTTGTGCGCGCATATCTGCCGGACGATGCAGATACACCTATAACTATGCGGATGGATCCTTCCATGATGCCTGTTATGGAACTTGCAATGCGGGGCAGCCGTTCGCCGGAAGAACTGAGGCGGTACGCAGAGGATGTCGTAAAACCGCGTCTTGAACAGATAGGCGGTATTGCATCTGCAACTGTTATCGGTGGAAAAGAACGATCGATCAATATTGACATACCGCGTGACCGCCTTGAAGCGTATTCACTTACGATAACGCAGATTGCTCAGATGATCGGAGCTCAGAATATTCAGTCTGCCGGCGGTTCAATTACGGCCGGAGACAAAAATTATACAATAAAAACTTCCGGAAAATATAAAAGTCTTGATGATATCCGCAATACGGTTATTTCATATGCTGCATCAGCATCTGACGGAGTTAATCCTCCCCAGATGCATACAATACTGCTCCGGGATATTGCCGACGTATATGACGGGTATAAAGACCAGTCTGCTCTTTCTATTCTTGACGGGAAACCGACAGTCATGCTTATGCTTCAGAAACAGAGCGGAAAAAATTCCGTAAAAGCAGCACACAGCGTCCGCAGCCAGATAAAAAATATAGAGCGCTCTCTTCCGTCCGATGTAAAACTTGTAGAAGTTTTTAATACAACAGACATGATAGAAAGTACTATTCATGAAGTCGTAAATTCTGTCATAGAAGGAGCACTGCTTGCAATACTTGTACTGTTCTTATTTCTTCGAAGTTTCAAGAGTACGATAATCATAGGCCTGTCAATTCCGGTTTCTGTTTTTATAACGCTTGCCCTTATGTATTTCCGGGGCATGACGCTTAACATCATTTCATTAAGCGGACTTCTTCTAGGGTCCGGTATGCTTGTGGACAATTCGATAGTCGTATTGGAAAATATATATACATACAGGGAACGCGACGCCAAGCCAAAAGTAGCGGCTGTTCTTGGTACAAAAGAAATGGTAAACGCCGTTGTTGCAAGTACGCTGACGACGGTTTGTATCTTCCTGCCGATGATTCTGTTCAACAGCAAACTCGGCATGATGGGACAGCTGTTCAATGATCTGGCGTTTACGATTGTGTTTTCACTGCTTTGTTCTCTGCTTACAGCAATTGTGCTGGTTCCTGTTCTTTCTTCAAGTGTGCTCGAGATAGAGAATGTCACCGAAAAACAGACGACTTCGCGCTGGGGAAGAATAAGTCATGCAATCGGTATGCTTTTTTATAAAACAGACCGTGCATATGCGAATACTGTCCGGAAGCTGCTGCATCATAAAAAGGTAGTAGTTTTAAGCCTGCTGGGATTATTTATTCTCTCGATTGCTTCAGTCCCGCTTATTGGTTTTATATTCATGCCTGAAGCGGCAAACGATTCCGTAACGATCGATTTTGAACTTCCGAAAGGAACAAAAATAGATGTAACAGAGGCAACGGTTCAGGAAATGGAGTCGATCGCGCGGCAGGTTATAAAGGGTATAAAATATTCGATAGTCTCTGCCGGCGGAAATATGATGTTTGCTTCGAGCGCCGATACGAATAAGGGAACGCTTATTCTGCGTCTGTATTCTGCGAAGGAGCGGAAACGGGGCTGGGATACAGATACTACTGCAAAAGAAAAACTCCGGAAATATTTTAATAAATTTCCTGGTACGGACGTAAAGTTCAGCAGCGGTTATTTCTCGCTCGGCAACAGCGGGTTCAGCGTCGATATCCGCAGTAATGATCTTGATCTGGTACGAAGTACATCCAGAAATGTTGTAAAACTGCTGAAAGAAAAAGGAAGCGGATTTGTAACGGAACCGGCATCGGATATACAGGAAGGCCTTCCGCAGATTGAAATTGTACTTGACCGTGCCAGAATGTATGAACTTGGGCTGAACGTAGCTACTATCGGCAGTGAAATAAGCAATGCTATAAACGGTAAGACTGCAAGCCGGTATCAGGATGCCGGAAACGATATTGATGTTATTGTAAAGCTGTCCGAGGAAGACAGACGGAAAGTGTCCGATCTTGATCAGATTTATGTAAAGAATATACAGGGAGTACGCATCCCGCTGTCGAATTTTGCACATACGGTTGAATCATCTTCGCCTGTAACGATTTTCCGCGAAGATCAGGCCCGTATTGCACATGTTACCTGTAAACCGCTGAAAGGTCTTTCGCTTGATACTGTCCAGCGCGGTTTAAAACATCTTATCGATGTAAACGTCCCGATGGAGGAAGATCTTCATATTTCGTTCTCAGGCGATTATGCGGATATGATGGAAGCTGTAAAGAATTTTGCAATGATCATACTCATGGCAATAATACTTGTTTTTGCCGTCATGGCCAGTCAGTTTGAATCGCTCAAAAGTCCGTTCATCATTCTTTTTACGATACCTCTGTCTGTTATAGGTGTTGTACTTATTTATCTGATAACGCATGTTCGTTTTAATATTGTTACCGTCGTTGGGGTACTTATGCTTGTCGGAATAATCGTTAATAACGGTATAGTCCTCGTAGATCAGACGAATCTGCTGCGGAAACGCGGAATGACGCTTGAAGATGCATGCGTGGAAGCTGCGGGAAACCGTCTGCGCCCGATACTTATGAGTACGCTTACGACTATCATTTCGCTTGTACCTATGGCTTTCTTTCCGGGAGAAGGTACAGAAGCAATGCAGCCGATCGGACTTACTGTTTTCGGCGGTCTGTCGTTCGGAACGATTATGACGCTGTTCCTTATGCCGATCGTTTATTCGCTGTTCAACAAAAAAGATGAAGCACGAAAGGTCGCTGACCGGAAACTGATAGAAACAGAAAATGCAGCCGGAGGAATAAAATGAACCGTGTTGAATTGATTTTTTCACAGGCGCTTGAAGAAGATTTTATTGAAGCTTTCCGTAGGAATATGATTCAGAAATTTACGGAACTGCCCGCCGTACGGGGGCAGGGATTCAGTACTCCGAAGCTTGGTGATGAAATCTGGCCGCAGCTCAACGCAATGATGATCGTTTACTGCGGCGATGAAGACGAGATAAAAATAGAAAAAATTGTCGCCGGCATGCGCGAAAAATATGTTACCGAAGGAATTGCCTGTTTTGTGAGTAAAGCTCACGAAAGATAAGTTCTGTTACCGCATAACCATGTTCGGTATGTCCTGTTTTACCTGCTTTTTATACAGATATTTTAACGGGTGCATATCGAACGCATTTGCGGTCCAGCCGCCTACAGCATCAAGATTGATAATGTTAAGACTTACCGGATGTGAAACAGGAATAACCATTCCGCTGTCAAGAAGCAGCTGTTCTGCCTGACCAAGCAGTTTCGGACGGTTTTCATCCGTATATAGTGCTGCATCGGACAGAAGTTTGTCATAGTCGGCATTTTCCCATCCTGTCACATTAAGTGTGGAATTTCCCTGGAACAATTCAAGAAACGCAAGCGGATCCGCAAAATCACCGATCCAGGTATAACTGAATAAATCCGCATTCCACGACGGAATACTTGAAAGATACCGTTCGGCAGGTGTTTTCTGAATTTGTACATCGATACCGAGCGGCGCCCAGGCATCAATCAGCAGCTGCGCCCGGTTTTTCATAAAATCAGTATCTGTTACTGCGAATATAAGAGGAATCTTTTCATCAGCGGGTATACCGGCTTTTTCCCGGGCCTCTTTCATAAGAGAGGCAGCTTCATCAGTGTCAGTGTACGAGAATCCTTCCACCTGCGGATAACCGGAGAGCGGATAGACAAGTGTCGTAGCTTTGACAAACGATTTTTCACGAAGTTTATCCCATGGAACAGCTTCAAGCAGTGCAGAACGAAAACCGGTATTACTCCAGATGCTTCCCTTCCTGCATTTGAAAAACAGGTATTCAGTGGCAAATTCTGCAGTAAGCTGAATTACATTCCTGTTAAGAAGTTTCTGCACATCTGCATTTCCTGTTACCCAGTCCGCGCTGCCGGTGTTAAAACTGAACGCGTTTTCGTCAGCGTTATCGGACTGCAGAATTGTTATCTGATTAAGATGCGTATTTGCCGCATCCCAGTAGTTACTGTTTTTTTCAAGAATAAGCGTATTGTTTTCATTACTTTTTATACAGAAAGGCCCGCTGAAAACCGAAAGATCCTTTTTGCATACAGCGAAGGCACTGTGGCACAGTACCCGCGGAAGATAACTGGCAGGCTGTATAAGGTTTATTGTAAGGGTGGTATCGTTTACTGCTTTAATTGCTACGTCACTCCGGTTTCCTGTTCCTGTACGGTATTCGTATGCACCTTTTATGATATCAAGAAGCGATGAATAAGATGCGTCCGGTTCTGCAAGCAGATCAAGCCATGATTCACAGACATCCTGCGCCGTAACGGGTGAACCGTCACTGAATTTTGCATTGTCGCGGAGTATAAATGTCCACCGGAGTTTGTTGCGGGATATACGGTAACTTGTTGCGAGTGCATACTGCGGTTCAAGAGATGACGGATCATACGAAAAGAGTCCTTCATACAGACCGGTAAGTATTTGTGCTTCCGAGCTGTACGAGGCAGTATGAGGGTTTAAATCATATGCGTGAACAGCATCTATTATTGTAAAATTCTGCTGAAGATCAGGAATAATCAGGGGCGGTTCATCGTTCTGATTAGTAGAACTGTCATTCTGTTCCTGCGGCTGCGTGTCTTCGGGAAGTTCCGGTTCAGACGGATCAGCAGAGAGCGGAAGCAGAATTACTGCGGCTGCAACGGTAAGTATTGTTATTTTTTTTAGTGTATTAATCGACATCTTTTATTCCCAGTTTTTTCATTTGTTTTTCTTCTTCAATGAAGGAAGTATATTCTGCCCGTTTCTGATTGGCTTTTACAAGCGAGTTTTTCATGGTAACAAGTTCAATTTTCATACCTTTTATTTTTTCTTTATTGGCTGTTTCTGCATTGACTTTGAAATATTCATCAAGAGCGTTGAGCAGTATAAGAATTTCCTGTGTATCACTTATCTGTTTGTTAACAAAATCAAGAATGGATTCTTCAGTTGATGATTCGATTTTTCTGTATTCTGAGGTTTGTTTTCCGGAGAAAGAGAGAAAGAAACGTTCTTTCCTTTCAAGATTTGTAAGAAATGTGTTATACTCAATGGTCTGTATACTTTTTGCATCTGTCTTTTGATTTATTATAACCAGATTGTATTCTTCTTTCGGTTCAGGAATATTAAACGCCTGCCGCAGTGTTTTTTTGAGTTTGTCAAAAAAAGAATTATGTTCGCTTGTAATTATATCGTGATTTGCCTGAATTTTTGCAATCACTGCGTCAAGCTGAGGTCCCAGTGCAGATACAACGAGCACTGTTTCCATCAGCATTTCTTTTGTGTCGATTTTCTTTTTTGCTGTTTTAGAACGCTGTTCCTTTACTTCCAGTTTCTGGAGGAGAGCCTGTTGCAGCTGCTGCTTGTTTGGAGCCTGGTCTTCCCTGACAATTTCCTGAATAAGATCGTTATAGAACGGTTTCTTTCCCATAACTTCAGGATACAGGCGTTTTATTTCATTGATTTCATCAAGTGGAGATTTGAATGCCTGCGATTTGTTAAACGAGGGATGCTCGAACATATCTTTCCGCAGCTGACCTTTGTATATTTCTCTTTGAAAATCAGTAAGTTCTTTTAACAGTACATTTATTGCAGCAATTGCCTGTGCACTCTTATTGATAGAATCGTTTATAAGACTTAGTGTCATCTGGGCAACGTTATTACGGGCTTCCGCTAAAAGTTCCGCAAGACTTCGCGTGTTTGTCTTGGAATTGTTTGCAGATAAGTTTTTCCAGTCTATGCAGTTGTTTAGATCAACAAGTCTGCGGATTTGAGCAATGTCTATATGATCTACAGAAAATTTAAAATAGGTGCAGATAAAATCGAGCATGCTTTCATAGTCCGAGAGCCTTGCTCCCATAACGGTTGCCCGTTCATTTTCTATAAATGGAGAGGAATCAGGTACCGTAATTTCAGAAATTTTTTTGTCAATTTTATACGGATCCGGTTTTATAAGAGAACGCTGGACAAGAAGCTCGTATAAATTTTTAACACATGTATGGAGCAGCCTGTAATTATCAAGCATTTCAGGCAGCGAAGATGTATTAAACCATTCCGTTTTCGAGGTAAGTGCGCTTTCCAGGTCTTTTAAAAAATTTTGTCCGTCACTCATACTTCTATTATCGCTGCTTTTTGCGTAAAAATCTACTTTAAATATACATTTAGAATATCAGTTTTATACCACCCGAGAGCATCATTGCATCCAGCCCCCTGTTATCCACAAGGGAGCCGACCGGCAGATAGAAGTGTATTTCAGGACCAGCTTTTACACCGGTAAAATCAAAAAGCCATGAAACTCCTGTTTCTGCGTAAAGAAAACGGAGTCCTGTCCGGAACCAGTTATTTATGAGTTCTGTATCACTTTCTGCAGAACCGCTTGTACCACTGTCGGTGCTCGATACACCGTTTGAAAGAATTCCGGTACGCAGAAGAAATGAAACGCCAGCTTCTGCCTCAAACGTGGTTTTATCAGTAAAATGAAAAGAGAATACAGCAGGAAGCGTAAACAGGCAGGAAAGTGCCGTTGCCGTTCTGTTTTCAACTTCGGCAGGAAGTGCTGTCTGATCATCATTATTCCACAAATAATAGTTATAATAGAAGGACATGCGGGGTTGAAATGAAACAAAGTAATAATCCGGCCATGAAATACCGATCGAAATAGGGTAGACCACCGGCGACGGTGCACTTTTTGTTCCGGCTTCTGTATTTAATATAAACATAGGTTCAAACGCAGCAAAAACAGCAGTCTGGTGAATGAAATCCTGTAATGATGCCGGTTTAATAAACTGGTTGTTTATGACTGATGTTGATAAAGACGGTTCGCCCCTTGATACTGCTGTTGAATCATTTCCGCTTGTACCTTCTTCTGCATGCAGAGTTGCTGCTGTTATAAAAAAAATCAAAGCTGCAGACAGAAGGAATTGTTTCATTATTTACCCCTGATACTGTTGTAGAGAATTTTATCAAGATCCAGCGAAATGAAGCCGCTTCTGCCTGTTTTATAAAAAGAAGATTCTTCCCAGGCGGCATACATTGTTGTTCCTGAGATGGTAAACGCACTATATTCGTACCCTGCAGGGAGTTTGGGAAGTCTGAACGCACTGGTATTACCGTTCTGCAGAATATGTCTGCCGAAAAGCGCACCGGTGATATATGTTGTCCCGTCTCTGAATACTGCACAGACACAGGTGTCGGTCAGAAGAGCCTGTGCAGTAAGTGGAACTGTATTGTCGTCAGGCTTTTGTTTCAGATAAAGACGGGGAGAATGACCTCCTGCCGTATAGCACGTAATATAGTAAGCTGTATCATCAGGCAGAACAGAAAGCATCTTTTTCAGGCGGTCAGGAGCAGAAACGAACGGTTTTGGTGACTTTTGTGAGCGGAATGATTCTTTGTCTGCTGCTGAAATGAGGAGATTCTTTTTTGCGCTGACAGGAGACATCGAAAGCAGTGGAATTTCCGGCTGTACTGAAAGATACCGGAAAGCCGTTTTTGTATTTGTTTCCGTTTTTACCGAGCAGATGAATGTGTTACCGTCCCATACGTAATCATTTACTTCAGAATCAGCGCTTAATCCCAGATTTTCACAGCTGATAACGGGGTAAACAATATGAGCTGCAGTATCGAACTGTACAAGGAACGGATGAAGTTTGTCTCCTCCTGTACCAGTCTTTACAGTTTGATTGAAAAAAGAACTTTTATACAGATGAAAGAGTGGTGTATCATTCTGAAAAACAATACTGTCTGCACTTCTGTCCGCAAAAAGGTCTGCATCCGTATACAGCTGCATTTTATTGTCGTTAAAGACAATTACACCGGCTCTGTTGACAATTGCATAGGCAGCAGGTATTGTACTTCCGTCGCCGGCGGCACATGACGCTGATGAAATACGTACTGCTTCCGTCCACGGAGTTTCCGGCTGCATTGGTGCATCCTGCGGCGCTGTCGTTTTTTCTATTGAACCACCGTTAAAACAGTACCAGGTGTGGTCAGTTTCTGAAGAAAGTACATCAGGAGAAGTATTACTCAGCTGCTTTGTTTTACTGCACGAGAAGAGTACGAAAAGCGGCAGAACCGCTGCAAAATAACGGTGTTTCATTATTTTTGAGTGTATAACGGGACAGAGGTAATTTCAAGTGTCAGATTGCTGCTGCCTGTTCCTGTTATAATTGCAATTTGCTGCATATTATAGAGATAGAAGTTAGCTGCTCCTTTTCTGAGCAGAATAGTTTCTGTTTCTCTCTGTCTTTTGAACAGAGGTATATAACGCGGAATAAACTGCATTCCGGTATCTGTTCTATGCGTGAGTATCTCTGCTTTTATACTGAAATAATTTTTTACAGTAAGTAACGCTGCACCGAACGAACGGGCAGCAATCGCCGTGCAGACTGCCGTTTTGTCAAGCATCCACGGATTCCACTCAGCGCCGTAAGCAGTTTCTTTTGCAGCAAGTGTACTGCAGAATTTTTTCCAGTTGAAATTTGCAAGGCACACGGAAGTTTCTGCTGCGTCTGTTTCTGAGGAGCGGTACAACTGCATACAAACTGCTGCCGGAAAGCCGTTTTCCCACGAAATTGTGCTTTCTGCCGGATAAATGCATCCTGCAGGAGAAAAAAAGGCCTGATTACTATCTGCAATTCTGGTAACGGGCTGTGCTGTTACTGCACAGGGAATATCAGCTTCTGTCTTAATCGAGAATGATGTATCCGCCGTGTCCTGTACAAAAACCCTGCATGTCCCTGATAGATTTCCCGAACAAAATTGTATGTCCCAGTATAGAAGCGGCGGATACGGTACCATATCTTCAGGCGGCCAGACAGGAAGTGTAAACGTAACTGATTCAGTCCGGATCGTCGGGCCTGCGGTTCCCGTGCAGGAACAAAAAACAGCAGACACAATAACTGCTGCTGACAATAGTAGAAAATGTAACCGTTTCATATACTATAATTCGACTGTAGGAAACAAATTTATGCAATTTTTGATAAAAAAAGTTGCCATAAGGCTTTTTTTTTTATATCTTTTATAGCAAACAATAAACATACTTTACTGCACTGTAACAGCAGCAGTAAGGGCATAGATAGAAGGAGTTGCATTAATATGGCTAAACAGTTGGTATTTAATGAAGAAGCACGCAGAAAGCTGCTTTCTGGTGTTGAGCAGATTTCAAAAGCTGTAAAAGTAACGCTTGGACCATGCGGGCGTATGGTTATGCTGGACAAGAAGTATGGTTCTCCGACCATTACAAAAGACGGTGTGTCTGTTGCAAAAGAAATTGAGCTTAAAGATCCGTATGAGAATATGGGCGCTCAGTTTGTCCGTGAAGTTGCATCAAAGACAAACGACGATGCAGGCGACGGAACAACAACAGCTACCGTTCTTGCATATGCAATGGTCCGCGAGGGTGTAAAATCAGTCGCCGCAGGAATGACTCCGATTGAAATTAAACGCGGAATGGATAAAGCGGTAAAAATTGTTGTAGATGAAGTAAAGAAAAATGCAAAACCTGTCAAAGGTGCAGATGATATTACTCATATAGCAACTATTTCTGCTAATAACGATCCTGAAATCGGTAAAATGCTAGCAGACGCTATTTCAAAAGTCGGAAAAGACGGTGTAATCACTGTTGAGGAATCCAAGAATATGGATACAACAGTTGATACCGTTGAAGGTATGCAGTTTGACCGCGGATATATCTCGTCATATTTCGTTACAGACCGCGAGCGCATGGAAGCAGATTACGACGATGCATATGTCCTGATTTACGACAAAAAGATTTCTGCAATGAAAGATCTCCTTCCGATTCTTGAGAAAGTAGCAAATGAAGGAAAAGCTCTTATTATTATAGCCGAGGATGTAGACGGCGAAGCGCTTACAACACTCGTTCTTAATACGATCCGCGGCACAATCAAATGCTGCGCAGTCAAGGCTCCCGGATTTGGCGACCGCAGAAAGGATATGCTGCAGGATATCGCCATCCTTACCGGTGGTCAGGTTATTTCCGAGGAAGTCGGTCTGAAACTTGAGACTGCTGATGTAAGCATGCTTGGAAAAGCAAAGACGGTAAAAATCGACAAGGACAATACGACGATTGTCGGTGGAGCCGGTGAAAAGAAAGCAATTACAGAGCGTGTTGAAGAAATCAAGACGCAGATTGAAAAGACTACGTCAAGTTACGATAAAGAACAGCTTCAGAAACGTCTGGCAAAACTTGCCGGCGGAGTTGCCGTTATCAATGTAGGTGCAACGACCGAAACAGAGATGAAGGAAAAGAAATTCCGTGTAGAGGATACAATTGCAGCTACACGTGCAGCTCTTGAGAGCGGTGTTGTTTCCGGCGGTGGACTTGCACTCCTTGAAGCATCAAAAGCTCTTGATTCTGTTCCTGCAGATCTTACAGAAGACGAAAAAGTCGGCTTTAAGATTGTACGCCGCGCATGTGAAGAACCGATTCGTCAGATTGCAGACAATGCCGGTGTTGACGGTGCCGTTATTGCTGATAAAGCAAAGTCTGAGAAGAAAGGGGTCGGTTTTGACGCTGCAAAGAATGAGTGGAAGAACATGATGGAAGCAGGTATTATCGATCCTGCTAAAGTCGCCTGCTCAGCTCTGACAAATGCTGTTTCAATTGCCGGTACACTCATCACGACAGAATGTGCAATTACCGACATTCCTGAACCGAAACCTGCTCCGGCCGCTCCTGCAGGCGGAGATATGGGCGGGATGTATTAAAAATACATCCATGTATTTTTAATACATGGCACCATTCTGCGAGGCAGAATGGTGCAACACTGAGGCCTGCCATCCATGGCAGGCATTTTGTTTTTAAAACTGGGGAATGTATTTTTAATACATGGCGCCATTCTGCGTAGCAGAATGGTGCAACACTCAGGCCGGACATCGTGTCCGGCATTTTATTTTTAAAATTTGGGAATGTATTTTAGTACATGGCACCATTCTGCGTGGCAGAATGGTGCAACACTTAAGCCGGACATCGTGTCCGGCATTTTATTTTTAAAATTGGGGAATGTATTTTTAATACACTGCACCTTTTGCTGTGCGTAACGCACGATTTTTTGCGGGGAACACTCATTACCGTTTTTTCCTGTATATGATAAACTGTATATTATGAAAAATGTTATTATTGTCGATGACCATATCATGCTGCGCGAGGGGCTGAAGGCGTGGCTCAAAGCAAATTCTGACTGGCGTGTCAGTGCCGAAGCCGGTACCGCCCGCGAGTTTTTCTCTGTACTTTCAGATTCCGGGGAAACGGGTATAGATGCCGTTATTGTTGACGTCAGTGTCGGAAAGGATAACGGTTTCGATATTGTATGCAGAACGCGCAGTCTGTATCCGGCTCTTAACTGTCTTATATATTCTATGTATGATTCTGCAGGATATGTATTTAATGCATTCAAAGCAGGAGCAAAAGGATACGTCAGTAAAGGTGCCTGTGAACAGGAACTGCTTGCGGCACTCAATGCTGTCGCTGCCGGTCAGACCTACGTGCAGCAGTCACTTGTACCCGAAATGGCAGTCACGGCCGACCTTTTTTCCGGTATGACAAAAAAGGAAAAAGAAGTTCTTGAACAGATACGCACCGGAGCAGACAACAAAACAATCGCCCGTAATCTTGGGCTGTCACTGCGTACAGTCGAAAAT
>Ga0172378_10004265_pt1 | contig 13414 bp, 14 predicted proteins | sample GrowelOW332metaG_FD_119755 | JGI IMG/M metagenome (GOLD analysis project Ga0172378, IMG submission 119755) | Groundwater microbial communities from an aquifer near a municipal landfill in Southern Ontario, Canada - Pumphouse #3_1 metaG | ecosystem: Environmental > Aquatic > Deep subsurface >...
ATTTGCTTTGCGTTTAGGTGCCAAAGAAGTCAGTATCATTTATCGCCGTTCAAGAAATGAATTGCCAGCACGCGCTGAAGAGGTAAAGCATGCAGAAGAAGAGGGAATAAAGTTTCACTTTTTGACAAATCCGATCGAAGTACTTGGTAATGATGACTTTGCAGTTACAAAATTGAAATGTGTGGAAATGATACTTAAAGAACCAGATGAAAGCGGTCGTTTAAAACCCGTTGTAAAAGATGGAAGTGATTTTGTGATCGATGTTGACACGGTTATCATCGCGATAGGAACATCTCCTAATCCATTGATAAAAATGACAACTGATCAGCTTAAAACTAGCAGCTGGGGAGGCATAATTATTAATGATGATGGTTTGACTAGTAAACCATTAGTTTATGCCGGTGGCGATGCTGTTACTGGTTCAGCGACTGTTATTCAAGCCATGAAAGCAGGTAAGATAGCTGCTAAGTCACTAATGGATTATTTAAATAAATAAAAAAACGGTTCTGACCGTTTTTTATTGTTATTGATGATGAATGATTAACTAGCTTCGAAAGAATCTTTATCAGCTCCACATAATGGACAAACCCAATCTTCTGGTAGATCTTCCCATTTTGTTTTTGCGGCAACTCCGTTGTCAGGATCACCAAGTTCTTCATCATAAACATAACCGCAAACAAGACATGTGTATTTCTTCATATGTTTCTCACTTTCTGATAATCAATATCATAACTATATAATATAATAAAGAAATAGAATTTGCTAATATTATACATTAACATTTAGGAATTCTTCATAAGTGATCGATGCCATATTTTGGGCTTCGTTACGAAGGTTATTAATTTCATCAAAATTATCGATTAATAAATGGACAATATTTCCATCAATAGATTTATTTTCAACCATATTAATTAATACGTTAATGATATTCTTGTTCTCCATTCCCTGACGATAAGGACGATTTTCACTAATGGCAGTAAAGATATCAGCGACAGCCATGATTCGAGCGCCTAGGGTGATATTATCACCAATGATATGGAAAGGATAACCAGTACCATTTAATTTTTCATGATGGTAAGATGCCCATATCTTGATCGTTTCAAATTCAGGAATCATACCCAATAATTGATAAGTATAATAGGTATGTGAACGCATTTGATTGAATTCATCAACATTCAATTTTGTTGGTTTTTCTAAGACATCATTGTCAATCGCTAATTTACCGATATCATGAAGATAACCGGCAATTAACATCATATTACATTCGATTGTTGAAAAATTGGATAATTGAGCTAATCTTTCAGCGGTAACTGCAACACCAACCGAGTGCCGAGCGGTGAATTTACTTCTAAAGTCAATAACATGAGAAAATACTTTGGCAAGGGAGATAATATCATCAGTATCAAGTACCAAGGCATCATATTTACCAATATCCGGTACTTTATCAATAGGTGACATGGATATTAAGTCTAGCCAAATATATTCCTTTCGACTTAGGATAACTAAAGCATCAACCAAACTTTCATCAAATATTGTGCCACTACCCTCTTTGATACTCTCAATTATCAATGGAACTTGTGATAAAATATTTTCCTGTGAATTAATCTTTACACAAACACGATCAGCAAGATGGACAATATGGCTTTCATATGGAACATGTGCGTTATTAAATGTCAATCCTTCTCCATGATTCCAAGCTAAATGATGATATCTAATTATATTAGCTTCTTCTTTTAAGTAAGGGCAATCCGTGAAGATCTTAGCTCCACGAAAAGCATGATCATTGATATTGGAAAATTCACTTTCCATTATCGCTAATTTTTCATTGCTGGATATTGTGCCTATATCGTGTACTAGAGCAGCGAAAAAGATTTTCTTTTGTGTTGTCGTGCTTAAATTTAACTGTTCAGCTAAACGCAGGGATAGATAAGCTACCTGTTGTTGATGATTAGCTAATTGTTTGCTAACCAAATCTTGCGCAAATGATAAACACAACAGTAAATCATAAAGATTGATCCGGATCTTATTCATGTGTTCTCCTTTAGTCAAAAATATAATGTTCTGGTTTTTTATTGAAACAATAAACGCCAACACCACCGATACCAAGATGAACTCCTAAAACAGAGCCGATACAAGTAATCGTGGTAGTACATTCTGGAATTAATGTCTTGATTTGTTTTTCAAGATCATAGGCCATCTGTTCATCATCAGCATGAGTTATTGATATAAGTTGATTTGGAAATGCTTTAGATCTTTTTACGATTTCTGATACAACTTCACTAATTGAATGATTTCTTCCTCTTACTGCTCGATTGGTAATGATCTTACCATCTTCAACCTCAAGGATCGGTTTAATATTAAGTAATGTTCCCGCATAGCCGGCTGTTCTACTTAATCTTCCACCTTTAGCGATCCAATTTAGATTGGTCAGAGTAAAGATAAGTTCAACATGATCTGCCATGAAGTGTATTTGTTCAACAATCACTTCAAAATCAAGACCAGCTTTGACCATCTTTAATGCCTGTAGGACCATAAGTCCTAGGGCTCCAGATCCGCATTTGGAATCAATAACTTCGATTTTTCTTTCAGGATAGGTTTCTTTTAGATTTTGGGCAATCAAACTAGCAAAAGTATAACAACCAGACATCTCTTTTGAAAAAGCAATATAGATAATATCAAGACCATTTTCACAATGTTTTTTAAAAGTTGAATAAACGGATTCATAGGTTATTTGCGCTGTTTTTGGGATGATACCATTACGCATAGCTTGGTAAATTTCATTTATTTTAATATCGATGGTATCCGTGTATTGATGATCATTAATAATGATCTTAAGTGGTAGTATATCAAATTCATTTTCTGAAATTAAATCGGGGTTTATATCACAAGTACTATCAGTTATTATTCTAATCATAAATTTAGCTTACCTCACAATTAAATCTAGGTTTATCTTACCTTAATATTTTAATAAATTCCATGTTTTAACACAATTAATCGGTTTTTAATACTAGACAAAATTTCAATTATGTCTGTATTGATCCAAACTATAAAAATACTAATTATCGATCAATAAATAAAAAACGCTTGTTAGCGTTATGTTTGCTGGCTGGGGCAGAAGGATTCGAACCTTCGCAATGTCAGAGTCAGAGTCTGATGCCTTACCGCTTGGCGATGCCCCAATAGAACAAATTAATACTAATAAGATATGGATTGTTTGTCAAGAAAGAAACACTGTTTTATAAAAAATAAGCAATCTGATATTAATTATATGATATACTCATATCAAGATATTTAGCGGAGGATAATATGGAAAAATTATTAAAACTCTTAAGCGAAAATGCTCGCTACACTAATGAAGAATTAGCAATCATGCTACAAACCGATTCGCAAACGATCGCTAAAAAGATTGATGAATTAGAAATGAAAGGTGTTATCTGTGGATATAAGCCACTCTATAATTGGGAATTGGCAAGTCCCGAGAAAGTCAGTGCTTTAATCGAACTCAAAGTTGTACCACAAGCCTATGCTGGTTTTGATGATATAGCCGAAACGATCATGAAATTTCAAGAAGTTGAAAGTGTTTATCTAATGTCCGGTAGTTATGATCTTGCGGTTCAAGTTGTTGGGCGTACATTTCAAGAAGTAGCGATGTTTGTGGCTAGGACACTTGCCACGATGGAACCAATCCAATCAACAGCGACGCATTTTGTCTTAAGAAGATATAAAGACATGGGCGTAGAATTGATTAATGATAAGAAAGATGATCGAGGTAATATTTCGTTGTGATTGATTACAAAAAAGTGATTAATCAAAATGTTCTAGATATCCCTATGTCAGGTATTCGTAAATATTTTGATCTGGCAGCGAGCATGGACGAAGTAATCTCACTTGGTGTTGGAGAACCGGATTTCTTAACACCGTGGCATATTCGCCAAGCTGGTATCAAAGCCATTGAAGAGGGAAAAACACGCTATACCGATAATCTTGGATTGCTCGAATTAAGACAAGCGATAGCTGATTATCTAAAAAGACGTTTTGATTTGCATTATCAATCAGAGAGTGAAATCATGGTAACAATTGGTGGTTCCGAAGCTATCGATCTGGCCTTGCGTGTTTTGATATCTTCGGGTGATGAAATATTGATCCCTGAACCATGTTATGTCTGTTATAATCCGATAACAAGTGTTTCAAATGGGGTTGTTATTCCGATTGAGACTAGAAAAGAAGATAACTTTAAACTAACACCTGAATTACTACAAAAGAAGATCACCGCAAAAACTAAATTATTGATCATATCTTATCCAAATAACCCAACTGGGGCGATCATGGAAAAAGAAGATCTTGAGGCTATTGCCCCGATCTTGATCAAACACAATATTTTTGTGATATCAGATGAGATCTATGCTGAACTGAATTATACCGATAAAGTCCATTTTTCAATCGCTAGTGTTCCACAAATGGCCGAAAGAACGATCGTAATCGGAGGCTTTTCTAAGACATATTCTATGACTGGCTGGCGTTTAGGATATGCTTGTGGTCCCAAAGAATTAATTAGTGAATTAATTAAGATCCATCAATATGCGATCATGAGTGCCCCAACAATATCGCAATATGCCGGCATTGAAGCTCTGAATTTTGGTGATGAAGATATTAAACGCGTAAAAGATGAATATGATATGCGTCGTCGTTTTATTACGGATGGCTTTAACCGTTTAGGTTTGATGTGTTTTGAACCAAAAGGGGCTTTTTATGTTTTTCCATGTATCAAGATCACTAAAATGACGTCGGATGAATTTTGTGAAAAATTATTATCATCTCAACATGTTGCAGTGGTACCGGGAAATGCGTTTGGTGCCAGTGGTGAGGGATATATTAGAGTTTCATATTGTTATTCGATCAAACATATCAAAGAAGCGCTTAGGCGTATTGAACAATTTATTAAGCTTTAATCAAAAAGGATTTTTTGTGTTATAATAAAAATGCTCTTAATTTTTGCGATAATAGGATAATAACAATGAAAAAGTTAAAGGTATATAATAAAATATGGCTTTTGATAATAGCTACCATAACATTAGTAGTCTTTTTGTTTGTGTCAATATTGTATTATGGATCAAAATATCAAGATGAGATTAAAAACTATACAATCGCGACAATTGAAAATCATGTGCTTGAACAAAATTTGTATTTTAATTCATTATTAAATATTCAATTTGAGCAATTAACTAATATCTTTAAAATTGTTAATATTGATGTTATTGATGATTATCTACCATATCTAAATTTTATTGAAAATGTCAATAATGATTCAGGACTAACTAAGTTTATTATTACTGACCTCAATGGTACAGGTTTGTTAAGTGATAATACGATGATTGATCTAAATATTAATTCGCAATTTAAGGATTGTCTTAATGGTAATCATGTGATTATCGAAGCTGCGGAAATATCAAATGATGATCAAAGTAATGATATTATCCTCATGATTCCTATTTGTGCTGATGATGCCATCATCGGGACTGTTGGAGCGTATTATAATGTAAATTATTTAAGCAAAGTTCTGGTACGTGAAACGGCTGCTGAAAATGAATTCTTTTGTATTATCAATGATGATGGAAAGATAATTTTTTCTAATGATACCGGATCAGCTTTTTATAAATCGGATGATTTTAATAATATATTACAACAGATTGTTTTTAATGATTTTGTTACTACAAATGATAATGGTCAATCAGGTAATATGGAGACCAGAGAATATTTTACTTCCAAAGATGAAAAATATTATATAACACAAGTAGCGACCGATTATACAGGTTGGAATTTGGTTCATGTTATTAGTGCCTCGACTGTGGATTTTTCTGGGTATTTTGCGAATAGTAATATGTTTTATTTAATGTTAACGATTATATCAGCATTTTTTGTTTTTCTGATTTGCTCGGCACGATTGATTTTTTCTTATAAGAAAGATGTCGAAACAGAGAAACAAGCAATGTTACATAACCAAGCTGAACTAGGATTGATGCATGAAAGATATCAGTTACTTGCTCGTTATTCTGATGTCATCATTTATGAACTAGATTTGGTTAATAAAGTAGTTTATGCTAATGAAAATTATGAAAAATATTTTGGTGCTAAGCCAGCGTTTAATACCGATCTATTAAATTCGAATTTATATCAAGAAGATATTGCTAAGTTTCAAAATATGCTTGATAAATTAAAAGACCACCATGAAGTCGTTATTGATGAAATTCGGTTTACAAAGGTTGATAAAACAGTCATTTGGTGTCAACTTGTCTTAGCGGCTGTTTATGATCAAGATAAAAAAATAATCCGGTTACTAGGTAGAATAACTAACATTGATAAAATCAAACGTGAGACAGAAGTTATGAAAATGAAATCACAGATTGATTTTATGACCAATCTCTATAATAGTGAAACGATAAAAGAGTTGATCATCCAATTTCTAAGCCATGATGATAATAAAGGCGTTCATGCCTTAATGATCATTGATATTGATGATTTTAAATCAATTAATGATCGATATGGCCATAAACAAGGCGATTATGTCTTAAAGTGTATAGCGAAGAATATTAAATCACTATATCGTTCAACGGATTTGGTTGGAAGACTAGGTGGTGATGAGTTCATGGTCTTTTTAACTAATATTGGCAATGCTAATCATTTGGATAAGATCGCAACTACGATTGTTAATAAGATTGCCGCTACGGAATTTGATAATGAAATATTTAAAACTTTAAGTTGTAGTGTTGGAGCAGTCTTGATCAAGAATACAAACATCAATTTTAATCAATTATATTATCAAGCTGACGTTGCTTTATATTATGCTAAACGTCATGGTAAAAATCAATATCAACTATACAAACGTAAAATGGAGAAAGAGTTTGAAGATAGTCCAGATTTGAAATAATTTTGTAAATCATAAATATAAGAAATGCTCTTGATAATAAAAATTAAACAATAAATGAATGTAATTTGTATGAGATTGTTGTAAAGTGGTATTATTATTAGGAAAAAGGCAGGGAGATATATTATGATTGAAATCAAAGAGGTTGAATCCAAAAGAGAATTACGAAAATTCGTAACTTTCCCCAATAAATTATATAAAGATAATCCTTATTTTGTTCCGGCAACTTATGCGGATGATCTTGATGATTGGAATAAAAAGAAAAATCCTGCGTTTGATTACTGCGACGCCAAGTGTTTTTTAGCTTATCGAAATGATGAAATCGTTGGTAGAATTGGTGCAATACTTAGTCACAAAGCCAATAAAATATGGAAAACAAATCGGATGCGTTTTACGCAGGTAGATTTTATAAATGATAATGAGGTGGTTGATGCCTTATTTGATACGGTTGAAAATTATGCTAAAAAAATGGGATGTGAAGAAGTACATGGACCATTAGGGTTTAGTGATCTGGATCGTGAAGGAATGCTTGTGGAAGGATTTGATGAGCCTAATTTATTTTTTACATATTATAATGAACCATATTATAATGAACAGCTAGCTCGACGAGGCTATAAAAAAGATACCGATTGGGTTGAGTATCGGATAATGGCACCAACCGATAATGCTTTAATTGATAAATTAGCACTGATATCAGAAAGAATGAAAAAAATATATAAATTGCATGTAGCTGAAGTCAAGTCACATGCTGGAGTATATCCATATATTAAACAAGTCTTTAAATTAATTAATATCGCTTATGCTCCCTTATATGGTGTTGTTGATCTAAATGATAGTCAGATCAAACGTTATGTAAACAAATTTCTACCGATGATCAACACGGATTATGTATGTTTTGTAATGAATGAAAAGGAAGAGATGATCGGATTTGGAGTTTGTGCTCCAAGTATGAACAAGGCATTTAAAGAAAATAATGGTCGATTGTTTCCAACGGGCTTTATCAAAGTCTTAAGAGCAATGAAAGTTAATGATTCATTAAACATGTTCTTGATAGCTGTTCATCCTGATTATCAGGGTAAAGCGATCAACGCGATAATAATCGAAAAAATACTTAGAAATGCGATTAAAAATAACATTAAATATGCTGAAACAGGACCAATGTTGGAAGATAATGAGAAAATCCGTTCACAGTGGAAAAGATTTGAGTCAATTCAACATAAACGTCGTCGTTGTTATATTAAAAATATAGTAAATTGAATTTTAAGCTAATCAAGAAATATTTTAAAAAGCACTTAATTGGTAAATAAGATTAATTATTGATGCTTAGGTTAAATTCAAGATCGTTGATGATCATGTTGTGCTTAACTAAAAGTCGAATATGGTCTTAATAAATGTTGAATTTTAGATAATAAAAGTCCTATTAACTAGGACTTATTTTTATATGGTAGTCCGTACGGGGCTTGAACCCGTGGATGCCAGATTGAGAATCTGGTGTGTTAACCGCTTCACCAACGGACCACGTGAGATTAGTATAACACTAACATTTTATAAAAAAAAGATTAAATTTATTAACGTACGATATCCAAGGATATTATTATTAATCTTTGAAGATAATTCAGCAAAATTTTAACTAATTTATATTGAATGTGGTATTATATCTTTATTGTATTATCCACTATGAATCATACTATATAAATTTTAAAGAAAATTATTCAGTTTTCATCAATGTTTATTATATGATTTCAACTTTAGATATAGTATAAAATCAAATAATAAGATTGTTGAAATAATATCATTTTGATAATATAATTGAAAAAGAGGAATTCCAATGAGTACTAATTTTAAAGATCGATTAATAAGGATTGAAGATATCCCAGACGGAAGTGAACGCTTACTTGAACAGGGTAACAAGCCTTATTTTCCATTGATCGTATTATTGGTTTGTAGTATTATCCTAATGATTCTACCCCAGACGAGGTTTATTGGTATAGCTTTAACAATTTTTTTGGTCTATGTGTTAATCGGGGCTAAAGAACGTAAATTATTTACAATCACAAACAATTATATCATTATATATTTATATCATAATGATATTGAATGTAATATTTTTTATTTAGAAGAGGTTATTTCTTGGGAGTTTAAAGCCGGTAAGACGACTTTAGATATGATTGAACTCAAGTTAAATGATGGAAGTGTTTATAGTTTTGAGACTACGGGTCCAAACAAATTGATAAAGGTCATGCGTTCCATAATGGCAAGCAGGGAAGTAAAGCTTGATAAGAAACGCAAATTTTAGGTTATGAAGGTAATAGTTATTCCCGATTCATATAAAGGATGTTTAAGTAGTAAAGCCGTTGGCGAAGCGATGATTGAAGGTATAAAAACCGTTGACCTTGATTATCAAGTTCAACAGTTTTTAATTGCTGATGGTGGCGAAGGAACGGTTGAAGCTTTTGTCGAAGCGAGACATGGTCAATATCTAACAATTAAGACAGTTGATTGTTTTCTTAATCCGATAGATGTGATCGTTGGTATTATCGATCATACAAAAGTAGTAATGGAAGTAGCCAATATTGTGGGGTTGGCAAAGTTAAAAAAAGAAGAACTAAATCCTTGGGAAGCGACTTCCTATGGAGTTGGGATCGTTATTAAGGAATTGTTAAAGTTAGGTTATCGAAAGATTATCATCGGACTTGGTGGAAGTTGTACTAATGATGGAGGTATGGGAATGCTTCAAGCTTTAGGTATGATCTTCAAAGATAAAGATGGTGATATTTTAAAATATGGAGCTAAAGAATTAGCTAAGATTGTTACTATTGATGATAAGCTTATTGATCTTCATGATGCTGAATTGGTTGTCGCAAGTGATGTTACCAATAAGTTATTGGGAGAAAATGGTGCTACATTGATCTATGGTCCACAAAAAGGTGCTGATCAGAAAACTTTAGTACAAATTGAAAAAGGTATGGAAAACTATGCTAGGATAATGAGTAAATATGGTTATCATCTTGATGATATCATCAGTGGGGGAGCAGCTGGAGGACTTGGAGCAGCTATCCTAGGTGTTTTAAAGGCAACCTGTTCATCAGGAATTGACATGTTACTGAAAACCATCAATTTTGAAAATGAATTAACGAACGATTGTATTGTTATCAGCGGCGAGGGACAGAGTGATGCTCAATCAGCTAATGGTAAAGTAATATCCGGTATCAGTAAGTTAACCAAAAAGAAACATATTCCGCTTTTTATTATTAGTGGTGCTTTAAATGAAGGTTATCAAAGATTATATGATTTAGGTGTAACAAAAGCTTATGCTTTGATGGATATCGCGAAAGACAAAGATGATTCATTTAGAAATGCTGAATATTTAATCAAGAAAATAACTGCGAATTTATTACTTGAAAATAATGTGATATCACATGATCATAATTAGCATAAAAGAGATTTATTTCCTTGACTTGTATGTTATAATAAATCGATGGAGGTACTTATGCCGAATTTATTAAATAATGCTTTCTTTTGGCAGAAAATCGACACGATATTCTTCTCTAATAAACTAGTTATTTCGAAGAAAAAAAATGAAAAACATGATATTTATACAAATTTAATATATCCAGTAGAATATGGGTATCTAGACGATACTTTACCGGTAGCTTCAGGAATTTGTGTATATAAGGGAAGTTTAAAAGCTACAGCAGTTGATGCGGTAGTTATCGCAGCTGATATCTTAAAGAAAGATATTGAAGTTAAATTATTAATAGGGTGTACACCTGATGAGGAATTACAGATCCTGCAATTCTTAAATCAGACTGAATTTCAAAAGGGAATATTGATAAGACGTGAAGATGATATCCCTGCTTGGGCCATTACCGAATAACTGCTTATGCAGTTTTTTTATGAAATTAACCTAATTGGCATAATATGTAGTAAAATATAAATATGGAAATAAAAATTATCAAGATGGGAATAAATGGTGAAGGCATTGGCTATATAAACAATAAGCCAGTTTTTGTGGCGGGAGCCTATCCCGATGAAACGGTTTCAGTAAAGATAACCGATAGTTATAATACTTATCAAATTGGATCATGCGAGAAAGTTATTGTTCGTAGTGAACAACGTGTGAGATCTGTATGTCGTAATCGTTATTGTAAATCATGTGCTTTGGTTGACTTGGCTTATCCAGAACAATTGCGTCAAAAGAAACTATTGTTAAGTGAAGCTTTATACAAATATGCTAATATCAGCAGTACGATAGTAGAAGATGTTGTGGAAAACCCCAAACCAACCGGTTACCGAAATTTAATGAAATTGCCGGTTAAAACTGATCGGGATGGTTTAGTGTCTGGTATGTATGAGCCAAAGAGTAATCATTTTGTGGCAATTGAAGATTGTGTCATTCATGATGAAAATTTAGATAAGCTTAAAAAAAATGTGCTAAAGATCCTAAGTGATTATCGAATTAAAGAATATGATAATCGAACCAGATTAGGCTTAAGATACTTAATCATTAGAGGTTTTGATCAACAATATCAATGTACGTTAGTAACTGGTGATGAAGTTCTTAAAGAAAAATTATGTGATGATTTATTCGCTATCCCAAATTTGGTTTCTTTAAATCAAAGTATCAATACGGCCAAATTTAGTCATGAGTTATTTGGTAATAAGTTAACTTGTTTAAGAGGGACTAAAGCTATTGAGATTAAATTGAAAAACTATGTCTTTCGTTTATCACCGACGGCTTTCTTTCAGTTAAATATTTATCAAGCTGAACAGATATATGCTTATGTCGCATCGATACTTGATAAAGCAGAATTAGTAGTTGATGCTTATTGTGGTATTGGAAGTATGACCTTTTTCATCAAAGAGCAAGCTCAACGAGTGATCGGGATTGAAAATAATCGTCAAGCGATTAGCGATGCGAAAGCTAATGCGAAATTAAATAAGATCGTAGACTGTGAATTTGTTGTTGGCGATGCTGCTGAACAACTAAAACGGATATCCTTAAAAGGACCAATTGATGCGATTGTGGTGAATCCACCTCGAAGTGGACTCGATGAGGAGATGATTGAAAGTATCATTCGTAGTAAACCTAAACAAATCGTTTATGTATCATGTAATCCTAGTACTTTAGCTAAAAATATCGCTAATTTGACAAAGTATTATAACGTGGAGAAAGTTAAACCATTTGACATGTTTAGTCATACACCATTAGTTGAGACGGTAGTATCATTGAAACGCAAAAAAGGTTGATCGTTAGATGTTAAGTAAAGTGTATGTTGAAGAATGTCAAGATTATGATCTAATCGTTATTAAAGCTTTTATCAAGAAGGTCATAGATGATATTTTATTAACTGATAAGTTATTTTATGATGGACAAAAAGTATTTTTAAAACTAAACCTTTTAACTGATCGAAAACCGGAACAAGTCACTACGACTAATCCGGTTTTTGTGCAGGGTATTATTCAAGTATTAAAGAAAATCGGTTGTGTTATTAGTTTAGGCGATTCACCAGCTGGCAAGATGAATAAAGAGCGCTTAGAACACATTTATGAAGTAACGGGATTTAAGCGATTAGCAGAGATCGAGCAAGTAGAATTAAATTATGATTGTAGTTCTGTCCGGATCAATAATATCTTTCAAGTTAAAGCCATGCATGATGTTGATATCGTTGTAAATGTCTGTAAGATGAAAACTCATGTTTATACTACATTTACCGGAGCAGTGAAAAATTGTTATGGGTCAATACCAGGAGAAATCAAACATCAACAACATGCTCTTCATCCGACAACCCGCTCTTTTTGTGATTATCTGATCAAAGTAGCTCAAACCTTAAATCCAGCAATTAGTTTCATGGATGGGATTATGGCGATGCAGGGTAATGGACCAAGTAATGGTAAAGCTTACGCAGCACGATTAATGTTGGCTTCTTTAAATCCTTATGCCCTTGATCATATCGCTATAAGATTATTGCAGATACCGGAAAAACTTGTTTTAACAGATATCCTAGCCCGTCGTAAAAAGCTTTATGATGAGGTTGAGCTTGTATCTTCAAAGTCAATGAAAGAATTACTTAGATATGATTTTAAGTTGGCGGATAATACTAATTTAGCTAAACTAATGCGTAGGATTCCATTCCCTGAATTTGATCAAGATATTTGTATCGGATGTCAGGCTTGCTATAATAATTGCCCACAACATACGATTGTGATGCTTGACAATAAAGCGGTATTGAAACCTGAAAATTGTATAAAATGTTATTGTTGCCAGGAAATCTGTCCGGTCAACGCGATAAAAGTTACCTAATAAGGTTTTAAAAAATGGTAAGATGTATTACAATGTATTAGAGAAAAAGGAGATATAAATATGCCGTTAGTTAATTCAAAAGAAATGTTTAAAAAAGCTTATGAAGAAGGTTATGCTATAGGGGCATTCAATGTTAACAATATGGAAATCGTTCAAGCTATCACTGAAGCTGCCAAAGAACAAAAATC
>Ga0172378_10004266_pt1 | contig 13414 bp, 9 predicted proteins | sample GrowelOW332metaG_FD_119755 | JGI IMG/M metagenome (GOLD analysis project Ga0172378, IMG submission 119755) | Groundwater microbial communities from an aquifer near a municipal landfill in Southern Ontario, Canada - Pumphouse #3_1 metaG | ecosystem: Environmental > Aquatic > Deep subsurface >...
AGTTGTAATTGCATTTTGTATATGCTAAAATTATTTATGCGAATTATGATAGGTTTTAATTTAGCAATCAAATAAATGTAGGCCCATAGCCAAGGGGTAAGGCAAGGGACTTTGACTCCCTCACCGTAGGTTCAAATCCTGCTGGGCCTGCCATTTAAAATTTAACAATCCTTTTGTCTTCCAAAGACCATACCGAGAAAATCGGTATAACCGAATTATACAACAAATATCGGTACACGTCAATGCAAAGGAGAGTTTTTTATATGAAACAATTTGATTTTAAAATGAAAGAGATTAGAAAAAACAAATCTATATCTCAAAAAGAACTTGCTTCTAAACTTAATGTTTCACAACAAAGTATATCAGATTGGGAAAACGGTAGAACTGAACCTAATTTAAAGAAACTTGTTGAAATTGTTAAATGTTTAGATGTAACCTTAGATGAATTGATAGTCTATAAAAAAATTCATGATAAGGTAGGACAATATTATATCAACATTGGGAAAAACAAACATTAGGATTAAATATAATTCTGATGTTATTTTTTATTAGTATTGATAGTAAATTGAGAATGTGAGGGGAAAATGAACAAATCTGAACTATTTTTTACCGATTTATTGATTGACAAATTTCATAATAGAGCTAAATATATTTCGTTACCTAATACACTATGTTTTAGCTATTGCTTAAAGGAAATCATTGACTATTTGAATAAGAGAAAAGATATTCAAAATATGGGTAAATACAATATTTTTAATGATTTTTATGATTTTTTAGTAGAAGACACTATTTTATCTGGAATAAATCAAGCAGAATATTTCACTTTACTTGAACAATTAGTAGTTGCAGATAAAAGTATTAGTGAATCTACAAAAACCACAAATAAACAAGCTGAATTATTGGAGTATTTCACACAAATATATTATCTTTATAAGCAACAATATTTTATGAAACTTTACGATACCATCATTGATCAAATAATGAATGATAAGCAGGATTTTTTGTTGATAAGAAAATATTCTAATATATTTTTCAATGAACTCTTAAATAATAGAGTGTCCTATAAATACATGATGGATATTGTTACAAGCTTCAAGGAACAAGCTTTTAAAAATATATATGAATTTTTAAATTATGTTTGTTATGAAAAAAATGAAAATATTGAAATTCTTATTCCAATTAAAGATTATACAAAAATAGACTTAGCATTTTTAGATAGCAAGGAACAAGAATACGTTGAATCCATAGATAAGAATAAAAGAACTATGTATTTAAAAGTTTTTTCTGGTGGCATTGATTATTATAGTATTTATGAAATTAACACAATAAGAATAAATGCATATTTGAATTTCCATAAATTTTATAATAACAGTCAAATTAAATATAATTATGATGAGGAACTCATTATTAAAAGACTGAATATTTTAAAAAATGAAATTAGGATTCCTCATCAAGAATTTCTTAAATATGATTATTATATTGGTAAAAAGGAAATAGTGGAATCCTCATCTAAAACTATGAACGTATTATATGAGCAAAATCACGATCTTTTTTATAAATTGAGCAATATTCTAAATTATGCAGAAAGAGATAACGACCAAGTTAGTGTTAGTTCATTCGTTGATAATTGGATAGCGCTAGAATCATTAATCAAAGTATCGGGGAATTATACTGGATATCAAGGTGTAATTTATTATGTTCCTCAAACTTTAGCAACTGTTTTTTTTAGAAGATATATAAGTAATTTACTAAAATATGCACGCACTGATATTGACGAATATATTTATTTTACTGATGAACAAAAGAATAAATTAGTAAAAAATGCTAAATCTCCACTTAAGAAAATTGAAATTGAAGAGTTAAATGAAATATTTTTTAATAATCAACTTTTTATGAAAAAACTAAATGAGGTTGAAGATCAAATTAGGAAGGATCTTATGAGAATATATATATTAAGAAATGAATATGTCCATTCATCTAATCTTAGTGTAAATAAAAATATCTTTCCGTATAAGCTTAAAAGAATTATTGCTGAATTTTATGATATATATATGAAAATTTTAAATGTGCATATTATGCATATTAATAATAATCATGTTAACATTAAAGGCTCTAGTATATATGTCGATATCGAAAGAAAGAATCAAAATAAAAAAACCGCAATGAGACTTATTGCGAATCAATTAAAAATTAATGGGAACTTATATACAAAGAAAAAAATAATTTCTGATACTTCGATACATGAAATTAAAAAAAATATATTGTATGACAGAATAAATATAATGGAATTTTCTAGCAAAACAAGTAATAATGAGATGGATTAATCAATATTATAAAAAGAAAAAGAGTGTATAATCACTCTTTCGAATATTTTGGTTGGTATTTTTGATACTCATTCTTCACAAAGGAATCATAGATTTGCAGATATATCATAGTCATCTTGATATCACTATGACCTAAAAGTTTTTGAATAATTGTCAAATCACAACCATTTTTAAGAAGGTTTGTCGCAAAAGTTTTTCTAAACCGATGAGCATGTAAAATTTTGATATTTAAGTCCTTTTTAATCTTATCTAGATGATAACTAATGAATTTATACGAAAACCTCTTATTCTTCAAATTATTAAAGAATAAATACATGTTACCGTTGTCTTTGAGAACTTTTTCTAGTGTATCTTTTGATAGTTCACTATAATAAGCATATCTTGGTTTCCCATTTTTAGTAGTTTCCCAATATATAGATTTTTCGTGGCTATCTATATTAAATCTTTTTATATTTAATAATTTATTTGATTGTATATCTGTATCAAGAAACAAATATACCATAAGTTTAGTGTAAAGATTTGTGTTTTTATTTTTATCTAAATCATTGACGTATTTTAAAATTGATGATAAATCTTTTTCAAGTATAGGTTTAAATAATAAAGTATCATCGCTAAGTTTTTTTAGTTTAGATAGTTTTGTGTTTATATTGTAATATCGAATAATTTTATATAAGAATTCAAGTACATCATTGATACTAGAATTCTTCTTTCTTGTATGAATTTTAAAATAGTTTATTAATTTAATATTAGTTGTCTTGTTTAAGTCTGCAACAGTATATATTTTTTGATGATTTAATGCGTTTAATAGTGCAGTTGCAGTTTTTTTATATATTTTTGATTCTATTAGATAATCTGTTATTATTTTATTTATTTCCATATTTATTATTGCGAAATTCTCCCAGAGAACGGACTTAATAAATATTCTATCAAACGATTGATATTACATAAATAATTAATCACAGTTCTTTTAGAAATCTCTAAATGATTTGCGATTTCTTGATTTGTATAGCCTTCTTTTTTGAGGGTTTTAATTATTTTAACTTTGTCTGAAGATATAGGTTTCCCACCTATTCGTTTTCCATGAGCTTTAGCATTCTCAATGCCTTCTTTAATCTTTTCATTTTGTATCTCTACTTGCATTTGATTAAATGATGCAATAATGCTAATCATTGCTCTGCCGATTGGTGTAGTGATGTCTAAATTTTCTTTTATGGATACAAAACCTATGTTGTTCTGTGAAAAGTATTCAATGAGCTTCATCACTTGGTGCACTGTGCGACCTAAACGTGATAGATCATAAATAATGAGTGTGTCATTTGGTCTAAGGTATTCAAGCACTTCATTTAATATTGGTAGATTGGTATTTCTTCCAGACGCTTTCTCCTGGTATAGTTTATCGATACCATACTTATTAAGTGCATCTTGCTGCAATTCAAGGTTTTGTTTTTTAGTGGATACTCTTATATATCCAATGATTATGTTGAACCACATCCTTACTGAGTGCATTTATATAAAGATTTATGCACTATATTTTTTCACTAGTTTATGCACCGCATAACATTACTCATCATGTATTGCTTGATATCAGTAGAAGGAGTGCAATAAACTATATTTTTTTGCATATTTCTAAATATTAATGTAAAATTAAATAAAAATGGGGGTTGTAATGAAAAAAATATTCTTGTTGACATTTTTAGTATTTTTAATAATTTTAGTGGGTTGTTCTAAAACTAATCCACATAGCGATGACTATGAAAATCATTTAAATGTTGATGATTATGTTTTATATTATGATTATAATTTAGTTTTTTTAAAAACCTATTATGAAGATGACTTTACTATTGATGATATGGAAGTTTGGTTCTATGAATATGAGTGTACTATAAATGGATTTATTGATGCATACGAAATATCATTTTATGTAATATCTGATTATGATACAATAAATGGCAATTATAAAAGTGTTGTTACATTTGAAGGTGAATTAGGACCTGATAACATACGTAAGAAAATAGATGATTTCGAATATACTTACACTTTAAGACTCATGTATATTAATGACGAGCCAGAAACAGTCGATATTTCAATTTTGAATTATACAATTGATGAAATATATAGTTTGGATTATGAGCAGATATAGTATCATTAAAGATGCGAATCATTAGAGTTTGCATCTTTTTTAATTAGTATTCAAAGAGATATATACTTATCATATTCAGTGTTACATTCATATGCCAGAAAAACAAAAAAACAGTCTTTTTATGACTGTTAAATTAAGAATGACATTTAAGAAAAGTAACTTTGACTCCCTCACCGTAGGTTCAAATCCTGCTGGGCCTGCCATTCTAAAAATAAAGTGAGAAATCACTTTTTTTATTTATATAAAAGCAATTTTAAATATATTTCTCTATTATTTAACAGGAGGAATAAAGATATGAAAAAATGTTTAATAATTTCTTTTTTAATGTTAATGGTTTTAATGGTAGACACGAAAGTATTTGCTGAATCTAATGAGATAACAGATAATGATTATAATTTGCTTGATTTATCATTAGTTAAAAAAAATAAGGATAAACCCTATTTAGGTCATAGTGATCAAATTGTTGATGTTGTACCAAATGATACTTATACACTTGTTGTATCTTATGATTTTATTGGATCATATGTGGATTTGTTAAGTGGTGAAGAATTTGAAATTGAAATGGCATATGATTATCAACCTTTTACATTTGGTTATACATATGATACAGTTGATGAAAATGTTTATGTAGAATTTGAGCCAATCAATGATTTTACATTATTTTCGTTTCCATTTGTTATTAATAATCAAGTTCCAAATTATGAAATTGTTTTATATAGAGGAAACTATGATGATTTTGATGGTTTTGAACCATATTTAGGATATGAGGTTTCACGTTATCAATTTGGTGAAATCGAGTTACAAAGTGGTCAATTATTAACAAGTGAGCAAATATATGCTTTGATATCAGCACATGATGCTGAAAACCAAAATATAAATTATGAAATTATTTATGATGAATATACATTAAGCGATAAGAAACCAGGAACTTATGAAATTAAGCTGTTGGCGCAAGTGAACCAAATAAAAAAATATTTTTTATTAACTATAAATGTTATGGATACAGAAATACCAGAAATTATAGGTCCTGATACTTTACATGTAAAATTTGGAGAAGAACCATCACTTTCTGAGATATTTTTATTATTTACAGTTACAGATAATGCTGATGAATTAACATATGATGATTTTGTTATTGAACAAGAAAATTATTCATACGCAACTACAGTAGGAACTTATCAGATACATTTTAATGTAAGTGATGATAGTGGAAATACAGCATATTATACGCTTACTGTTTATATAGAAGACGAAGAAGCACCAATTATTAATGGGCCTGAAGAAATTTTATTATATGCAACAGATGAACCACTTTTAGAAAGTAATATTATTGATTTATTTAGTGCAACTGATGATGTTGATGAAATCGTTGATATAACAATTTCAAGTAATGAGTATTTAGAAACAACTAATCCTGGTATATATGACGTGTTGATATCAGCTATTGACTCGAGTAATAATCAAAGTACAACAACGCTATATATACATGTTATTGAAAATAGAGGTGCTACTTTTGAATTTGAAGAACCTATTATGGAAATTAGTAATAAAGAATTTAAAAATGACCAAGATTTGTTAATTTATTTTAAAAATTATATGAATAAAAATGATCAAAATATTGAAGATGTTTCTATTGTATATAATGAATATACAAATCATGAAAATACGACAGGAGCATATTATGTTTATTTTGATTACAGTGTTGAAGATGAAACCTTTACAACAAGAATGTTGGTAGAAGTTGTTGATGAAACTAACTTGATTGATTATTGGTATATAGGTGTATCTGTGAGTATGTTAGGTGCACTTATTACATATGTAATCATTAAAAAAAAGAAAAAAATTTAACCGTGTAAAAAGAATTGACTAAATAAAAAAAATAGGGTATAATTCTTTTTGCGCGGGTGTGGCGAAATTGGCAGACGCACTAGACTTAGGATCTAGCGCCTTCGGGCGTGCAGGTTCAACTCCTGTCACCCGCACCATTTGAATAAAAAGACCTATTTAAACAGCATTTAAATAAGTTAGCGATATAAATAACCACTGTTAAAAAAACGGTGGTTTTTTCATTTGTTTATAAGAAATATAGAAAAATACATAAAATTTATATATTTTATAGATAAAAAGCGTCTTTTAAGATAAATTTGAATGTAAAAAAAATAAAGTATGAGAAACTATGAAAAAATGAAAAAAAGGCTTAAAAAATACTTTAAAATAGGTTATAATGAATAATGGCTGGATACGATAATATAGAAGAGGTCATAAAAATGCTAGAAGTAGGCGTAAAAGTTAAAAATTTTAGTTTACCTGACGCACAAAAAAACATACATCAATTGTATGATTTTTTAGGTAAACGGATTGTTATTTATTTTTATCCTAAAGATAATACATCAGGATGCACAACTCAAGCTTGTGCGTTTAGAGATCAATATGATGAATTTCAAAAAAGAGATATTATTATTATCGGTATTAGTAAAGACAGTCCAAAAAGTCATCAATCATTTATTGATAACCATGATTTGCCGTTTTTATTGCTAAGTGATGAAAACATTGAGGTCATTAAATATTTTGGTGTTTATGTTGAAAAAAGTATGTATGGGAAAAAGTACATGGGTGTTGCTCGCTCGACATTTGTTTTAAATGAAGAAGGCATCATTACACATGTGTTTAAAAAAGCATCTCCTAAAGAGAATGCAAATGATATATTAAAAGTTTTAGAATAAAAAATATGGAGGTTTAGTTTATGGTTACAAAAAAAGTAATTAAATCCATGGACGGTAATGAAGCGGCTGCCTATTGTGCATACGCATTTACAGAAGTTGCCGGGATTTACCCAATTACACCATCTTCACCAATGGCACAAAGTATAGATCTTTGGGCATCACTTGGTAAAAAGAATTTATTTGGTATGCCTGTAAAAGTTGTAGAAATGCAAAGTGAAGCAGGTGCTGCCGGTACAGTTCACGGATCTTTACAAATGGGTGTTTTAACAACAACATTTACAGCATCTCAAGGTCTTTTATTAAAAGTGCCTAATATGTATAAAATAGCTGGACAATTATTGCCAGGTGTTTTTCATGTTGCTGCAAGAAGTTTAGCCGCACAAGCATTATCAATTTTTGGTGATCATCAAGATGTAATGGCTACTCGTCAAACAGGATTTGCAATGTTAGCATCTACAAGTGTTCAATCTTCTATGGATTTAGCAGGTATTGCACATTTAGCTGCAATTAAATCAAGCGTTCCATTTATGCATTTCTTTGATGGTTTTAGAACATCACATGAAGTTCAATCAATTGAAGTGTTAGATTATGAAGTATTTGATCGTCTATTAGATCGTGAAGCATTAGCAAAATTTAGATCTCATGGATTAAACCCAGAAAGACCTGTAACAAGAGGAACAGCTCAATCTGATGATGTTTATTTCCAATCAAGAGTATTACAATCAACACATTATGCTCAAGTGCCTGATATTGTTAATGAATATATGCAAGAAATATCAAAAGTAACAGGAAGACCTTATGCACCATTTGTGTTCTATGGTGATCCTGATGCAACAGATGTTGTAATTGCGATGGGTTCTGTTTGTGAATCAACACAACAAACTGTTGATTACTTAAGAGCTAAAGGTAAAAAAGTCGGTTTATTAACTGTTCATTTATATCGTCCATTTAGCATTGAATATTTTTTAGATGCAATGCCAAAAACAGTTAAAAATATTGCTGTATTAGATCGTACAATTGAACCTGGTTCAATTGGTGAACCATTATATTTAGATGTTAAATCAGTATATTATGGTAAAGAAAACGAACCTAAAATTATTGGTGGCCGTTATGGTTTATCATCAAAAGATACAACACCTGCAATGCTCGTTGCAGTTTATGAAAACTTAGCTGGAGAACAAAAAAATAGTTTTACAATTGGTATCGAAGATGATGTTACATTCTCTTCATTATCATATGATCGCTCATTAGATTTTAATGAAAATCAAACAACAGAATTATTATTCTTTGGTTTAGGTTCTGATGGTACTGTTGGTGCCTCAAAAAATATTACTAAAATTATTGGTGATCATACATCATTATACTCACAAGCTTATGCGTCTTATGACTCTAAAAAAGCTGGTGGTATTACGCGTATGCATTTACGTTTTTCAGATAAACCAATCCGTTCAACATTCTTGGTAAACTATCCTAATTTTGTATCATGTTCAACAGATACATATCTTAGAAAATATGATATGTTAAAAGGATTGAAAAAAGGTGGAACATTCTTACTTAATACACAAACACCTGTTGAAGAACTTGAAGCATTTTTACCTCGTAAGATTAAACGTCAACTTGCTCAAAAAAATGCTAAATTCTATATTATTAATGCTGTTGATTTAGCGTATGAAATTGGATTAGGTCGTCGTATTAATACAATTATGCAAGCTGCATTCTTTAAATTAAACGATCATTTGATGTCAGCTGATGATGCTAATAAATATATGAAAGAATATGCTAATAAAACATATGGCAGAAAAGGCGAAACGATTGTAGCAATGAACGCTAGAGCTATTGATGCGGGCTATGAAAACTTAATTGAAGTTAAAGTTGATCCTAATTGGGCAGTTTTAGAAGATGAAGTAAAAGTCATTGATCAAAGTCGTCCTGATTTTGTTAGAAAGATTGCTGATATTGTAAATGCAATTGAAGGTGATTCACTTCCTGTTTCTGCATTTGTGGGTTATGAAGATGCACATATGGAAAATGGATCTACTCGTTATGAAAAACGTGGTATTGCCAATTTTGTTCCTGAATGGAGAAGCGAAAATTGTATTCAATGTAATCAATGTGTATTCGCATGTCCACATGGTGTTATTCGTGGGTTCTTAGCAACTGATCCAGAAGCTGCAAATGCTCCTGAAGGTGCTAAAATGATTGATGCTAAGGGCAAAGGTACAGAAGGTATGAAATTCTCAATTCAAGTATCAACACTTGATTGTACAGAATGTGGACTTTGTGTTCAAGTATGTCCTACTCCAAATAAATCATTAGCAATGGTACCAATTGGTGATGAACTTGCAAAAGGTTCTCAAGAAACAGCTGATTATTTCTTCCATGAAGTTACATATAAAGACTTAGGAACAGACAATCCTAAAAATTTAAGTTTCCAACAACCATTATTTGAGTTCTCAGGAGCTTGTGCAGGTTGTGGTGAAACACCATATATTAAAGCATTAACACAAATGTTTGGTGATCATTTAGTGATTGCGAATACAACAGGATGTACATCAATTTATGGTGGCTCATTCCCATCAACTCCTTATACAACAAACAAAGATGGATTTGGTCCAGCTTGGGCTAATTCATTATTTGAAGATAATGCTGAATTTGGTTTTGGTATGAAAATCGCTTATGAAACGATGAGAGATAGAATACAAAATATCCTTTCTAATCATTTAGGTGAAATGCCAGAATCATTACGTACATTAGCACAAAGCTGGATTGAAAACAGAAAGAGTGCTGAAATCACACGTAAGTTAAAGAAAGATTTAGTGCCTGAACTTGAAAAAGTTGATGCACCTTATGCACGTGAGTTATTATCATTAAAAGATTACTTTGGTAAGGTTACACAATGGATCTTAGGTGGTGATGGCTGGGCATATGATATCGGTTATGGTGGACTTGACCATGTGATTGCAAATAATGAAGATGTCAATATTTTAGTACTTGACACTGAAGTTTATTCAAATACAGGTGGTCAATCATCTAAAGCAGCCACTGTTGGTTCAATTGCGAAATTTACCGCATCTGGTAAACCAAACAAACGTAAAGATTTATCAGCAATTGCAATGAGTTATGGACATGTTTATGTTGCTCAAATTTCTCATGGTGCTTCACCAGCACAAGTTGTTAAAGCATTTAAAGAAGCTGAAAGTTATGAAGGACCATCAATTATCATTGCTTATGCACCATGTATTGAACATGGAATTAAAGGTGGATTAACAAATTCATTTGCACAAGCTAAGTTAGCAACACAATGTGGTTATTGGCCAACATTTAGATTTGATCCACGTAGAGAAGTAGAAGGCAAGAATCCATTCCAAATTGATTCAAGACCTCCAGTATGGGACAAATATCAAGACTTCTTATTAAATGAAGGAAGATTTGCACAATTAGCACAAATAAATCCTGATCATGCAACAGAGTTATTAGAATTAAATATGTATTATGCTAAGAAGCGTTGGGCAATGTATCAACGTTATGCTGCAATGGATTATTCTTTACCAGAAGAAGCTTAATTTTAATAAGTGGAGTATTATAAGTTATTACTCCACTTATTTCTCACATAAATCAAGTTATGAGTTGAATAATTTATAAATATGTGATAGATTGTATATAATCAATTTATTAATGAAGGTGGTTTCATGAAAAAATTTATAGCAAGAAATAAATACATGTTATATTTATTTATTATTTTAGAAGTTGGATTACTTCCAGCTGAAATATTATTCTTTTATAAAAATAGAGAATTTATTGATTTAGGTTTGTTAATTAGCGCGATTTTAATTATTGCGTTGTCAATTCCAATGTTTAATATGAATCGTAAACACAAAGAAGCAAGAAAACTTTATTTAAAATCAAAAGAACAACAAAAAAAATAAATTGTTTTAACTATATAAAATGTAATTAAAAGCTTTTTTAACTCTTAGGAGTCAGAAAAGCTTTTTTATTTTATAATTTGCTTTTAACAAATATAAAAAATCAAAAAAACAATATCTTTTAACCTTATATAGAAACAAAAAAGCATAAAATTCATAAAAAAAGCAGCAAAAAAGCAAAAATATCGATAATATTGTAAATATGTATGCATAGAAAACGTTTTCAAGTATATTCTACGTTCATTTTTTATATTTTTTGGTAAAATACTTATAAATATTTTTAAAAAGGAGAACAAGAAAAAATGAAAAAATTTATATTAGCATTAATAATGGTTTTCTCATTAACATTCCTAGTTGCTTGTGGCGGCGATCCAGTTGTTGTGGATCCTGTAAATGCTGCTCCAGTGATCAGTGGTGCTGTTGATGTACCTGCACAAGTACACGGTACAGAATACGATCCACTAAGTGGTGTTACAGCTACCGATGCTGAAGACGGTGATTTGACTGCTTCAATCGTAGTAACTAACCCAGTTGACGTGAATGTTGATGGTGAATATACTGTTACATATACTGTTGCTGACTCAGAAGGTTTATCTGCTGAAGTAAGCGTAACAGTTGTTGTTTATACACCAAATGGTGCACCTACAATTTCAGGTGTTGAATCAAGTGTTGCTGAATTAGGCGAAACAGTTGATTTACTTGATGGTGTTACTGCAGAAGATGCAGAAGACGGTGATTTAACTGCTTCAATCGTAGTTGAAGGTACAGTTGATACTGCAGTTATTGGTAGTTATCAAATCACTTATTCAGTAAAAGATTCTGAAGATGTTTATGGTTATGCTCTTAAAACTGTATTAGTTGTTGCAGATAAAGATGCATTATTTGATGGCGTTGCAAATCTTAAGTTTGCTGACTCAAATACTAAAAATATATTCTTTGCAGCTGCTGAAAGATATTTATTAGAAAATATGGTTGGTGGTATTCCTTTCTATGTAGCTAACTCTTATAGCTTATTAGCAAGTCGTGTAACACTTCCAGTAGATTCTTATATTCCTTCATTTGGTTGGGGTACAGCATATGCAAATGTAACTAAAGATGATTCTCAAGTTCTTGATGTTGAAGGTAATTATGGTACTGTTGGTGAATATACATACCGTGATTGGAATACAGATGATTATTCAACATTAAATTATTGGACATATGATGATTCAATTTCTTTTACTTATATGGCTTATATTAATGGTGGTTTCTACAAACAAGCAATCAATGCTGCTGGAAATGGTTGGGAATTTGTTCCTGATTTAGCTGCAGATGGTTCTGAACCAGTTGCTGTTGGTAATACTGTTACTGTTATAAACGGTAAAACTACTTCCAAAGAATGGCAAATTACATTAGCTGATGGTTTAACTTGGGCATTTAATGAAAATATTGATACTACAGGTTTTGATATGGTATTAGATGCTAATGACTTCATCTGGACTTATAGAGAAGCATTAAACCAAAATTATTTCCGTGCTATTTCAGGTGGTGGTGATTTCGTTTCTGAAATTGCTGGTGCTGAAGCATATGCACAAAGAGCTGCTGAAATTTATGATGGTGGCGATGATCCAACAGCTGCTGAATTAGCTGAATTAGATACATTATGGGCTAGTGTTGGTCTTAAAGCTGTTGATGATTTAACATTACAATTTAAAACAATTAATGCTAAAGCTGAATTTGATGCATATTATTTAATTGCATGGCCAGCTATGCAACAAGATTTATATGAACAAGATCCTACTTTATATGGTACTGATGAATTACATGTTGCTTCAAGTGGTGAATATGTAATGACTTATCATGAACCAGGTAAATTAACAAGTTATGAAAAGAATGAAGTTTATCCACATAAAGATGATTCTATGTGGACAGGTTGGGATATCTTTATTTATGAATCAGCTGAAGTTGCTTTCCAAGCTTTTATAGATGGTAAACTTGAAGCTGCTGGTGTTCCAAATGCTCGTATTCAAGAATTTATTTCTGATCCAAGATTATTACAAACTCCAGATGCAACTACTTGGAGATTAAATGTTAATGGATTAAAGACTGTTGCAGCGCAACAAGCTGAATTCCCAGGTTCTACTTATGAACCAGAAGCAATCTTAGGTTATACTGACTTTAGATTAGCATTATACTATATCTTAGATAGACAAGACTTACAAGAAAACTGGGTTCCAACTTCAGGTTTAGGTACAACTTATTTCTCAAGTGCTTATTATGTAGATCCTGAATCAGGTGTTCCTTACCGTTCATCAGTTCCAGCAA
>Ga0172378_10004267_pt1 | contig 13413 bp, 10 predicted proteins | sample GrowelOW332metaG_FD_119755 | JGI IMG/M metagenome (GOLD analysis project Ga0172378, IMG submission 119755) | Groundwater microbial communities from an aquifer near a municipal landfill in Southern Ontario, Canada - Pumphouse #3_1 metaG | ecosystem: Environmental > Aquatic > Deep subsurface >...
AACATTAGAATCTAAAAAACTTTTTTGTTTAGTTTCGCCATCTACCCAACCTATATATTTTACTATATTTTCTAATTTATCCTTTTTGATAATAGTGTTTAATTTATCAATTTCACCCTTACCGCCTATCAAAAAACGAGCTTTACCTGATAAATTAGACTTAATTTCGTCAATTACCTTTAATAAAAGCCATGTACCTTTTCTCTCTGTAATATCACCTAAAAATAAAAAAGTAATAAATTCTTTTGACTTAATACTTTTATAGATAGGAATATATGGAATTATATTGTTGATTATTCTAATCTTTTTAGGACTAAAATTTTTTTTATAAAAAGTTTCCCACTGAGGAGACAAACAAATTAAACAATCTACATTATTGATAACTAATTTAATCTTCTTTTTTACTAAACTATTCGAATTCAAATAAAAATCACCAAATCCACCGCCATGTATATGATAAATAATTTTTGCTCTAAATAATTTAGCTACTTTATAGAAAAAATATTTTCTATAAAAGCTGCTTTTAGATGCTCCATGAATGTGAACAATATTATTTTTATTATTTATAAGTGCTATAAACAATTTAAATAAAGCAACTATCATACAAAGCATTTTTTTTACTTTTCCACCAGGCTCTAAAGTGAAAATAAAAATAGCTTTTGGATATAATTTCGAGTATTCTCTTAATACACTTGCTATCCCACCGGCACCTTTTTTATAATCTCCTCCTAAAAATATAAGTGTATCCATTATCTGTTTTTTACATAGTTGATTAAAGGAAGAAATTTGCCATTTTTTTGAAAAATAAGGCGATTAACGTATTTAAATTTTATATTAAAATCTTGTCCAAAAGCTTTATAGTAATGGTTAAATAACTCATTCTCGGATTTTTGTGTATAATTAGATTTTTTTATAATTGAAATTATTATTTCTCCCGGAACATTTTGAATAAATTGAATTCCGGAAAATGTTTCATTTATATTACCATGAGTATTTAAAGATGTAAGTGTTACATAAGTCATATTTTTTTTATAGATTTTATTTATGTTATGATGTCCTTCAACATCATCAATTATGGAACCATTAGATTTATATTCTACATAGCTAGTATAATCTCCTGTTTTATATCTAATTAAAGGCATCGCAAAATTAAAAAATGTTGTACCAATAATTTGACCTTTAATATTTTCTTTTTTAATAAGTTCATTATCATTTTTAACTAATTCGAAATATCCATATGTGGATTCAACTTTTAATTTGTAATCCTTTAAATTACTACCGGCTAGTATTAATTTCTCAGAATGTCCATATGTAAAAACATATGGTATATTTAATATTTTTTTAAAAAAATATTTTTGTTCCGTAGTCATTCCCTCTGAAGTAAAAAAACATCCTTTCAAAAAACTTAGATCAAGATTTTGATTAATACATAAATTAAAAAACTGATAAATAGTTGCAGGATAGCCATCTATAAATCTAATTCTATTTCTTTTTAAAAGATTATATACTTTTAATATATAATCTTTATCTAATTTGTAAATATTAAATATAAATTGTTTTAAAATCGGATTAATTAAAAAATCTTTATTATCAGGAATATCGGAATTTCTAAATAATGCAATTTTATTATAATTCCAGCCTAAACGTTTTTTAATTTTATTTATATGAGCTAACTCCCACAAATATCTATTTTTAGGTATAACTAATTTTATAGGTTTACCACTTGTACCTCCTGTATTACCTATTTTACATTTAGAAAAATCAACCTCATCACTTAAAAAATCATTCCAGTTTTTATTTACAATCTCTTTATCTATAAATTCGATTTTTGTTTCAAATTCTTCTACTGTTGATATTTTTAATCCTCTATATTTGTCCCTATAATAAGGTACATGTTTAATAGCATAATTTACTATTTTTAAAAGTTGTTTTTCATTTTCTAAATTATTTAATTTTTTTCTTGTTTTTTCTACACCAAAATAAACATTACCGCCTAAAAAATTACAATGCAATAGAAAATTATTAATCCAATTCGGTAAATAAATTATTCCATTTTTAACATAATCTGCGATGTCAATGTGTTTCCCCATATTAAAAATCAGTTATTTCTATTTTTAAATACTTTTAGAATAGAAAGTTCTTAACTTCTTACTTTCATCTTACCAAGATAATTCTTTTAATCCTTTATTATATTAATCCATTTTTTTATTTACTTTTTTCTTTTAGGTGGGCCAGTTTCAAATTCCGCTATGGGTCAATTCATTTTTATTATATACATCTTCTATATTATAATTTGTTTCCCACCATTTTTTATAGATTCTATAACCTTAAAAGATGCTTTAGTAACTGAGTATATTTCAGAAAAATTAATAGGCGTTTTCCCGGTTTTTATTAAACCTTCAAAAAATGATTTAACCATTTGATTCTGACCTTTATTTTGGTTTATCAATTTCTTCTTAAAAGTTTTTCCTTTGCCATAAATTTCTAATTTTTTAAAATCTGAAATAATAGCAGTAGTACCGGAAGAATAGATTTCTATATATTCTTTTGATAACTTTTTTGCTCCGTTTGAATAGTAAGCAATAACACCTGTTGAACCATTCTTAAACTGAATAATAATATTTACAGTATCATTTAATCCATTTGGATCAGGAAGAGCCTGAGCCGAAAGTTTTACAGGAATACTACCATTTATAAATGATAGATAATCTATAAAATGACATGCTTCACCAATAATTCTACCTCCACCAATTTCTATATTTTGTATCCAGGTATCTTTAGATATTGAACCGGCATTGACTCTGTAAATCATTGACATTGGTCCGTTTCCTAACTTTTCTTTTACTATTTTAGATAAAGGCGAAAATCGTCTGTTAAAACCAATCATTACATTATTGCCAGTTTCAGAAACTTTCTTTTTAATTTTTTCCAATTCATCCTCGTAAAGACACAAAGGCTTTTCTACAAAAATATTTTTATTCTCATCCAAACCTTTTAAAACATAAGAAGCATGTGAATCATGACGGGTAGCAATAAACAGTGTATTTGTTTTTTCATTAAAAATATCATTCTCATCTGAAGTACAAAACTGAAATTTAAATTTTTCGGCTACTCGTTTAGAAGTAGTGCCATGATTGGTCAGAACACCAACACGTTCAATTTTATCATTTACAGGAATATTTGGAAGGAGATTTCCCTGAGCATAACTTCCGGCACCAATAAATGACACCTTAATTTTCCCTTCTTTTCTGTCTTTATTCGTTAAAATTTTATCTTTTGTATGTGTTTTCTTAACATCATATTTTAAAGCAATCCCAATAAATGGTTCTTTCTTATTCACAACAAGGTCGAAAGCTTTAGGAGCATCTTTAAAATCAAATTCATGTGTAGTCAGGTAATCAATATTTATAGCACCGGAGTTTATCAAATATTGAAAAGCTTCCATATTACGTTTTTCTGTCCAACGTACATAAGGAGCCGGATAGTCAATACCTTTTTCTTCATAGTTAATGTCGTAACGCCCCGGGCCATAAGAACATGACATTTTTAATTCCAATTCTTTTTTATACCAGTAAGGATTTCTCTCGAAACCGGTTGGCACAGCTCCCAGTATAATTACTTTACCTTTTTTACGGGCAATAGTACCGGCGAAGTTTACCGGATCAAGACTATTTGTAGCAGCAGCAATAATCACTGCATCAACACCAAGTCCATTAGTGAAATTTAAAATCTTATCTTCAATACCAGAAGTATTTCTTGTTAGGGCAAGATCTACAGCGTTATTTTTATCTGCTATTTTCGCCCTTGATTCAGAAATATCGATGCCAACTACTTTTACACCTGATGCTTTTAATTGTAGTGATACTAATTGTCCTATTAATCCAAGTCCAATAACGGCACAACTTTCTCCTAATCTTAAATCAGCCTGACGTACTCCTTGTAAAGAGATAGCTCCAAGAGTATTATAAGCTGCATTTTTCATATTTGCATACTGTTGCAGCTTTACGCATAAATTTATTGGAACAGCAACTACCTCAGCATGGTTAGCATAACCAACACCTCCACAAGCAACTAAATCACCGGGTTGAAACTCTGTAACACCTTCACCAACTTCAATTATTTCACCTGCACAACTATAACCTAAAGGAGAATATGCATCTAATTTTTTTATAACAGCACGATAAGTCTGTACAGGTCCTTGTTTTTTAAATACATCAAGCACTTGTTTAACTTGTTGAGGACGCTCTTTTGCTTTTCCTATTAAATTTTTACGTGCTGCAGACACCGTACTTCCTTCCGTACCTGCACTAATTATTGAGTAGTGATTTTTTATTAGAACCATGCCTGTTCCTATTTGAGGAATAGGAAGCTCCTGTATTATCATTTCGCCTGAGCCTAGCTTTTGAGTGAGTTGTTGCATTATTTTAGTTTTTGAAGTTCTGAATATATTGTTTTAAACGAATTCCTTTTAAGATACTTATTCTGTATTAATTTAATATTCTTCATTAAAATTTCCTGGTTGGTAAAATACAAAAATGTTGTGTTTTTCAACCTAAATGACTATATTTGAATTAGGTATAAAACAAATATGATATACAACAATCGAAAGTTACAAAAAACTTAGGTGAGTTTCATAAAAATAACAAATAGGAAACTTTAGCTAATTTTAGTATAATTGGATTTTGGGTCTATTTATAGTACCCTTGAACTTCTTTTCTTAATTTGATACAGGCACAAGTAGTTGACTCTTGCGTCAGTGAAAGCGTATTCAATTCTTCCGTGTTGCAAGTTCTTAGTCGTTTTTTTCTTTCCCTTTCTTCTTTTCCGAATAAAACCCATACTTTCGTAAAAAAAACAAAAATGCTGTACGACCAGGATATCACAATACAATCAATAATAATACATAACGTTGGAAACAAAGTAAATGGCGACAATGTTCATTACTCTAAAAAGCCTTTGGTATTTGATGAGGAAATAAACAATTTGCTAAAAGGATATTTCCTTTCATCCTTCAAATCGAGTGAATACTATACCTTCTATCACGATATAGAACTATCCATGAACGAAGTATATGTAAGTGCCACAAAAATATTTGACAATCCCGAAACAATACTTGAAGAATCCAAAAATATAGCCGGTCATCTGTACCAGCAAAGCAACCATCCCAAAATTAAAAGAGGCGAGCTGTATGTAGTATATTTTAATAATTGTATAATAGACGGAGAAACAGTAGACGCAATAGGGTTGTTTAAATCAGAAAACAGAGACACCTTTTTAAAAGTATATCCTACAGGAGACGGCTTTGAAATTGAAAGCCAGCAGGGAGTAAATATCAATAAATTAGACAAAGGCTGTCTGATATTCAATTCAGAAAAAGAAAACGGATATGTAGTATCAGTTGTTGACAACACAAACAAAGGCACAGAAGCCCAATACTGGATAGATGATTTTTTGCATATTCATCAGCGGAAAGACGAATATTATGATACACAAAATGCCTTAACGCTCTGCAAAACCTTTATAAAAGATGAACTGCCACAAAAGTATGATGTATCAAAAGCCGATCAGGCAGATCTGATAAACAAATCCATAAAGTTTTTCAAAGAGAAAGATTCCTTTGACATGGATGAATATCAGAACGAAGTAATAGAACAAAAAGAAATTATAGACAATTTTAGCACATTTAAGGATAACTATCAGAAAGAAAATGAAGTTAAAATTGCTGAGAAATTTCCAATTTCAGATAACGCCGTCAAAAAGAATGCACGTTCATTTAAAAGTATAATAAAGCTGGATAAAAACTTTCATATATACGTCCATGGCAATCGCAATATGATAGAGCAGGGCTCCGATGAAAGGGGAAAATTCTATAAAATTTATTACGAGAAAGAATCATAAATCGCATATTTAGTGAATCTTAATTAATGTTTTATGAAGATCCACGATGTTTAGGGAGATCTGGTCGGGCGTTATACTTACACCGGAGCATACTGGATCTGCGTCATATTTTATGCATATACAAAACTGTATGAGAATCTCAATCCTTTTTCCTTTTTTAGGTGGGCCAGTTTCAAATTCCGCTAGTGGACAATTTTCAAAATCTTACTAACGCTATATTCTATTTCTTGGGTAGAGGCTATTTCTTTGTATGCTAAATCAGGTAAATCTCGTAAATAAACATCTTGCAATGCTAACCATACCGTATGAAAATCAGAGATCAACGGCGAATCTAAATACGATTTGTTTTGCCAACCTGCTGGTTTATCAAAAATCTGCTGGTCATGAATAAATAAAGACAACAAATCTTCTTTAAATACACTACTTTGAAGATAAATCTTGCAATCGTTGTTCTGAAGTAGATAGTGCAAATCATAGAAATGGCGAATCTTTGCTGTCAATTCAGGTATAGGATTACTGGCCATTGAACAATTGTCTGTTTTCATGAAGTTTCATACAATATTCCAATTTTGTTTCGTTAATAATATTTCATCTGAAATGGGTAGTTTGTAACTTGATACTCCATTCAAAGACGATTTTAAACTGTAAGTTTCGATACCATTCTGTTCTAATATTGCTCCTAATAGAGCTCGTACATAAGGCGTATATTGTTCTGCTAAGACACAAATCTCATTTTGTTGCTGTTTTGGTAAGTCTTCCACAATTTTACATAATCGTTTGACACATTCATTAGGAGTAGTAGCCGGGATTTTACGAATAAGTCTAATTGCATCTAAAATTCTCAGCAAAGCAATATTTTTTTTAGTTATGGAATTATGTTGTAACAGAAAAGATATATTATATTCTCCTCTTTTTAAAGGACGTCTATATTTGTTTGAACCTATTACAATAGAAGACGTTATCTGAGTAGTCAGTCCCATAGAAGCAAAGGCAGCCGTACTACTTATGTAACCTAACAATTTTCCATCATTCTCCAGAAAATCCTTTGCAATTTCTGTTGATGCGGGTTTTAAAATACCAAACATTGTTTTGCGAGGTTTATAGTATCTACCTTTGGATATCTTTTGCAAGTCTCCCTTTGCGACAAGTCTACTGAGGGCTTTAACAAGTGTAGTCTCATACTGAACCTCCACATGAAAATTCTTTAATGTAAACACTATTCCATCTGGGAAAGATTTTATTTGTTCTTTTATTTGTTCTGCTATTACCATACTTTTAATGTAAAATTACTATACAAATATAGTATAAGTCATGTTTTTTGCGTAAAAAACATGACTTATTTTAAGGTATTGTAGAAAAAAATTAATAATCACATGCACTTGTACGTACTATTGTAGGGAAACTTTCTCCAGCTTCCCATAAATCCGGTGAAAGTTTAAGAATGGAAAATATAAAAACGATCTTCAATAAAGAAGAAAAGAATTTAAATTAATATTTTATGAAGATCCACAATGTTTAGGGAGATCTGGTCGGGCGTTAAGCGGAGCGGCTATCTTTGCCAGTACTATTTTTTTAGATAAAAAGAAATAAAAAATTTAATTCCTGCGGGAAATTCTATTTTTTTCATTTTTTGCATTCAGTAAATCAAGTTCTTTATTTACAAATGGCAAAATTGATTCTGCTAACAAAAACATATTCGTTGAAAATAATGTTGGAATTCCATTTTTATCCATCTTTTAAGGATATTTTTGAAGAAAAAGTAGTTGTATCAATTCCGGTTTTCTGTTTAGGCGTCGAAACAGATTTTTCCGGATTTGATTTTGTATAATATCTCATTCTTCAGGGATAATTTCGTTAATTATAGGTGTTGCTCCATAGCGACCATCTAAATAACCATTTTCAATATTTAATGTATTATGAAGTTTAAAATCATTTAATGAATACATTTTAGAATTGCCTTCTTGTTTTTCAGTAAGCCAAATTTCATCAGGGCGAACTAATTCCTGCTGATTTAATAATTTGGTTGTATGAGTAGTAAATATTAATTGGCCATTAGATTTACTATTCGCATAAAATCGCAATAATTCAACCATTAGATTTGGGTGAATACTATTGTCTATCTCATCAATGAAAATTGTTTTTTGCTCATATATAGCATTATACAAAGACGGAATAAGAATTAATAGCCTAACTGTACCATCAGATTGAGCTGAGATTTTCATTTCCTTATGATAGCTCAATTGACCTAATTGATCAAACAGTAATTCCTGAACGGTTTTTATCCCTTTTTGGATTGTTATATTGAGTGTATTCCTGTTATTTTGTAATTGAGTTATACTTCCATCTAATGATTGATGCTTTTTATCAAAAAATCGTTGTAAATTTTCTGCATTTTTTGATTTGACAGCCCATTTTTCAAAGGGAGTATCTTTTATTTCTATTGTTTTAATGCCAATCCCAATATTCTCAAATACTTTGTTGGCAAAATTTAATATTTTAGGTTTTTGCGACATCAAATTAATGAGGGTAGGAATAGTACTATGAATAGAAATTATTTCCATTTTTTTAGAAAACCAATCGTATACATGTTTTACATCAGTATTTGAAAAAATAGGGAATTTTAGATTGAGGGGCAGCAAAGAGGAATATGGATTTAACGAAAGTAAATTATTTACAGCTGTTATATTCTGAATTGAAGGAGAACTTATTTTTGTACCCCTACGTTCAAATATTAAACAATCCTCAGATTTATTTAAGCCGGATATTGATAATTTCTCAAAAATTTCTTTTTTGCTAATTTCTACTATATACAGGTAATATTTTTCTCTATGAAAAAATTCTATCTCGAAAGAAATAGTTTGCATTTTTTCTTTCGTAAGCTGAAAAATGTAGTCATCTAAGTCAATAGACTTGATAAAATTTTCATTCAAAACGAATTCACGCAAAAACGTAATAGCCTTAATAAAATTAGATTTGCCCGAACCATTGGCACCATATATAGCTGCCTGTTTCAATAAAGGAACTTCCATATTGGTGTAAATATGGTTTAAAAATTTCTCACGCTTAACATTTGGAAACATATCAAACACTGTTTCTTTATAGAATGAAAGAAAGTTTTTTATGCTGAATTTTAACAACATAGCTATGTTTTTTAATTTTGTATTACTTTTGCAAAGATACAAAAATATTTTATTAGCCGTGAATATTTCACGGATTAGTTTTTGAAATTTGAATCCTGTTTAACCATAAGAACTCGGTAAAGTACATATAGCGCAGCAAAAAATATTTACCTTGCAGATAGAAGTCATAAAAAGGCGTTAAGGCAAGACTTAAAGAATTACAGACCCGGATAGAATAATTCCAAAGACAATATTTTGTGCGTAAAGGCTATAAAATAGTATCTCCTGATTCCAATCAGCTTAATCTTCCACCTCAAATTCGTGACCAGAATTAATTTTATTTATATTATAATTTAATATAAAAACATACTATATTGTAATATTTTACATTATCTTTAATCCTTATATTCAAGATGTAACAACATGGAATCAATGAATCGAATAAAAAAAATCCTGAAAGAGCAGGGAAGAACACAAACCTGGCTGGCCGGGAAAATTGGCAAAAGCTATGTAGTAGTCACTAATTACTGCAATAACAATACACAGCCAAGTATTCAGGTCTTAACAGAAATTTCCGGCGTTTTAGATGTTGATATCAGAGAATTACTGGTTTCCACGAAAAATACCAAATAAAATGGACAAAGAATTTAAAATTTTTAAAAATGGAAGCACCTGGATCAGGGCGGATTTTCATTTACACACAAAAGCAGATAAAGAATTTGTTTATAAAGGAGAAGAGTCTTTTTTCGTGTCGGAATATGTAAACAAACTAAGTCAGGAAAAAATTGGTATTGCAACAATAACAAATCATAATAAATTTGATTTAAACGAATATAAAGAACTATATAAAGTAGCAGGGAAACAGGGAATCTATTTATTGCCGGGCGTTGAATTATCAGTAAATGACGGAGCAAATGGGATACATTGTCTTATTTCTTTTGACAGGGAAACATGGATAAGTAACAGTGATGATTATATTAATCAGTTTCTGACATCTGCTTTTGAAGGAGTACACAACAGTGAAAATGAAAATACAAGATGTAACTATAATTTTGAACATTTACTTGAGAAATTAGAAGAACATCGAATAAAAGGAAGAAATTCTTTTATTGTTTTGGCGCATGTAGAGGAAAATAGTGGTTTTTTTAATGAACTTAAAGGCGGACGTATTACACAACTTGCTAAAAACAAATTGTTTAAAAGATTCGTACTTGGACTACAAAAGTTAAGAACTTATGATAAAATTGATGACTATCATAAATGGTTTGGTGATACTTTACCTGCATTTGTTGAAGGCTCCGACTGTAAAACAATAGAAAAGGCAGGCATGGCACATAAGCAGGATGGTGTAGAAAAGAAAACCTATATCAAAATTGGAGACTATAATTTTGAAGCCGTAAAATATGCCTTATCAGATGCAGAATATCGTATAAAAGCAGAAAAGCCAATTATTAAAAACTCATATATTAAATCAATCCATTTTGAAGGAGGGAAATTAGATGGACAGATTATTGATTTTTCGCCCGAATTAAATAATCTTATTGGCATAAGGGGAAGTGGAAAATCTTCTATTCTTGAAATCATCAGATATACATTATGTATAGACTTACCTGACTCATCTGTCGCCGATTTACAATATAAAAAGGATTTGATTAAATATATCCTTGGCAGCGGAGGAAAGGTAACACTTATAATTGCAGACAAAGAAGACAGGGAATATCGTATAGAAAAAATTTATGGTCAGAAAGAAACTATTTATGATGAAAATGGAGACCTTTGTGATTGTCCGGTAAGTGCTGTTTTTGACATACCTATATATTTTGGGCAAAAAGATTTATCTAATAAAAAAGATGATTTTGAGTCTGATTTTTTAAAGCGAATAACAGGAGGACGATTAGAAACGAGCAGGCATCTTATTGATGCAAAGAATCGTGAGGTAACAAATATTATTCTTGAAATGAAGAAATCTCAGGATTTAAAACCTCTAAAAGAAGAAACAGAAGTTGCCATTAAAACTGCAGAACAAAAAAAAACAATTTTCAGAGAGAAAGGTGTTGAAGATAAACTTAAATTACAGACACAGTTCGAAAATGATGCTAATAAACTAATACAGAGTAATAAAAAAATTGCAAATTTCCGTGACGAATTACAATCTTTAGTTCTCAATTACGAAGAATTTTTTTCAAAAAGCATATCCGGCTCAGAACAAAACAAAGATATTTTTGAAAAAGCAAACGTTGTTTTAAACAAGGCTAAAGAAAATTTTGAAAAATTAAAAACAATTTTAGGGGAATCGTCTCAAACACTACAGCAGTTCGAAAAAATCATTCAGTCTTTTAATGTAAAAAAAGAAGGTATGAAAGAAGAATTTGCGAAAATTAAAAGGGAACTAAATTCTGATACCATAAATCCGGATATATTCATTCAGCTTAATCGTACAATTGAAACCTCCAGACTAAAATTGAAGGAGATAGATAAGTTAGAAGCTAAAAAGCAAAAACTTAACGAACAGCTACTAATAAAGTTAAACGAATTAAATGATCTTTGGCTTGGGGAATATCAAATTTTAAAAAAAGAAATTGAAAAAGTTAACCAGGCTAACGAAAATTTGCAGATAGATATTGAATTTAAAGGTCAGCGAAACAAGTTTAAGGATATTCTTAAAAATACATTCAGAGGTACAGGAATCAGAGAAAGTGTTTTCCAGACAATCACAGAAAAATTTCAGGATTTTATAGAAATCTATCGTAATCCGGAATTGTTAAGAACCATTGTCAACGAAAATCAGAGAGGAAGCTTTAATGAACGTTTTTTAAACAATTTTACTGAACTATTAACATATAAAGTTAAAGACAGGGTAACTATCAATTATAAGGGGAAACCATTAAGCCAGCATTCCCTGGGTCAGCGTGCATCAGCATTGATTCTGTTTTTACTGGCTCAGAAAGACAACGATGTATTGATACTCGATCAGCCTGAAGACGACCTGGATAATCAGACTATCTATAACGAAGTTATAAAAGAACTTGTTAGACTAAAAGGGGATATGCAATTTATCTTTGCTACTCATAATGCTAATATTCCGGTACTCGGGGATAGCGAAAAGGTTTTGTCGTGTAATTTTGAAGGTGATAAAATTAATATTATTGCCGGGAGTATAGATTCACCTTCAATACAAAAGTCTATTGTTAGTATAATGGAAGGCGGAGAAGAAGCTTTTAACAAAAGAAAAGAAATTTATAACATCTGGAACAGATAAAATGGAAACATTAGAACTTTTAAACATAATAGAAGCCGGAGAAACCAGCAAAGTACAATTTAAAGAAATGCTTGACAGCAGAGATAGTATTGCAGCAGAAATGATTGCCATGTCTAATTCTCGCGGAGGAATTATTATGTTTGGCGTTAAAGATAAAACGGGCGAAATCGCCGGGTTAGATTATGCTCAGCTTCAGAAAACAGGAAATGCTCTTTCTTCAATAGCTTCTGATTCAGTAAAACCACAAATATTTATTGAAACAGAGGTTGTCAATGTTGAATCTAAAAATGTTCTTATTGTATATATTACGGAAGGTATATCCAAACCATATAAAGACAGACTTGGAACAATATGGGTAAAACAAGGTGGTGATAAAAGAAAATTAACAGACAATAATGAGATCATCAGGCTTTTCCAGCAAAGTGGAATTATTTATGCAGATGAAATGATTATTCCCGACTCTTCAGTTGATGATTTATCTATTCCTTTAGTAAAAAGATATTTAGAAAAACTTAATGGTGAAGGAATAGAGGAGGAGATTACTCCTAATATTCTAAAAAATATCAATATAGGAAAAAGAGGAAAGCTAACATTAGGTGGTCTTATGTTTTTTGCAAAAGATCCGCAGAAATTTCGTCCGTCACTTTGTGTGAAAGCAATATCTTTTTATGGGAATGATATTGCCGGCAGTGATTACCGTGACAGCGAAGACATAACCGGTACTATTCCTGAAATGTTTGATAAAGCAATGGCCTTTTTTAAACGAAACTTACAACACAGGCAAAACGGACAAAATTTTAATTCCGTCGGCATATTGGAAATATCTGATATAGCCCTGGAAGAGCTCCTGCAAAATGCACTAACACATCGTGATTACACCAAAAATTCCCCAATACGTTTAATGATATTTGACAACAGAGTAGAGATTGTAAGCCCCGGGAAATTACCCAATAGCCTGACAGTTGAAAATATAAAGATGGGGAATGCTGTAGCGCGTAACAACCTGATAGTTACTTTTTGCTCCAAAATAATGAACTACAGAGGTTACGGCTCGGGTATTATGCGATCATTAAAAAATCAGCCGGACATTGAACTTTATAATGATGTTAAAGGTGACCAGTTTAAGGTAAAGATTCC
>Ga0172378_10004269_pt1 | contig 13411 bp, 11 predicted proteins | sample GrowelOW332metaG_FD_119755 | JGI IMG/M metagenome (GOLD analysis project Ga0172378, IMG submission 119755) | Groundwater microbial communities from an aquifer near a municipal landfill in Southern Ontario, Canada - Pumphouse #3_1 metaG | ecosystem: Environmental > Aquatic > Deep subsurface >...
AACCTTTCATGCAGGATGAGGGGTAACGGTCGGGCCCCACATAAAAAACAGCCTCTCTACGGCAGCTTTGTCTCCTCTGAGACCCTGTTTATCGCGGATTCGGACTCAGCCATGAGAGACAACAGTTCATCGGCTGACGCCCGACGCTGCAGCGCGTCCAGAACAGCCGGATCACGCAACATGAAACCCAGTCGCGATAACAGATGCAGATGGATCCGCACCGTTGGGCTGATCATCGTGAAGAGGATATGGACAGGCTTGCCGTCCAATGCCTTAAAATCAATGGGGTTTTCAAGGAAACACAACGTCACGCTCGGCTGGGAAACGTGCAAAACAACCGGATTTCGCACATGCGGGATGGCGATCCCGTTGCCGATACCGGTCGACCCCAGAGACTCCCGGGCCAAAAGCACCTGATACAGAAAATTGCGGTCTACCGTTGTAGGCACCTTCAGCAACCGGACGACCGCCTGCAAAACGGAAGGCTGGTCAGAGCCGCCCACCCCGTATGCGACACCGCCGGCCCTCAAGGCATCGGTCAGCGTCGGCAAACAGGACTTGACGCCCTCCTCCACGCTGAACAGATCAGGCGAGACAGCGATATTGTGCGCGGTCGCCCACTCTAACAGTTCTGCGCGATTGAAGCGCACCTGCTCATTGATCACGCAGGAAGGAAAATCATCCTGCCTGATCCATTTATAGATCGTTTCGTCCGATACCTTCAGAAGGGTAGCAGCATCTTTTACAGATAGTTGCATAACATAAAAGAAAAAGACCGCCGATTTCGGCGGCCTTTTATCATGGTGGAGCGAAGGAGATTCGAACTCCTGACCCCCACGTTGCGAACGTGATGCTCTACCAACTGAGCTACCGCCCCATGAATTCCAAAAGTGCGGTTACAGTATCAAATACCGTTTGTCCCCTGCAAGCCCCTTTTTAAACAATTTCAAGAAAAGAAAGGCTGAAGCCTTTGTTGTCACATTTTTGTCTTATATTACAATTTTGTGCTACATTTTTGTGCGTCCCTCTTTCGCCGTTATCAAAAATCGTCGTCGCACCGTTGGACTAAAAAAATAACGCCACATTTGTGACATGGCACCTTTAATGCTTGCATAGTGTTACAACTTTGTCAGATAACAAACATGTTACCTAGACAATAAGTCAGGAGATCAGAATGAATTATGTGAAGTCCGTTCTGGAAAGCGTCCGCAAACGCAACACGACTGAACCCGAATACCTGCAGGCGGTGCAGGAGGTTCTGGAATCAATCGAGCCTGTTGTTGCGGCACGTCCCGTGTTGGAAAAAGCGCGTATCCTCGACCGCATCGTCGAGCCTGAGCGCACCATCATCTTCCGCGTGCCTTGGGAGGATGACAAAGGGGTGTTCCAAGTGAACCGCGGTTACCGTATTGAGTTCAACAGCGCCATTGGTCCATACAAAGGCGGCCTGCGGTTCCACCCGTCCGTTAACCTGAGCATCTTGAAGTTCCTCGGCTTCGAGCAGACTTTCAAGAATGCGCTCACCACGTTGCCCATGGGCGGCGGCAAGGGCGGCACAGATTTTGACCCCAAGGGCAAATCCGATAGCGAAGTCATGCGTTTTTGCCAGTCCTTCATGAGCGAGCTCTTCCGCCACATCGGTCCTGACACCGATGTTCCCGCAGGCGACATCGGCGTGGGCGGCCGCGAGATCGGCTTCTTGTTCGGCCAATATAAGCGTCTGCGTAACGAATTCACCGGCGTGCTGACCGGAAAGGGCCGCACGTGGGGCGGTTCGTTAATTCGGCCCGAAGCCACCGGCTACGGTTGCGTCTATTTTGCCCAAGAGATGATTAAACGCCGCAACGATGACCTGGCAGGCAAAGTGTGTGCGGTCTCCGGCTCCGGAAACGTCGCCCAATATACGGTCGAAAAACTGAACCAGTACGGCGCGAAGGTTGTCACGCTCTCCGACTCGACAGGCACAATCCATGATCAGGATGGCATCAACGCCGAGAAACTCGCGTACGTGATGGATCTGAAGAACGTCAAACGCGGCCGAATCAAAGAATACGCCGATAAATTCGGATGCAAGTACTTCGAAGGTAAACGTCCGTGGTTCGTCAAGTGTGATTGCGCCTTCCCGTCCGCGACCCAAAACGAAATCAGCGGTGCCGATGCGGCCACACTGATCAAGAACGGCTGCAAGCTGGTCGCCGAGGGTGCCAACATGCCGAGCACGCCGGAAGCCGTCGAAGCCTTCCAAGCCGCGAAACTCATGTTTTCGCCCGGCAAGGCGTCCAACGCCGGCGGCGTCGCCACTTCGGGTCTGGAGATGAGCCAGAACGCAATGCGCTTCTCATGGACACGCGAGGAAGTCGATGAGCGTCTGCACAAGATCATGATCGACATCCACCAACAGTGCTGGGATCGCGCCGAAGAGTTCGGCCACAAGGGCAACTATGTCATGGGCGCGAACATCGCGGGCTTCATGAAGGTCGCAACAGCCATGCTGGAACAAGGCCTCGTGTAACGGTTTTCAACCGATCATAAAAAAAGAACCGCGGGATTCCCCGCGGTTCTTTTTTATTCCGTCCGTCACTCTTTCACCAGAATCCGCGTAAAAGAGGATGGCATCGCCGTATATTCCAGCCATTGGGTAACGGCAGCCCCAGCTTTCTGGGTTCGGCTGACAGGCACATTCTGAGCAACCCTCCGCGCCGTAATGTCGGCCGCCAATTGGTCTGCGATCCATACCCCAAAGCGCCTGCGCAACGCCGTCAGGTCGAAACGGACCGTCCGCGGTTCGACAGCCGAATTATAGATGAAGATCACCAGCGTCGAGTCGTCCTCCGCCCACGCCGCCTGAACCCTGAACGAGCCGCTTTCTTCTGTCGGTACGCCGGTCGTAACCAGTGGCATAAACGCCGGGCAATTGTTATACATCGCCATGATCAGTCCAGCTTCCGTCAGCATGTTTCGCGCATACGTCACACGGAACAACACCTGCTCGGGATGAAATCGCGTGCAGAGATCGGCCGCCTCATTCTTCCGCAACCGCTCTATCGCCGCGTACGCCATTCCCAGCGACTCAAACCACGCGCCATAATAGCGGCGATCCGGTTCAGCGCCCGCCGACAGCCGCGCCATCACCTTTGTCACATATCGATCATACACGGGCATCAGAGCAGGCGCCCCCACGCTGACCGCGAGAGTCGGATCTTCTTTCCTCATCGCCGACGCATACGCGTTGCAGACACTCGCATCGGGTACGCCGCCCTTTTCCGTCACCAATTCCCAGCGCGTTACTCCCAGCGCAGCCGCACATCCATGCCGCATTCGCAATTTCGCCAACGGGCGGTCGTCAACCGCATTGCAGTATGCGACCCAGTCGGCCGCCAACTGCACACCCGCCGCCAGGTCGCGCACCCGATCATCTTTCACCCCCGGATGATACACCGTCACGCGCATGACCGGTTCGGTCCCGAGCAGACGGCACAGGCCCACGAATTCGACTGTACCAAAATCGTGGCCATCCTCCGCGCGGGCCATGGGGGAGACCGCACGACGCATCGTGCGCGGCCCCACACCGTCGTACCAGTTGTAAAAACCCACTTCCTCCTGATCGGGCCACCTCAACAGACACGGACGCACGAGACGCAACGCCTCTAACGCCTCATGATCCCACCCCTCTTCAGCATCATCAGGCAACATCGAAAACCCGCCGAACTCCATTACGCTCCCAGGTTCAATCTCAAAGGCACAACGGTATGCGCCGTCTTTGAGAGGCTTAACCGCAAAAGCCTTCTCCACATACTCTTTCCCTTTGACCGACACCCGTTTTTCAGTTCGTTCCTCCGGTGTCCCCCCCACCGGTTCAAACACAAAACGCAGCGCGCCGCGGCCTTCGACACGTCGGACATTAACGCGGATCGTATGCCCGATCCTCCGCCGCAAAATCCGCGTGGTCAAAGACACCCCCCGCGTTTCATCATCGGCATTCGCCACGCGAAACCGTTTGGGCCCGGCACCCGCTTCCGACACGGCCTTAACCGATACCCGTCCTTCAACCCCAAGACTCGCTTCAGAAAAGCACTCGGCCCGCAGCGGATTGCTTGGACCTTCTAAAAAACCGGTCTGGAACCCCAAACGCAGCGGATGACCATTTGTCGACGCAACGTGCGGCAACACGCGAACCGTGAACATTTCGCCAGAGGCCTCGGTCACGGCACCTTCCGTCACAACCGTCCTGAAGAATGCCCAAAGCAGCATTCCGCAAACCGTCACGCATCTGCCCTTTACCTTTGCTTTCATCATGCCTTATTTCACTAAAAGAAGAACCGCCGTCCTATCACCGGTTTCCGTAATCCTCCGCGGAAAAACATTCCGCTTAAGTGCCTTGCCGCGGTGCCGCCGAGAACAAAGCGAAAACGCAGATTCTTCCCTCATTTTTCGGAACAAGCGACAGCATTACTGCGGACGTAAAGGCTTCGTATCCATCCGAACAGAGAGCAAGGCGTTTGAGAAGACGATCGAATCCGCCATAAAATGGATCTGCCATTCTGATCCGTCCAGTTTTCGAAACTCGAGATCAAGCCCGAGCGGATCACTCCGCTTGATGGCGTTTCTGCCCAAGAAACGGTGCTGCGGCGCCGCGGTCAGCGCCACCACCTCGCGGCGCCGATCCACCGCAAACCACTCGTAACGTCCCGCCAGTTTCCCGGGAAGCGCGATGTAGTAACGAGTCGGCATGGCCAAAGGCCGGTAGAGCGTGGCGTCCTTTGCCTGCAGACCTTTGAAACAATAGGAAACATAGGGAAAATCGGCTTGTATCAAAATCGGCTTGTACCAGATAGCGGCAGCGACGCCGATCACAGCCAAGGCCAGCGCCACCTTAACCATATCGGGCATCCAGCGGCGCCACCGGCTTTTGGGCTGAACAGTCATCGCAGCCCCCCCCTGCCGATTAGACACCCCCAAAGAAACCTCCGCCGCAGAGTCCCTATCCGTCACGGGCATCACAGGCGCGCAAGGCAACGTCGCAGAACCACCCTCGAGGGATGCGCTCGGCCGCTCCATGCCGCCTGAAACGTTCGGCTTCTCTTTCTTTTTTTTGGATTTTGCCATTCGCGCGGTTATTTATAAACGGAGATGGACGCTGTGCAAAGCGATTTTTTGATTTTTTGTTCCAAGGAGGCTGCATCCAGCGTTGGGCACAGGAGCGTCAGCCGCCGAGGGGTCACAGGCAACACGAGTTTTTCGTCCACGCTCTTCAGTGCGACCACCCGCTGATCGTCAAAATCCGCCACGCGCGCCAAAAAAGGCGAAAGGTCAAGCGTGACGTTCGCGCTGCCGACAGCATTCCAGAACGTCGCTACGGCCCCGCCTTCAAACGGGCCGACCATCGCATGCAGATCCGGGTTGTTGCCGCATGTCACGGGACGGACAGCCACCAGCTCGGGCGAGAACCCCTGCCGTTTCAAAAAGGTGAATTCCTTACCCGGTTCACGCATCGGCGCTTGAGTCGCCTCCGAAAACCGATTCGCCAAACGGGCCGTTTCGTATTCTTTGATCAGGCGCATGATCGCCGGAGCAAGCGGATGCCGGTCCATCTCGCGGAAACTGGTTTGCAGCGATATGGGACAATTAAAGGCGATTGAACGACAGAGAAGGTATTCGATTTCGTCGAGCTGAAGCCCGTCAATCTCACGACCGTAGCGCTGTTGACGCGGCCACACGCCAAACCAGCCCAACTCGCCGGGCATCATGTCTCCGCGAAGGCTAAGCATATAGGCCACGCTGGTATCGATATGCTCTTTCACCGTTGGCCATTTTGCCGGAGGTTGCCCCGCAAGGATCGCGCCGCCCAGCGTGTTGATATACGTGTCAACCGTCGAACTGCGGGCAAACGAATGCCAAAGCCGATGAGTCATAATCGTGCCCATGTGGATCACGGGTTTGTTCAGCCGACGCATGACGCTCGTCTGGAACGCACTGACATAATAGTCGAAGCGACGGCGATCCACATCCTCGCCGCCATCAAAATAAACCATCCCAAAACCGCAGGTGTTGAAAATGTCGGCCAACCGCGCGTGCATCTCATCGGGGAGCGAGGTTTCCTGGTCAATGATGTACCCGTTAATGCACCCGTCCACGCCATAGTGATAACAAGGCGTATTCGCAGCATGCGCATCCGCCGCCGTTTTCCATGCGCCACGCTCACAGCCCATAAAAGTATCCCAAACGCCCTCGGGACCGATTTCCTTATAGCGGATAATCTCATGGCCGATCACCACTTCGCGATGTTTCTCAACGCCGCCCTCCCAATATGCTTTGGCAACTTTTGAGCTGCCCGGCCAATCCGACAGATTCGTACCGGTTTTGATCGCTGTCTGTTTGGCATCGATGTCCGCGGCCAATACGCCTTCGAACTGTCGCCAAAAGCGTTGGTCCGGAACGGGCGAAACGTAAGCATCCGTTTTGTTGACCTTAGACCCGAAACAGTGCATGCCGGTTGTTATGCCCTCCGCCTTGAGGCGCGCCACAAAAGCCTTCAGATCAGCAACCCCGTTCGGGAAATTCTGGGTATTGACCGTGTAGTGTCCGACAGACGAACACCACGCCCCCGAATTCAACATCACCTGCCGAACGCCCGACTCACGGCATAGACGGATCAGCCGATCCGTATCCTTTAATCCGGCACTCATAAAGAAATAAGAGCCCCGCACCCAGCTGGTATCCTTGACTGGCAAGCCTTCCGGAGTCTCGTTGGTCAGCAAACCATAGGCGTGAGAAACCGACTGAGCAACCCGTTTAAAGTCGGGTGTCCGACAGACGATGATCGCGGCCGCCGCGCCCTCCATTTTAGGACCCGGATTATCCTGCGCCGAAGCCATCAGACGGACATGCGGGATGACGCCTCCTTCACCCCGGTTAATCGCGGCGACGGTTTCCTCCAGCGAAACGTGATCCTGTCCCATAACCTGCGTATCCGTGTTGGGCGACACCGCCATCACGCAAAGGGCATGGTCCTGATTCCATCCGATGTTGAGGCGCTTGCCAACCGTTTCAGTGAAAGCCGGATCCAACATTAGGAAGCGCACAGCGGCAGGACGCGTGCCGCCAATACGGGCCACGCGAAACGTGATCCATGCCTCCGTCGTCTCAACGGCCAACGACACGGTCGTATCCGTGCCGACAAAACCCAGTTCCAATGCTTTCCCGTGTTGCCTCAGGGTATTGGCGGCATGCCATTTTCCATCTCCGGCCTGGATCTCGGCCAACGGTTCCAGCCGACGCGTATTGAGGCACTCCGTATTTCCTGGCTTCAGCATCAGCGAAAGCGGCACAGCCTGCGCACTGAGCCGCAACACCGCGCACCCGCATGACACGGTCATATCGGCGGCGCGCGTAAAATCCGGCATAGCCGACAGCATCAGACAGAACGACAGCATCCCCAGCGAGTGACGACCGGAAAAACGCCTCCTCATACCGCACCTCTTTGATGAATTTCCACTTAATGTTTCAAAGGGAAAGAATTACTTTTTTGAATAAGTATCGTAACAAAGCGCGTTAGGACAAGCAAGCGAGGCGAAGGAATCACGAAGAATCGAAGCTGTTGACGCACAAAAAAAGCGGCTCCAGAGGAGCCGCTCCATAAGGGACCTTCCGTATCACTATTTCTGATCGGGAGCCGGAGGCCGTTCCCCCGCCGAAGGCATGCCTTTGCGCATCTCACCAGCCGCGCGGGCGGGTCCCCCCGCCCTGTCTTTCGGCCCCATCTCGTGCAGCTTTTTCATAACCGCCGAACCGAGTATTTCACGGACTTTCAGTTTAGAACCGATCTCCAATTTGAAGAGCTCGGCCCGAGCCTGACACAGCTCGTCAACCGCCTTGAGTACCGTTTTCTCATCGGCGGAGTCACTCTTCATTTGAATATCCAGCGCCCATTCGGCCTTTTCCGCCGCCGCCTTCAGATCGATTCGCTTGAACTGCTGTTCCTCTACGATCTTTTTAAGCGCCGCCAACTGCTCTTCCGTTGCGCCGGCCTCTTTCAGACGCTTCGGATCAGGCAAAGATCCTTCATTTCCGCCCTGCCGCATCCGAGAGCGATCACGGCCCTCCGGCCGACCGGCCGGACGGAAATCCTGATTCTCCGGCCCCGGTTGTTCCGGCCGACCGCGACCGGCATCCGCCGGACGGCAATGCGGACGGTCTCCCTCACGGGGAGATTGTTCCTGCGGACCATCCGCCTGCGCCAGCGCCGAACCGCACATCACCGCCGCACCCATCATAACTGCCAACACGCGTTTCTTTTGCATACTTGCACCCCTTTCGTCAGATCCGTGCCGAGCACACTGTGTGCCCGTTACGTGTTAGAGTAAACACGATGGACATGACAACGGGGCAAGACGTGACGTGACAAACGTGTCATCCTTCGTTTCGTTAGCGAAGGGCGCAAGGAATAACGCGCCCCGCCTCAATTTGATACACCTGTTCACCCAAGGCGGAAGCCTCATCCAAATCGTGCGTCACATACAGCGCCGTAAAACGCTGCATGCGATGCAGCCGTTTCAAGTCCGCCATTAAGGAGACCTTCAGTTCTTTATCCAAACTGCTGAGCGGTTCGTCGAACAGCACAACCTCCGCATCGGAAGCCAATGCGCGCGCAAAAGCCACACGTTGGCACTGTCCGCCACTCAACACATCCGGTCGCGCGTACGCATACTCCTGCAAATCGATCCATGCGATCAGTTCCTCCACACGTTCCCTCACGCGGCTGCCCGGCAGATGACGGGCACGCAAACTGAACGCGATGTTTTCGAAAACAGTCAGATGCGGGAAAAGCGCATGCCGCTGAAACACCATGGTCACCGGCCGCCGTTCAGGAGCGACGTGCGTCACATCAAACTCATCGATCAGCACGCGTCCTGTTGAAGGCGTTTCCAGCCCCGCCAAGATTGCAAGCAACAGCGTTTTTCCCGAACCGCTGGGGCCGAGCAGAATGGAAAACTCACCGCGTGCCAACGTGAGGGAGATATCCCGCAATACCACCCGGTCGCCAAACCGTTTTCCGACATTGTCGAGCGTGATCATGCCTTCCTCCTCGACGTTTCCGACTTAAACACGAGTCGCAACAGGGTTAGCGTGAAAAACGAGATGACCGCCAAACAAAACGCGGCGGCTCCGGCCGAAGCCAGATCGCCTGCGGTGGCGCGCGTATAGATCGCCACAGGCAACGTCTCGGTCACGCCCGGAATGCAACCCGCCACCATGGCCGTCGCGCCAAATTCGCCCATCGCACGCGTCCAGCACATGACAAACCCGCTGACCATTCCTTCCCGGCTCAACGGAATAATCACATGAAAAAAGGTATAGGCTTCGCTTGCGCGGAGCAACGCAGCCGCAGCGGGAAGCGACGGCGGGATAGCCGTGATGGCAGAACGCACCGCCCGGATATAAAACGGCAACGCCACAAAGAACTGCGCAAGCACGATGCCGGCCTTGGTGAATATCAGGCCGATTCCAATCTTGTTCAGCGTACCGCCAATCGGTCCCGTGGGCGAAACCAACAGCAACAGGGCCAAACCCGCGACCATCGGAGGCAGTGCCACCGGAAGGTCGAGCAAAGTCTCCACCGCCGTCTTGGCAAAAAAGTCCCGCCGCGCCAACACATAGGCGACCGGCGTACCGAACAGCACGGCCAGCACGGCCGCACACAGCGACGTTTGCAGACTGATTCCCAACACCGGCAACAATGAGCCATCCGCCAACGCCTTCTTCAACGTCATCGGCGACACGACAAAGACATTACACAATGCCCCCGCTACAAACAGCGCCATCAGCGCCGTTAATCCCACGCACAACACATTGAAAGCCTTGGTCATAGGTCGCTAACCCGCCTTTGTTGTCTGCCCCGTAAAAGACACGTCGAAAACCGGCCGATACAATTCCAACACCTCATGCTCATCCAAATCGCGTTTCAAACGCCGAGCCTCTTGCCGCACGGATTCAGTCAATTGTCTCACCTCATCGAACTGCAACGTGATTCCGTGCGATGCAAAGAATTCCTTCACGCCGGCGGCCCCAGAATGCTTGCCGAGCGCAAACGCATGGCCCTCGCGTCCGAGCGCAGACGGCGGATACGCCGCGTAAGAAAGCGGGTCTTTCAGCAGACTGCGAACGTGAATACCTGATTCGTGCCGCAACGCCATCGCACCGGTCACAGGCTTCGCGAGGGGTACCGGCCGCCCCGACGCCTCAGACGTCAGTTGGCAAAGCGCCATCAGTTTTTGAGGCATCCACTCTAACGGAAGCCCTGCGGAGTACTTCAGCGCAAACAGAATTTCTTCCAACGGGCCGTTGCCGGCGCGTTCGCCAAGACCGTTCACGGTGCAGTCCAGCGTATCGGCTCCAGCCTGCACGGCCGCCAGCGCATTCGCAACCGCCATGCCGAGATCATTGTGCGTGTGGAACGAGACGTCCAGCCCGGGTGCGACAGCCTTTACACGGGCGATCAGCGCCGCCGTCGAAAACGGATTGAGAATACCTACCGTATCCGAGATGCGAACCCGAAACGCACGCAAGTCCGCGATTCGGCAAACCACTCGATCAAGAAAAGCGGCATCGGCGCGCCCCGCATCCTGCAAACCGACCGAAAACGCGCACCCGGTCTGCGACGCGAAAGCCAACACGCTGTCAAGATGATGCAAGACCCAATCCCGGCAACGATCCATCGACGCCAACAGAATGTCGGACACGGGAAACGACACATTGACGGTATTGACCCCGGCCTTGACGGCATAAAAAACGTCTTCTTCCAACGCGCGGCACCAACACGAAAGCCGCATCTTGAAGCCCTGCGCGGACAAAACCCGAAGGCCTGCCAACTCCTCGGCACCCATTGCGGCCGAACCGATCTCGGCCTCGTCCACGCCCAGATCATCCAAGGCCGCCGCGATGCGCAACTTATCGGCCAGGGAGAACACCACGCCCGGAGCCTGTTCGCCGTCGCGCAACGTCGTATCGCTGAATTTAATCCTGCCCGCAGTGTCAATCATGGCGTCCCCTTCACGCTTGGCAGGCCGTCAGGTAGACGTCCCTGACAACCGCCAAATTTACGGCCTTTGGTCTGAGCCCGACGGCCGTTCCGTTATCCTTTAGAACTTCGCGACAACCTCCCACCGAAAAAACACGGCCGTTTCGTCGGTCTCATAGTAATCGCCCGGCTCGAACACTTCAAGCTGTACCGCATGACTCAGACTGCTGCGTTTCCCGAGGAACCCCTTGAACAGAGGCGCTTCGTAGCGGGCATAGGTCAGATACCCTTTATAGGTATCGCCCGTACCGTTTGACGATTGATCGTCCTCGACGCAGAACACCGGCCCCGTGTGCAGTTTCAACTTCTGGTTTTTCAGCACGGCGACACTGCCCGCCAAGTGGGGATATATCAGGTTCGCCCAACGATAGTTCTTGTACTGGTCGCCCAACAACACGCTGAACCAAGTGGTCCGGTTGAACACCGCGTTCCAGTTGTTGTCGTCGCCCGTATTCGGTTTATCGTCACCCGACAGATACAGAATCGCAGGCGTGATCGTTGGCTTGAACGGGCTGTCTGGCGCAATGACATACGACACGCCGCCATAGCCCATATAACCGAAGAGACCGCGTCCGTCATCCGTCTCTCCTGTCTGCACGGCCAATTCCACCTCGGCAGAGAGCCGCTCGGAGATTCTCGGCAACAGCCGCGTACCGAACGTGTGGAAATCGCGACCGTACTTCTTGGCGCCAACATTGTGCGAGTGCGTTTCGTTCTTCCACACGTAGTAGAGCTCGAAGGGAAAAGCCTTCATCTCTCCAACCGTAAGGTAGACTCCCGCCCCCGACTCTTCGTTATCGGTATAGGTCGTGTTGATGGTTTCCATCGGGCGGTCATAGGGGCCTATGGCCGTTTCGTCGTAGTCGTCCATATAAATGCCGAAGACGTCGAGCGACGTTTTCTCTGTGAGGTGAACCGTTGCTTTCACCGCATCGAAATAGGCCGACCGAGCACCGTCAGCTGCGGAACCGTCCGATATGATGCGTCCGTCTCCGAACTTCATTTCCTGACGCCCCACACGCAAATCGAGCCGATCATCGACCACATTCTTCGCATCGAAGTAGAGGCTGTCGAGATACAGCTCGTCGGGAAAATCATACGTCGACATTCCCGCCTTATTTTTTCCCGTCCTCGTCGTGTAAACACGGAACTCGTTCGCAAGACGTCCATACAACGTATAGTCATCATACGACGCGGAACCCCACAACCGGGACCGCAATCGCAGCATGTTTTCCGTTTTTTTCGCCTTTACGCCCGTCCCCGGCAACACGTGCTTCAGCTCGTCGCGGAAACGCAAATCCGCGCCGCCGTCTAAGGTGAGCCCAGCGTCCTGTTTTTTGACGACCGCAGACCCGTTTACGGCTTCTTTTTTTGCGGCCTCCTGCGCCGGCACCCATACCGGCAAGGCGACCCACATCATCATGAGTGTTGTCATTAACCGTTTCATGATATAAGTCCTTTTACTTTGCCGCGAAGCCAAAATCTTTAAGCACCTTCACCGCATCCGGTGACACCATGAAGTCCAAAAAAGCCAAGGCTTCAGCCGCATTTTTTGCCGCCTTGGTCACGCCGCCGGCCAACTCGATCTTCACCCCGCCCGGCACCGCATACTCCGCCAGCATTTTAAGCTTCGCATCTTTCGCCGCAACAAGATCCGAGCCGTAAACAAACCCCACGTCCACCACGCCCTGCCTCAGCCACAACAGAACCTCACGGACGTTCGTGCCCTGTACATATTTCGGCGCATACACATCCCACAGCTTTTCGCTTTCAAGCAATTTCTTGGTGTAGCGTCCAGCCGGAACCGAAGCGGGATTGCCGATGCCAATCTTTTTCGCGCCATCCAGCCAGAGGGGCAACGCGTCCCCTTTCGGCGCGCAATTCTTGCCCGCCACCGCAACCAACGTATTAACGGCCACGACACGAACGCTGTCGAGCGCAACGACCTCCGCCATGTTCGATGCTGTTCCGCCGAACCAGCGGTCCGCCCCGATGAACACATCACACGGCGCGCCATTCAGCACCTGGGCCCGCAACATCCCCGTCGCGCCATAGACGAGGATAAGTTTGACTTCAGGATGCGTCTTCACATACAACGGTTGAACGGTCTTCATCACATCCGTGAGACTTGCCGCCGCCGCCACATAGACATCGCCCGCCCAAACGGACACTGTCATCATTCCCGCCAGTATCATTACCAGCCGTTTCTTCATAGTATACCTCGTTGAGTTTTACACACCGCGCGGACATTCACGCGGCGTTTGACACCTTGACTTTCGCAAGGATCAAGCCATTTTGTGAAAACGCAACGCCCAAGAGTTGTAACTCTTTTCT
>Ga0172378_10004270_pt1 | contig 13411 bp, 11 predicted proteins | sample GrowelOW332metaG_FD_119755 | JGI IMG/M metagenome (GOLD analysis project Ga0172378, IMG submission 119755) | Groundwater microbial communities from an aquifer near a municipal landfill in Southern Ontario, Canada - Pumphouse #3_1 metaG | ecosystem: Environmental > Aquatic > Deep subsurface >...
ATATCTAGGGCAATCACAGTTACTGCAGTCATCCAAATAGAGGTACCACTGCCTAATAAGGCCACCACCAAGAACTGACTTGCGCCTGCATACATCGAGCAGGACAAAAACAAGGCTTCCCAGGCGCTAAAACCAAATTGCGTGGCCGATACACCAAACGCAAATGAAACGGGTAAATAAGTAAACATGATGGCTTGGCTATCTTTAGCACCTTGCCAAAAGCCTGCGGGTTGCGCGGGCAATAATTGCTGTTCAGACACGACACACCTTGTGGGGGAGCGGAACTTAAGAGAAAGAAGATTGAGTATTCTACTTGAATTCACTAGCATAGTGACGAAATGTTTTAAGGTGAATCAGATGAGAGTGAAAGTTAAGCATCAAGTTGCTGTAGCTGCTCTGTTGGCTGTCTTTGGGCTAAGCGCATGTGGTCAAGACAACGCTGCCCCAACACAGATTAAAGCGGCACCTAAACTCAGTCATGATGCGACTGAATATGCCACTCAAGCTTGGCAACTGATCAATCAGGTGGATGGATTAGTCTATGCCAAAGACATGGCAAAAATTGAAAATGAAGTACGCATCCCTGCACGTAAACTCAGTACCGATTGGCGTATTAACGTAAAAATGACCGACTCAGTGACTGAAGGTACATATGCACTGTGTCGTAAAGCATTAACCAGTTTAGAAGTTTGGGCGCGCATCACGTTAGAAAACACCGCATCGGCAGCACAAAAGCAGCTCGATTATGAGCGTGATAAACGCCAATGTGCGGATGCCTTAGAGCACCCTGAATTAGGCAACACCGATCCGAAACAAAAAGGCAATGCGGTCGTGGTTGAATCCTAAAGTGCACCATATGAGTGCGCTCATATAGGTCTGAGTGCATAAAAAAAGCCCCAATATGGGGCTTTTTTTAAAGTGATTTATACGTTAAAGCGGAAGTGCAAAACGTCACCATCTTGTACGATATACGTTTTACCTTCTAAACGCCATTTACCAGCTTCTTTAGCGCCTGCTTCGCCGTTGTACTGTACGAAATCTTCGTAAGCAATACATTCAGCACGAATAAAGCCTTTTTCAAAGTCAGTGTGAATCACGCCTGCTGCTTGTGGTGCAGTTGCGCCCACTTTTACAGTCCAAGCACGAACTTCTTGTACACCTGCGGTAAAGTAGGTTTGTAAGCCAAGTAGGGCATAACCGGCACGAATCACCACGTTTAGGCCTGGCTCTTCCATATCCATCGCTTCTAAAAATTCAGCACGATCCTCATCTTCAAGCAATGAAATCTCAGCTTCAATTTGGTTGCAAAGCGGTACCACAATCGCATTTTCAGAGGCAGCTAAGGCTTTGACTGCATCAAGATGTGGGTTGTTTTCAAAACCATCTTCCGCCACGTTGGCAATATACATTGTTGGTTTTAAAGTTAATAAACCAAAACCACGCACCAATTTACGCTCGTCATCATCTAAATCGGCAGCACGCGCAGGTTTACCTTCATCAAGTAACGGTAAGATTTTTTCTAAAACTGCTTTGGTTGCTACAGCTTCTTTGTCGCCACCTTTTGCAGATTTTGCTAAACGTGTTACCGCTTTCGTCACTGTTTCTAAATCGGCTAAAGCTAATTCAGTGTTAATGGTGGCAATATCGTCAAGCGGGTCAATTTTACCATTAACGTGAATCACGTTTTCATCTTCAAAACAACGTACCACGTGAGCAATCGCGTCAGTTTCACGGATATTGGCTAAAAATTGGTTACCTAAGCCTTCACCTTTTGATGCACCTGCCACTAAACCTGCAATATCTACAAATTCCATAGTGGTAGGTAAAACACGTTGTGGTTTAACGATCGCGGTGAGTTTATCAAGACGTGGGTCAGGTACAGGTACAATCCCTGTGTTTGGCTCGATGGTACAAAACGGGAAGTTTTCCGCAGCAATTGCAGCTTTGGTTAATGCATTGAACAGGGTAGATTTACCAACGTTGGGTAAGCCAACAATACCACAATTAAAACCCATGAAATTACTCACAAAGTGTTATTTAAAAATTGCTGCTGATTTTACAACAAAGCCAAGCCAAAGTCATGAACATGCAGTGCGGTGCTGGATTTTTCATACGCTTGCATACAATTGGTGTTAAATCACATTGTGTTTGGCTTTTAATATCGCTTAAAGTAACTTCAAAGCCATCAGCTTGTCGATGAAAGAAAACCACCACGGAGTTTGTATGCGTACACTTTACCAGTTTCCTTTATCACATTTTTGTGAAAAAGCACGTTGGTTGCTCGATCATAAAGAACTGGATTATGTGGCACACAATTTAATCCCTGGGGTACATCGCGCTTTTACTCGTTTAAAAACCGGTCAAAATAAACTGCCCATTTTAAAAGATGCTGAACGCTGGATTGTGGGCAGCACCGATATTGCACTGCATTTAGATGAATATTATCCAGAACATCGTTTATTACCTGCAGATGAGAGTTTACGTCAACACGCTTTACAAATGGATGCACTTGCCAATGAAATGGGACGTCATGTACGCCGTTGGGTATTGGCACATGCTCTACAAGGCAGTGATGAATCGGTTGAAATTTTAATTGGTGAAAAAGGTTATATGCGCCAATTTGATAAATACACCCGACCTTTAATTAAAAAATTAGTCTCCACGGGTTATCAATTAAAAAGCGATAAGGTGGCTGCTTCAAAAGCTGAACTTGATGCCATGATTCCTAAGCTCAATGCGCAACTAATTAACAACAAGGGCGGTTATTTGTTGGGTTCACGTTTAGGACTGGCTGATATTGCAGTATGTAGCATGCTTGCTCCAATTTTGGCATTACCCAACACACCGTGGGAAACCGAGCAACTGGATACTTTTTCAGCAGAATTTTTAGCCTATCGTGAATACTTACAACAACTACCTCTAGGGCAATACATTGCACGGGTGTATGCAACCGAACGTCGTGCTCGCGTAGACTGGCGCGGTATGTAATTTTTTTTGAGATAAATTTTTCAATAAAGAAGCTTTAATGGGTAAATAAATCATAATTTTTTACTTAAATGGTATTTTTTTGCAGAATTGCTTAATAAAGTGAAAAATCAGTTCAAAAAGGCTTTTATTTTTTTAAATTTAGGAAAATAATTTAAATTAGATGTTGTTAATCTATATTGCAAGGGTGTGATGGGGATCGAAAAGAGTAACAGGCTCAATAACTGATCAAGTTAGGTGGTCTTTATCCATAAGGTCTCGATTCGACTGAAAACGCGATTTACCACAAGTGAATTGGCACAAGCTATAGGTTAAAAACGTATAGTGGTTGCAGTAAAACGATTTAACGTTTTCCTCAAACACCCTAAAAAATTCTATACGGCATCATCTATTACGATAAACATAATACGCGAGGATGATGGCATGCAACTTGATCGCTTTGATAAACAAATTCTCGAAATCCTGACCCATCAAGACTTAAATCTCAATGAACTCTCAGAGCGGGTCAATTTGTCGGTCAGTTCGGTGCATCGTCGGATTAAGCAACTGATTGATCACAATATTATGACCCAATTAAAACGGGACTTAAATTACGAAAAATTGGGCTTTAGCTTGCATGTCTTGTTACAAGTTTCATTAAGTAAACATGATACCGACACTTTTGCCAAATTTTTAGAAGCTCTTAAAGATATTCCAGAAGTGATTCATGCCTTTTTAGTGACAGGGCAATCGGCAGATTTTATTGTAGAAGTGGTGGCTAAAGATATGCAAAGTTATAGTGAGGTCTTGCTGCAACGTATTGGTAAAATTGAACATGTTGTGGCGCTGCATTCAAGTTTTGTGATTAAAGAATATGACGTATTTGATTGCCACAGTTTACTGAGTAAAGCCTAAAAGCAAAAAACGCGCTCGAAAGCGCGTTTTAAAATTCATGACAGATTAAGCATCTAATTGATTGAGTACATCATCTGAGAATTCAACGTTGGTATAAACGTTTTGTACATCATCTAAATCTTCAAGCATATCAATCATTTTCATGATTTTTTTCGCTTGTTCAATATCAGTGATCTCAGCTTTTGTTGATGGGCTCATAATCACTTCAGCATTGTCTGATTTTAAGCCGGCAGCAGATAATGCATCTTGTACATCACCAAAACTTTCAGGGGTGGTGATGACTAAGATTTGATCTTCAGATACTTCAATATCTTCAGCACCGGCTTCTAATGCCACGTCCATGATTTGATCTTCTAAAGATAGATCTTCAAAACTAATTTCACCACGCTTAGTAAACAAGAAGGCCACTGAACCGTTAGTGCCCAAGTTACCATCAGTTTTGCTAAAGCAATGACGTACATCAGGTACAGTACGGTTTAAGTTGTCTGTCATTGTTTCCACAATCACAGCCACACCACCAACACCGTAACCTTCATAGGTGACTTCTTTTAAATCATCGTTATCTTCACCACCAGCACCACGTTGGATCGCACGGTTGATGACATCGCGTGTCATGTTAACAGATAAGGCTTTTTCAACCACCGCACGTAAACGTGGGTTGCTGGCTGCATCTGCACCACCGAGTTTAGCGGCAGTTGTCAGTTCACGGATGTATTTAGTAAATAACTTACCACGACTAGCATCTTGTTTTGCTTTACGATGCTTAATATTGGCCCACTTGGAATGACCCGCCATGCGAAATATGCTCCTTGTAGATTGGCCTTATGCCGATCAAATTGAGGTGAATTCTAGCATAAGGCTTTTTTTCGGATAAAGGGTTTTATAGCGAGTTTTTATGGATTTGTGCACTACTTTGAACAGTTCAACCTAAAACATTATGCTAAATGCATGAATACTTAACGCTCAACAGCTTATCTTTGGTCACATAAACGTCATATGAGCAGCTTTACTTTTTGTAGACCACTAAATTTAGCTTCTAATCAATAGGCCACGGCTTGAGATATTTTATGGTTTTTTATGACCAGATAATATAGGTATTTTTTATAATTAATTTAGCGTTTTTATGTCTTATTTGATGCTTTGTTAGATATTTAATATATTGTTTGATATAAATTAAATCTCAAATAGTCACTAAATGCTCTTTTCACTGGCTTAAATACCTATTAGACTTTTGTCTTAGGTGATTGTGTTCAAAAAAGCTATTTTTTGGCAATCAAGCTTGATAATGGAGTAATCTTAATGACAATCTGGTCTATGTTGTGTGTAGCATTTGTGGTTTTTATGCTTGTCGTGGGCTGGTCATTGCTCGAATTTTACTTCGAATCACGTAAAGAAAAGCATTTAAGCACCAAAATGGTCTATCCAATGCCAAAGAATCATATTCCTATTAAACGCACTGCATAAATTGTGAACGTGGTAAAGTGCTTTAAATAATTCTATCAATTAATTGTTTTTTTATATCACTAAACTTAGAATTTGATGTTATCGGTATGAGTTTTTGTAGCATTTATTTATTGCTGTAGTCAAATTGTGCATAAAAAGATGTTGTCTGAATAAGCGTTTGAATCTAAAACACTTGTTTTTTATGATTTTCTTAGTTAGTATTCTTGCCGCTAGAGAATGTTTGTATTGAATATCTAAGCATTATAGGGCCTATAGCTCAGTTGGTTAGAGCAGCGGACTCATAATCCGTTGGTCGACAGTTCAAGTCTGTCTGGGCCCACCATATAAAACAACCACTTACGTGTACTAATCGTAAGTGGTTTTTTTGTTTTTGCAAGCTAGTAAGCAAATGGTAAGCAGATGAAATCAACTTAAACAAACAGTTTTTTGTATAGTTCTTCTAGGTTTGGATCTGTGCTTGGAATGAAGTCTTGAAGTTTCGGGTGAATGCGGAAATCTGCTTCGGCTTTTGTAGATATCTCTTTAACTTCACTAGACCAGTTTTTCCTTCTGTATTCTCGCCAATTTAATTTAATTTTGAGTGGTCGACTGTATCCTTTTAATTCTATAAGGAAGATCTGATCACATAATTCATCAAATAAAAAGACATGTGAACGATGGAAGTGAGGATTTCTTTTTAGTAATAACTCTAATGAATTGATGAGGAGTGAACAGCAATCATTAGAAAGAGCGGTACTATTAATGGTTACTCCCCAGTGATGCAATAAATACAATGCACATAGGCTGTCGAGTGAGCCATAGCTTGCTATATGTTTTAAGCAACTCTTATCAAAGTCTTTAATACGTCCATTGGATGAAATGAACTCTACGATATGGTGAGGTAAAGTAGCTAATACTGATAATATAAGATCTTCATCAAATGTTTGATATTTCAAGATTTTCCATAGAGGATGGTTAATAATATTAGATGAGCCAATACATTTAGATTCAACATTATTTATCTGGTATTTTTGTGGTGTGGATAACCCACATTTATACTTTGTAAATAAGTTCTGTACCTTGTAATCTTTGTGGTATCCATAAAAAAATTTCTCCATATCATAATCATTTTTATATTTCCCAAAGCTTACTAACTGATTATAAAAAAAGTCATACCAACTTATTGTTTTTGCAAAATCTAACCTAGTTCTTCGCGGGCGGCCCATGTATCACTCTGACTGACTAAAGTACAACTTATCTTAACTGAAAATTTAGAAAGAAAAACATTATTTTGCAAAGTATTATTCCAAATTGATTTGTGGTGTTATGACTCTAAATCAACAAGGACACAAAAAAATGTCATTTAAGCATAAACATAGGCCGATTACAGATGATCGACTTGTACTAACTACTAAAGAGACAGCTAGGCTCTTAGGGTATGCAGAACAAACTTTACGTAAGTGGGCTTTATATGAAAATGGCCCAATTAATCCTATTAGATATGGACGTACTCTTCGCTGGAGTAAGGCAGAAGTCTATAAATTTGCCCGGGTGAAAGAAGACTAATTTTGAAGATGGTATGGACTAATTGCTCATACCTATTTACTAGGTTTCAACATGCAAAAAAAATCATTTGAAGTTCTGATCAAACTCAGAGCAGTTTTGATATTAGATTTACCAGACTTTATTCGAGGTTTTATCTTGAATCTTAAAAACAAGTTGGATGCTTACATCAAAAGAATTCTTAACACGGGGGCGAAATCGAATAAAGCCGTTGATGAATTTGAGGTCCTAAAATGGTTAGTCGATAAAACTTCTTTAGATTTGGAACAGATTCCAAAGCACAAACAGAAACATGTGCATGCTGTGCTGTTTACCTGTTTTTTTACTCAATTGTCCGAAGCCTTAGGTCTGCGGTTATCACAGCATATGCGATCGGATCCAAATCTGCAGCGTCATGTTCAATTGAGTGCCAGCACCTATAAAAAATACTTCAAGTTGCATAAAGACTTGAACCTCAAGTTAGAGCAAAACCAAATTTTCAATTTTTACCCTAAAAAATTATGGTGATTTTATGAGTCAAAATGATAAATCTTCAGTGTTAGACGAAGAAACCAAATTATTGGAAGAATGGGTCAATCAGTCCCTGAGCGAAAAAAAACAAATTTTGAATCAGCTCCTTGCGCAAGATCAGCAGGCACAGGAACTGTATGCTGCTGCTCACAAAATACATGTGGTGATTAAAAATAATCGGATAGTGACACAACAGAAATTATTAGCAGGCTTAACGCAATGGACTAAAAGTGCATCTATAGGACAACTAAGCGACCAACAAAAAGCAGCATTCATCTATTCCTATCTTTTGACTGCAGTCTTGTGCGAAATGCTGAAGGGAATCATCTTGTTAGAGCCTCAGATTACAAGGGATGAAAAGGATGAAAAAAAGGTTATTCTAAATAATTGTAAAAACAACAATAAAATCAATACAGTATCTTATAATTTAAAACTTCTTTTGCAAAAGCAGTTATCGAATACTGAGAAAAATAAACTGTTGTATAAAAAAGTTACACGAAAACTCCAAGCTATGGATGAATTTGATGCCAACGAGTTAAAAATTCTTTTAGAGCGTAAAACAATAAAAAATGATTTTGAACAGCTTAATCTTGGCCGCTATATTCAACAATTTATGATTGTTTTCAACGAGATTGCCAATAGTAGATTAAATTCAACAGTAATTAATGTTCAGGCTTTAATTAACGATATTAAAAAGGGCATGACCTATAAATCTGATTCAGGCACATCATCGTTGGATGTAGAGAATGAGGATACTGGACAAGATACAGACGTCAATAATTCTGATCCTGAACAGGATGAGATCGCCAAGCGGGTGAAGGGGAGTTTCTCTGACGACAAACAGAAACAGCTTGAAAAGCAAGCTAAGCGAATTCAGCGACGTGACTTAGCCTGTAAAACTAATCCGCTTTATCTGAAACCCAGTTTATTAACTGAGGTATATCAGCGATTGCACGAGTGTTATCAAGAAAATACGAGAAATGATGCATATCAATCGGCTCTAGCTGTGTGTGGTCTGATGTGTCTCTTGACCGGTCTGAGTCCAACGGTCTTTCAAAAGATCAAGTATTTGATTGGTATTGGTAGAATTAAAAAAAAATCAGTCAAAAAAGTCATCCATTATTATTGGGTGATCGATCCCAAGCTGAATGCCAATCATTCCGGTGCCATGCAAGATAAAGCACAGCGTTATAATCGGGCCTTAACCCTAGAATGGCGCATACCAGCACCCTGGATCACCAGTTTAGAGGCTTTAGAGGAACCTGAATTTTGTGTGATTGAGTACAATAATTTTTTGCGGGAAGTCTTTAAAGAGCATCAGATTGGTGAAATCACCTGCGGGATGTTAGAGCGACAAATCTATTTCCATCTGGATATGGAGACTGGTGATAACCTAGTCGCACACTTGTTGGCTAATCGAGATACTCATCATATCGTGCAATGGAACTATGAAGGGCGTCAGATCGATCAAATCGACCAGCATTTTCAAGGCTATATTAATGTTCTATTAGACCGTAGAAAAGGTGATCCATGGATTGAGAATGAACACCCTGGCCATATTTTTCATCGTGAGGAACGTATTGGTAGTCAGCGATGCTGGACTGTAGAGGCCGCGAGTGAATTTTTTAATCAGCTTTATCATTTTGTCAAAAACACATTAGCCAATACTCAAGCGAATCTGATCGAGAAGCTGAATGCTTACAGCATTTGGATGTGGCATCTTTCCTTAATCTGCCTGACGGTACGTCCAATAGTCGGCATGCCGGGGTTACTCAAACATTACGATCCTAAGGCACAACTGCTTTATGTGCATGATAAAAAAACCGATTCACGAAAAGTAGGACGTCCTGTTCCTGTTACAGGCTACTGGCAGGATCATTTCAATGCATATCGAAAATATCTGACGCAAACCATCGAGACACTCGGGATAACTAGTTTTAAAGTGAAATTGGAAAATGATGGTTTTATGCTCTATGTCATCTCACATCCTCGGATCAAGTCCCAAAAAGGTCAGGTGAATCTTGCGGAAGTCGTGGAGCATTTGGAGTTACAGCCCATGTCTGCTGATTTTGTCACGAATTACCTTAAAGAGACCGTGCAGATTTATAAAAACTGGCCAAGGCATTTCACTAAAAATCATCTCGCCTTGAGTGGTGACATTCACAATACGCTATATACCCATGATAAGCAAAGCATGGGATTCAGTCACATTTCTGGATTAAGCCCTTATTTCTACAAACACGACATTCAGCAGCAAGTTAAAAGCTTGCTCAACAAACTAGAAATCGCAAAGCTTGAAGTGCTTTAAAGGACCATCTTGTGCTTGATACATCACTCGTTACGCAATTAGAAAATGCCATTAAAAGAGAAATCGCCGACATTTTTAAAGAAATTTCTCAGCTGATCACTGCTACATACACAGATGTAAATTCTGACCTTGCTCAAATTGATTTTAAGTGGCTTGATCAGCAAATTCTGGACAAGTTCAATATCCATAGAGCAGTTTTAGAGCAGCTCTGCCAAACATCCAAATTTAAGGACAATGCTGCAGATTACCTTCAATTCTGTTTTAAACAAGTGAAACAGATTTGTAAGGAGAAAAACCAGCAGTGGCAAAAGGATTACCCTTCCTATGCCGAGAGCTATGAGATTAAGTTGCCCGATTGGATCGTCTACACACCTAAACGTCTGGACAATATTTTTTCTGTTTACAAACTACAGCAGGGCACTATGCTCGCCAAGGTAAAAGAAGAACTTTATTTAAATTGGGGGGATTATCTCGCACAACAAACCCAAGGCATCCTTTTAGAATCTACAGATAAAGAGCAACAAAAATTAGTGAATACCTTGTTTGAATGTCTGTGTATTTCATTAATTTTTGATCAGGGATGCATGCAACCTGAACGACTGATAGCCATTCATGATGCGATTTTTCATATGAACCTGGATAGTGGCTTGCTTCCGATCTATTCAGGTGACGAAAAGGTTCAAAAAGCTTATGTCTTTTCATACACGTTGCCCTCGACAAAGTATGGCAACATCTATCGTCAGGATGGCGAAGAAGAGGCGGAGTTATGGCAAACCCAAAATATTTATTTCAATGCCTTTGCGATGCTATGTTATCGACGGATTCAGGAGCTAATCAATAGATCGCAAGGGCATCAATTACAAAGCACTTCGCCATTGCTGTGCTGGGAAAAAGAACAGAGTGAAATTGAAACGGGGAATCAGCCTGAAGCCTTACTGCTAGAAAAACTTAAAATCCATTTAAACATTGTACTGAATATGGCGGAGGAGGGGGACTCTAGAAAAGCACGTGAGGATCAGCAGCCATTTACACAGCTTAATCACGTGAAGCTATTTTTAAAAGGCTTGGAAAAGACCGGTTTTGCCATTTTTAAGCATATGGATTATGTCTTGTGGCAAGAGATTCCTAATCTGGATGTGTTAAGTACCAGTGTACTGAACAATCAGATCATCACTTCGCCTTTAATCTATGAGCAGTATACACAGCTCTATGATCAACCCGATTGCTGGAAAACTATTCAAGCTAGAATCAAAAATCTTGAAAAAAAGCCTCAAGTCTTAGACTTGGAGATGCCTACAGTTACAGTCAAAACATTTCATGATCGACGAACCGGTCAACGTCATGAGCTGAAATCCTGGCTTTTATCTTTTCATCAGGATATCAAACCCAAACAGCTTGCGGATCAACTCCAAAAAAGCATCCAAAAATCTGAGGACTATAAATCTGCGTATGAGGCTGGAAATGGCGAGTACCTAGATTATGTAGTGGCTATTGCACATTTACGCGTGTGTCAGTGGTTAGAAAACGAATTTGCTTATCATGGGAAAGCAGCGATTAAAGTCTCAACAATCAAGCGTTACTATAGTAGTTTTGTGCTTGACCTACTTTGTTATGTTCTAGAACAGCAGATCAATCTAGATACAGCCACTGAAGAGCAGTTTGAGGAAATGTATCGCACGATTGTTGAAGAAAAACTGCTGAATGATCAGAAAAATCATAAAACGACCGCACAAACCAACAACAATAAAAAATACAATACCTCGGGTTATGCCTTTGATCGGCTGAAAGCCTTTCACCAATACTTAGTCAAGAATCATCGTGCACCGATTGTGCAATATTTATATGAACGTCAAAGTGACGGTTTATTTTTAAAAACCAGACTCATTAGTCCGCAGATGTTTCAATTGATGATACGGATTCTTAGAGAATACCCAGAAGCTTTGGGTCTGACTGAGCAGGATGCAACCTGTCTAGAATGGGTCTATACATTGGCATTTAGACTGGGCTTGCGTATTGATGAAGCTGCCGGGATCTGTATCGATGATTTTGTATCTCCGCAGTTACGAAAACATCCTGACAATCGACAGCTCTATTATGTGTTTGAATCCGCATTAGATCAGCAGAAAGACGATCGATCTCACCATAAAATGAGAAAAACAATGGGTGATATTGATGATCTCACCCTTAGGATTCGTCTAAATTCTGAGCGTGATCTGAAAAGTGATAATGCCACGCGTCAGTTTGATTTAGCTTATTTTTTAGCACCGGACGAGTTCACAGGATTTTGTCGCTTTTATCAAAACCAGTTACCTGGCTCTAAAGCGACTGCAGCAGTCTGCAATAGAAAAATCAAACAGCTCTTTATGCTGGGTGAACAACCTTTATCCAGTACAAATTTATCAAAAATTACCCAGTTGCTGTTTAATACTGTATTAGGGACAAACGATCATCAATATACCTTTCACGCTTTCAGGCATAGTACCGCTTCACATTTGGCTATCCTTTTAAAAGGCAGCATAGCACTGGTACGTTGTTTTACTGACTATGATTCCGAGTTTGGGCGTAAGCTTAAAAAGCACATTTTACCCAATATGAAGGATGCTTCATCGCGTAGTGCCCAAGCCTGGTCTCGACTTGCGTATCTGATGGGGCATGAAGACATTCGGATCACTGCAAGACATTATCTGCATCATCTGAATATCCTGATTGCTGACATGTTTTATCAAGCAAACCGTGAATATTCACCTCAATTGATCAAGGCATTATTAGGCGATAGTCAGTTGATGCATCGCGATTTCAAGGTTAAATTTCAGTCGAATGAAAGAGATATTTTAAAATTGATGAAGAAGATTCATTCACACACAGAAAATAATTCTCAAACTGCTGCATTAAAGAGCAAGAAAAAGCAGAAGCAGCCTCAACAACAGGACGTATTTTTATACCGTGAAACATTTCTAGACGAATACCGGAAGTGGCGGGAAAAAAAAGAAAAAGCAACGATCGATCCTGAAGTATTGAAATTCATTCAATCGATCAGCCAGTCGTTTTCTCTCTATACAAGTCACGTCAAAAATGATGCTAATCATGAGGATCTTATCGGTTTTACTTGGAAGAAAATGGTGACATGGTCTAATTTCTATGAGATTGAGCAACCTTTTAACTTAAATAAAAATGTAACCCAGAAAGATCTTAAACATTTTTTTGATTGTTTAGAAAGCAAAATTTCTCTAGAAAAAGATCGTCCTATTTTGAACTTTAAGGCATCATCTAAAAATGACTTGATTGACTATCAAAGATTCTTAGATTTTATCAATAAACTTTATTCAAAAGATTTAGATAATTTTTCAAAAGATTCAGATAATTTTTCAAAAGATTCAGATAATTTTGAATGGGATGAATATAATCCGAGTGAATTTAATAATGTAAAAAAGGGCGAGGTGAAAATAAAAAAATATAAAATATGGAATAAAAAAGATAATAATTTTATTCAAAAGATGCTGTTACAAAGCGTCTTTTACAAGATGAAAGAGTGCTGATGGTATCAAAAAAGAGTGCTGAGAGGTTCTATCAGAGGTTGACGATATCAACGGAAATTTATCAAAAAAAATACATTGAAAACATATGGATATTGTTTTAACTTTGCAACTTGGTTTTTCTGAGTATTTCTTTGCAGATAATTTGGTTTTTTTAGCGCTCAAAAATGGGGAA
>Ga0172378_10004271_pt1 | contig 13409 bp, 12 predicted proteins | sample GrowelOW332metaG_FD_119755 | JGI IMG/M metagenome (GOLD analysis project Ga0172378, IMG submission 119755) | Groundwater microbial communities from an aquifer near a municipal landfill in Southern Ontario, Canada - Pumphouse #3_1 metaG | ecosystem: Environmental > Aquatic > Deep subsurface >...
ATTTTACTATTTCTTTTTCTGATATGATAGGACAAAAACGCGACCGAGATATCTCTTATCCAAGACAAATAGCAATGTTTTTATGCCGCGAACTATTAGATGTTTCTTTTCCTAAAATCGGCAATGATTTTGGTGGGCGTGATCATTCTACTGCTATGCATGCATATAAAAAAATTAATGACACTAAAAAATCTGACAGCCAATTAATAAATGATTTAAAACATTTAAATGAAAATATCATAGAAAAATTTTACATAAATTCATAAACATATTATGAGTAATCTTATAAACATATTATGAGTAATCTTATAAATAACTGTTGAAAACTTTGTTGAATTTTTAAGCATTGTGAACTATTGTTAATTAATTTAAATTTTATCCACATAATTGTACGAGTCATATTTGTGATTGTAGCTGCATAAAATGGGGTTTATCCCAAACATCCATAGTGCCTATTATCATTACTATTTATTATAAAGAAATTATTAATATTATGAACGGAGGCTTAAATTTATGAAAATTATTTGCCGCAAAGAAGATTTACTTTATGGAGTACAAACAGCATCTCGCGCTGTTTCATCTAAAAATGAATTACCAATTTTAAGCGGTATGTATTTAAAAGCTGAAAACAATTCTTTAACATTTAAAGCCACTGATCAAGAAATTGCCATTGAGGTTTCTGTTTTTTGCGAAGTAGAAGAAGCCGGTGAAATTGTAGTACCCGGTCGTTATTTTAATGATTTAATTAAATTTTTACCGGAAGTACCGATTGTATTAGAAAGTTATCAATCAGAACAATTAATAGTTAAGGATAATAGTTCTGAAACCTTAATTCGTTGTTTAGATCCGTCGGAGTTTCCAGCTATGCCGCAAAATATTATCGGAGAAATTTCTGGTAAAATCAGTGCCAAAGCATTAAAAAAATTGATTAAACAGGTTAGTATAGGAACTTCTAATGATGAAATAAGACAGGTTTTTTCTGGCATTTTATTAGAAATTGAAGAGAATCAAGTTAATATGGTTGCAACTGATACACATCGTTTAGCTTTAGGTTCGGCTGTTTTTGAAGGTGTTGGTGTGGGTATGGTTATTTTACCTAATAGAACCATGCAAGAAGTATTAAGAATGTTAAATGGCGTTGAAGAAGCCATAGAAATTGTTATTAGTAAAAACCAGGTTTATTTCAAAATCCAAAATATTATACTTACAACTAGAATTATTAGTGGTCAGTATCCGCCTTATCGTCAAGTATTGCCTGCGCAAAATCTGTATAAAAATAATATAGTAATTAGTAGACAAAAGATGTTGTTAGCTTTAGAAAAGGGTTTATTATTAAACAGAGAAGGTAATCGTAATAAAACCAGTATTATGACACTGAAGTTTAGCGAAAATAATTTAAATTTAAGCGCAGTTGTTCCTGATATAGGTCGTACTAAAGATGATTTTGAAGTAGTTTTAGATGGTGAAGAAATGCAGTCAGCTTATAATGCTCGTTATTTATCTGATGTCTTGAAGGTTATTGATGAAAATGAAATTATTATGAAAATGACGGGGCCGACTACACCGGCAATTATTACACCTTTGGTTGACGAAGAAGGAATCAGTAGTTTCTTATATTTGATTTTGCCTGTCAGAACAATTAATTAACAGGAGCGTTATTTTTGTATTTACAAAATTTGCGTGTTAATAATTTTCGTAATTATGAAGATCAAGTGATTGAGTTTGATCAAGAGCTCAATCTAATTTGTGGTGATAATGCGCAGGGAAAATCAAATTTATTAGAAGCCATAGCTTATTTAAGCTTAACCAGTTCTTTTCGAGGGGTTAAAGATAACGAACTTTTGGGTTGTGATAAAGATTATTTTTTTATACATGGTGAATTGATAAAAAATGCAGAAAAGCTTGATTTACGCGTTGGTTATCAGCGCAATAGCCGTAAAATTTGGCAAATAAACAAGGAATCAAAAAATCGTTTGGCTGATATTGTCGGTATTTTTCATACTGTAATTTTTTCTCCGGAGGATTTATTGCTGGTTAAAGAAGGCCCGCAACTCAGGAGAAAATTTTTAAATAGGCAAATGGCGCAGATTTACGACGGATTTTGTCAAACCTTAATTAAATACAACAAGGTTTTAAAACAAAAAAATACTCTGCTAAAAGAAGGCAGAGTTCGGGCTTTGGCCAATGAAGAATTAATACCGTGGAACGAGCAGCTGGCGCAATTAGGTGCCCTTATTATTAAAAAAAGATTAGAGGTTTTGGCTGAGCTAAAAATATTGGCGGCAGAAAAACAACGGGTCTTGGCTCCCGCAGAAAACTTGGAGTTGCGTTATGAAAGCTTTTTACCAGAAAAAGAGCTAGAACAGCTTACACTGGAAGAAATACAAGAAGCCTTATTGGAGGCTTTAAATAATAAAATTTTAGCGGAAAAAAAAGCGGCGGTGACCTTGCTTGGACCGCATAGAGATGATTTGGCAATATTTATCAATAAACAGCCAGCGCGTTATTTTGCATCACAAGGACAACAAAAAAGTTGTGCTATTGTTTTAAAGCTGGCTGAACTGGCTTTTGCTGAGCAACAAAAGGGAGAAAAACCGGTGTTGCTTTTAGATGATGTAATGTCAGAGCTTGACAGCAGGCGGCGAGATTGTTTATTATCTTTGTTAAAAAAAGATATTCAAACTTTTATTACTGATACGGAACAACGGCCTGATTTGCCTGGTCATTTATTACTAGTAAAAGCCGGAAAAGTATTTAAGGCATAAGAGGTGGAAGAATTGAAAGAAAATGTGATAGTTTTCTTGGATTCGGGAGTTGGCGGCATTTCTACTTTGGCCGAAGCTCAAAAATTATTGCCGCAGGAAAATTATATTTATTACGCTGACATTGTTAACGCACCTTACGGGGATAAAGAACTACCCACAGTGCGGGATCTGACCGAAAAGGCTGTAAATTATTTATCTAAATATGAACCTAAGGCTTTTGTTATAGCTTGTAATACGGCAACTGCGGCATCGGTTGTCAGTTTAAGGATGCAGTATAATATTCCGATAGTCGGTTTAGAGCCTGCACTAAAGCCTGCTTTAAAACAGCAAGGTAAACTTCTGATTTTGGGTACGGCCTTAACCGTGAATGCCGAAAAACTGCAAAACTTAATGCACCGTTATGCTCAAGACCGCCAGGTAATTGCTTTGCCCTGTTCCGGCTTGGTGGAGTTAATTGAGGATGATTTGTATTCACCTCAAGTTGAGCGGTATTTAAAAAATATGTTGGCTCCCTTGGTCGAAGAAGCTGCCGGCTTAATTTTAGGTTGTACGCATTATGTTTTTTTGCGGACAATTTTGCAAAAGCTCTATCCGCAGTTGCCTTTATTTGACGGTAATGCGGGTGCAGCTCGCCGTCTGCGCGATTTATTGAGTGAAAAAGATTTACTTGGAGGTGGCAGCGGGCGGCTGGAATTTCTTTCGTCTTATACTGATCCTGTACTTAAAGAGCAATTTGTTGCCAAGTGTGAACGCTATTACCAATATTGTTTTCGGCTTGAGGACCAAGCTCAAAAAGAGGGGTTTGCGGATAAGTAGCCGTGCCGCAGGAAATTTGCGGTTTTAAGGCCAGCGTACCCAAGTAGCCGTCAAAGCGTGTTATTAATAATTCTTTGGCAATATCTGCGGCTATATTTCCTGCTTGTTCTGCTGTGTAATTGCTAAGCAATAAAGCAAATTTACGACCGCTCCAACGAGCGCAAAAGGTTTGACTGGGAGCATGGCGACCAATGATTTTTTCTGTTTCATCCAGTAGTCGGTCTTGTGCCAAGGGTGAGAGAAGCCGACAAAAGGCAGTAAAATTGTCAATTTGTAAAATAAGTAGGGTTAAAGGTGAAAAACGGTTGCTTTTGGCAGCTGCTGCCGCTAGGTGGCGGTGCAGTTCGCGGCGACTGTAAAATTGTTGATTCATTTTAAACACTTCCTTTTTTAGCGATAAAAAAGGAATTCTTGTTTTTTGCAGTCAATCCTGCCTTTGAACAGGCGTTATTATTGACATAAATATAGAAAAGATGATAATAACCGACAATTTAAAGGTAAAAAAAGAAGAATACTTTTATCTTTAGTCGTTTTATGGTATACTGTTGTTTAACCAATAATTGGTTTGTGTATGTTTTTAGTAAAAAAAGTGTAAATATTTTTGCAAGATTTACCCTAAAAAAGTGGTATTTATAACGAATAATGGAGATTGCTGATGCAACACCTTACCGACGAGGAACTTGTTGCCCTATGTTTAGAGGGTGATAAGGAGGCGTTTAATTTAATAGTGGAGCGCTACCAAAAACAAGCATTTAGTTTGGCTTATCGTTTGGGCGGAGATTATGACGAAGCTCGCGATATGGCACAGGAAGCGTTTATTAAGGTTTACAGTGAGCTGTCTCGCTTTGATTGTCAGCGTCGGTTTTTTCCGTGGTTTTATCGGATTGCCCAAAATACATGTATCAATTTTTTGAACAAAAAGGGCAAACATCTGACTTCGGTTGAAGATATTGAGGCTTTTTCCGATACGCTGGCTGCAGAAAACACGCCAGAGACCGTAATTTTAAAGGACGAAACATCTGATATTCTCCGCCAGGCGCTCTTAGAACTGCCGGAGCAGTTTCGCGAACCTTTGATTTTAAAATATTTACAGGGCTATTCCTATCGTGAAATTGCCCAAACCTTGGATTTACCCGAATCAACTATTGAAACAAGACTTTATCGGGGCAGACAAATGCTGCAAAAAAAATTAGCTCCGATTTTGGGAAGGGAGGCGAAGCGGTGAGCTGCAAGCAAGCAAAAATTTTAATTAACAGGCTGATTGACGGCTTGCTTTCCGATGAGCAGCAGGCAAGCTTACAGATGCATATCGCTTCCTGTCCCCAATGTGCCATATTTTTGCAGGAAGCCAAAGAGCTTGACGCTTTACTTTCAGAGCAGTTAAGCGTTGTTACTCCTCCCGCTGATTTTGCGGCGACGGTTATGGCAAGCCTTGCTCAGGCGGAAAAACCTGCGGATATTATTAAGTTTGCACCTCCTCCTCACAAGCAAAATATGTTGTGGAGGATGACCTCGATAGCGGCGGCATTGGTTTTGGTTGTTGGAGCTGCGTTGTGGTATAACGGGCAAACTCAAATTCCTCAAATTCCTGTGGCCGAAAACTTGCCCGCTGTTGTGGAAAATCAACCCGAGAATCAACCGGAAAATCAACCCGATAATTCGTCTCAATTAATTGAGACGCCTGTGTCTCAGCCTGTTGACAAGGAACAAGAGCAACCCGAACAAAAAATTGAAGAAGCACCGATTATTGCTGCGCAAGAGGAGCAAACCGGTCAGGTTGAACTACCTAAAGTTGCATATGGCTCGCATAGTCAAACGGCTTTTACCGTTAACCGCTTAGCCATATCCGAAGAGGCCGAGGTGTTGGCTCCTAAGGCGTTGCCAGAAGGATCAGTGCAGTATTATACTAAGTATTTGGGTGAATATCAGTTATGGCAATGTGTTCCTAACTCCGACGAGGAACCGCAGTTGTTATCCGCACAGGCTGAATTACCCGTGGAAAGTTCCACCACAATGGAATACAATGAGTGTTTTGGCGGCAATGTCGTTTTTTCTCCAGATAAAACATTGTTGGTTGGCAGCTTTGGCGGAGATACCCAGGGTTTTTGGCTCTCTGACAGTTCTTCTGCCGATAATCCGGAAAAACTTTATGCGGCAGGCGGCGGCAAGCTAATCAGCTGGGCTTCTGACAGCGGCAAGGTGGTATTTACTGATGAGGACGGCAATCTTTATGTGGCCTTCCCCGCTGAAAAACTGGCGGTTGGTTTGTTTGAAGGAGAAGTAGTTTCGGTAAGCTGGAGCGAAAATAATAAAGAGTTATTCTTTACAGCTAAAAAAGCTGGCGATGATTATTATGCTTTGTATTCAGTAGTATTACCGTAAAATACAAAAATTGCAGCATTGTTAATAACAAAAGATAAAAACCCTTGCATAGATTATATGCAAGGGTTTTTTGTGTTTATATTAATTAGTTTAGTTTTATTGAGCTAAATTCCAAATAGCCACGGCGTAGATTTTACTTAATAGCAGCAGGTCGGCACGGCTGATGGACTCGTCCGGTTGATGAGCGGGGTAGCCGCCGCCTGGGAAGGCTGGCCCGAAGGCGCAAAAGTTTTCAAATGCCCGGGCATATGTACCGCCGCCGATAGCGATTGGCTCGGTTTTTTTCTCTCCCGTAACCTCGCTGTAAGCCGACAGTAGCTTTTTGATCAGATCACTGTCTTTTTCAATCAGCAAGCCTGCCTTGTATTGGTAGGAGGTCATTAGCAAGCCTGCTTTGGCGGCGATAGCCTCGATTTGTGCTTTGACAATTTTGCTTGCTCCGCTGATGGGAAAGCGGACATCTAAAGATACGGAAAGGTGGTTGTTTTTGAGCGAAAGCATCGACAGACAGCAGGTTAAGATGCCTGTTTCATCTTTTAAACCCAGACCAAGTGCGTTGAGCTCCGGCTGAAATTCGTTATCGGGGGTAAATTGCATAAGGGTGCGGTAGAGACTTTTAAACTGTTCGTCGTTAGCATTTTGTGCTAAAAATGACAGCAAAGCTTTGGCGGCGTTTTTACCTTCGGAGGGAGTGGAGGCATGCGCTGTACGGCCATTGATTAGGCAGCTATTATTTTTATCCAGCTTTAAGCGCACAGCCTTGGTTTTGCGCAGCCAATAAGGACTGATAAACCTGACGGTGGCCGAACCGGGTACCATATTGACTGCGTTGCCGCAGGAAATTTCCAGTCCACAGTCAGGCAGGTCAGCTTCCAAGGTGCAATGAATAATTTGTTTTTCGGCGAAAATTAAAGGAAACTCGGCATCCGGCGAAAAACCGTAATCGGGAATGGTCAAGCCCTGCTTTTTATAATGTTCGATGCAGCGGAAATTCGTTTCTTCATCGCAGCCAGCAATTAAGCGGATTTTTTTCTTGATAGGCATTCCCAGCTCTTTGATGGCTGACATCGCAAAAAGACAGGCTAAAAGCGGAGCTTTGTCATCTACCGCTCCTCTGCCGTAAATTCTCTCATTGTAAATTTGACCGCCGAAAGGTTTTTTTGTCCAACCTTCACCGACGGGAACGACATCCAAATGGCCGAGGATACCGACGGTTTCTGCACTTTCTGGCCCAAAATCTATAAAGGCTAGGTAGCCTTCAAGATTGCGGGCTCGAAAGCCTAAGCTTTGCGCTTCGGCCAAAAAATGTTCTAAAGTAACGGCTAAATCGTAACCGAAGGGGGCATCTTCCTCGACGGTGGACTCGTTTAAAACCGAGGGCAGAGACAGCAGGTGGCAAACGGCCTTCTCCAGCTTGTCGTAATGGTTGTCTAAATATTTGATTAAATGTTCTTTTGTGGGTCGATAACCGCGCATAAGGCAGCCTCCTGATAAAATATAATATAATTCTAGTTCGCTGTTTTTTGTCAGCCTCCTTCCAAAAAAGAGGAAAAAAGGATTTTAGCCTTGCTTGGTAGAAGTTAATAAAAATTATAGAAGTTACAACTTTTATATTTTCCCCGGTCTCGCTTTCTTCGCAGGAAGCAAGAGAGAATAGGAGGGTTTAAATTGTTTAAAAAATATGCGTTTATAATAGTATTGGTTTTTTGCTTGTTGTCTTTGACTGCATGTTTCTCGCAGAAGGCTACGCCAGCAGTTACCGGAGGAGAACGAGAATTGCTTTTGCTGGAACAAGAAACTACGGCTGTAACGGTTTATTATGCCACACTTGACGGAAAAAATCTTGTGCCGCTGACTTTTTCTGTTAACGCTACGAGAGAGGCGGCGCAAGTGGCCTTGGAAAAGCTTTTGGCGGGAGCTCCTAATGAATTTGTTAAAAGTCCCTTATCGGCGGATGCTAAGCTAAAGGATGTTTATGGGCTAGAGGATATAGTTTTTGTTAATTTAACAAAGCAATTTACAGAAATTAATGAGGAATATGCTCTTTTGGCTTCGGGCGCTTTGGCGGCTACAGTTCTGCCATTATTAGATAACAGCCAGCTGCAATTGCTTTTGAACGGCCAACCTTATGAGGATGTGGGCAAAGTTCAGCTCTCTATGCCGATAAAAGAGAGTCCTCTTAACCCTGTTGCGCCAATTGATGATGACCAACCCTATATTGTCTATTATTTTGGTGATGAGCAAGCGCAGTATATGGTGCCACAGTCGGCACCCGTAGCTGATGGTAAGGTTGAGAACTTAGCGACAGAAACGGTAAAAGCCCTTTTAAAGGGACCTAAATGGGGCAGTAATCTTTACAGCTCCATAAACAAAGAAACTAAGCTGTTGGGTTTGAAGGTGGCAGACGGTATTGTTACTGTCGATTTTTCCGCTGAATTGCTTGATTACAGCGGTAGCTCCGCCGAGGAAAATGTTTTAGTTAATTCTTTACTGTATTCTTTGACTTCTATTGAGGGAATCGACAGTGTGCAGATTTTAATTGAGGGACAAATTGAGGAGTATTTGCCCGCCGGTACGGACATTAGCGCTCCTTTAAAGGCGGTTGAAAAAATCAATGCCGTTGATTGATAAATTGTTGGCAGTGTCTGTAACTGACGGGCAATTAAAAATTAAAATAGTAAAGCTTGTCGCAAGACTTAACTCTTGCGACAAGCTTTTTCTGGCTTTTTCCGGAGGTGTGGACAGTGCGCTGTTAGCGGCTTTAGCCCATAATATCCTTGGGGATAAGCTACAGACTGTTTATTTTGCTACGCCGCTGGCACCTGCGGAGGAGAAAGCCGAGGCCGAGGCTTTGGCTGCGCAAATAGGCTGTAAGCTGAAAGTAATTGCTCTTAATCCTTTGGAGTTGCACGAGGTGCGCAATAATTTGCTGGCTCGTTGTTATTTTTGTAAAAAATTGATGTTTACGGCTCTAAAAGAAATAGCGGGCGATGCCTTGTGCTGTGACGGCTCTAACGCTGACGATGCCAAAGGATATCGCCCAGGGGCCAAGGCTATGATAGAGCTAGGCATTAAAAGCCCTCTGGCGGAGGTTGGTTTAAATAAAAAGGAAATCCGTTTATTGGCGCAGGCTTGCGGTCTGTCCGTTTGGGATAAGCCGTCCTCTCCCTGCTTGGCTACGCGCTTTCCGTATGATTGTCTGTTGACTGAGGATAATTTGGAGCAGGTGCGGCAGGGCGAGCTGATTTTGCGTCGAGCGGGGTTTAGCCCCTGTCGTTTGCGTGCGCATCACAATTTGGCGCGGGTGCAGCTGGACAAAAACAGGCAGGCCGAGTTTTTGTCCGTCGAATGGTCCAATCTTTATAAATTAGGTTTTGATTTTGTGACGCTGGATTTGGCAGAGCTTCAAAGCGGTGATTTTGATAAAAAAGGAGAAGAACAATGATAAAAACCGCTTATTTTGATTGTCCGACCGGCTTGGCCGGTGATATGGTTTTGGCGGCCTTAATTGACTGCGGGGCGGATCAGCAAAAAATAGAAGCAGATTTGAAAAGTCTGCCCTTGCCTGAATGGCAAATAGTTGTGGAGAAAGTGTTAAAAAATGGTTTGAGCGCCTGTTCGCTGCATTTTTTATGCCCCGAGCAGCATCAACACCGTAATCTATCTGATATTGAACGGATTTTACGGGGCGGCAAGCTGACACCCCCTGCCTTGGATTTTGCTGTGCGTGTTTTTCGTGTTTTGGCTGAGGCCGAAGCTGAAGCTCACGGCTGTGCTGCTGATGAAGTTTGTTTTCACGAGGTAGGCGCCCTAGATTCGATATTAGATATTGCGGGGGCGGCGGTGGCCTTAGATTTATTGGCAATAGAACGGGTTTATTGCTCGGCGCTGCCTTTGTTTAGCGGTACTGTGATGTCGGCTCATGGAGAACTGGCCCTGCCTGCACCGGCTGTTGCCCGCCTGCTGCAAGGGATGAAGCTACGGCCTACGGATTTTCGCTGTGAGTTGATTACGCCGACAGGTGCGGCTATTTTGCGCTGTTTGCTAGCAGAGGACGGCTTTAATCCTCCCGAGCTGATTTTGGGTCGCTGCGGTTTAGGGGCAGGCGACCTCGATTTGCCTTTGTCTAATGTCTTAAGAATCTTTTTGGCAGAAACGGCGCAAGCCGACGGAGAGATTGAGGTTATTTCCGCCGCTTTGGATGATTGCTCGCCGGAGCTTTTGGGCGGACTTTGGCAAAAAGCCTTTGCCTTAGGTGCTTTGGACCTGCAGATGACTCCAATATATATGAAAAAAGGCCGTCCTGCGACGGCTGTCACTTTGTTGGTCAAGGTTGGTGAGGGCGCAAAGCTGGCGGAATTGCTTTTTGCCGAAACGACCTCTTTAGGGGTGCGTATTCACCAAGAACGGCGGTTGGTGCGGCAACGGCATACTGAGCTGGTGCAGACGAAATATGGGCAAATCGTCATTAAAGTTGCGGGTGAAAATATTGCTCCCGAATATGAGGTTTGCGCGGAGGTTGCCGAGAGCTGCGGCGTAGCTGTAAAGCTGGTTTATCAAGAGGCGATTGCTGCCTATTTGCGGGATAAGGAGTAAAAAATGGCAATATTGTTTGATTTGGACGGGACATTGATTGATTCTCTGCCCGTGATAGTTAAAACTAGCTTAAAGGTTTGCGATGAATTGAATATTACAGCCGATGAGGCCAAAATCGTTGGCCAAATCGGTCTGCCCTTGCTGACTACAGGGGAAACCTTTTTAGGCAAGGGGCAAGGACAGCTATATTTTGATACTTATCAAAAGTACTTTTATGATGTACTGGCCGAAGGCCTGGAGATTTTTGACGGCATAGATAGCTTGCTGGATGAATTACAGGACTGTGGGCAACAAATGGCTGTTGTGACTTCTAAATCACGGCGGTCGGCTGATGCTTCGTTAGAGATAGTAGGCTTAGGTAAATATTTTGATTTGATTGTGACGGTTAATGATGATTGTGGTCATAAGCCTGCGGGCGACCCTGCCATGTTTGCTTTGAAAAAATTGGGAGAGCAGCCCCAAAACGGTATTTTTGTTGGCGACAGCTCCTTTGATATGCTATGCGCTAAAAGTGCTGGCTGCGCCGCCTGCGGCGTGTTGTGGGGCGCTGGTTCGCATGAGCAGCTGCAAGACAGCGGTGCTGATTTTATTGCAGCTACTGTGGCGGAGTTGAGAGGATATTTGTTAGCTAAGATATAAAAAATATAATTTTTTGGCGGGGCAGACAGTCAAGGTGCAATTATATTTGAAGGTTTGTAGGTAAGAGCCCTGTGGACGATTATCGTTGTTATGATTGTTTGGCCTCTATTAAATTGGCAATTAACAAGGAAGAAAAGGCAAGTTATCTGGCATTAAGCGGATAACTGCCTTTTTTTATTTTCAGCTTTTGCTGTCGGCAGCTTGTAGAGTAAAATAGCTACCAGCATTACAATGATTTCGGTGGTGATAATACCTAGCCAGATAGCGGCTTTGCCCCAAAGGAAGGGGAATAAAAAGACTAAAACGGCGTTGAGGGAGAGGCTGCGTAAGACAGCTACAATTAGCGAGCGTTTGGTACGCTTGGTTGCTAAAAAGTAAGTGGTAAAAACGATATTGATTGACGCAAAAATAAAGGAAAAGCCGTAATAGCAGAAAAACTCGTAACCTAGTTTGATTAAGGTTGGATCGGGATTGAAGATAAAAATAACCCAGTAGCCAAATATAAGCATTAGCAGATAGGTAATTATAGACAGCACTATATTGGTGATGATAGCCATTTTTAAGAAATATTTTTCGCCCAACAGGTTGCCTTGGCCGCAGCGGCGGCTGATTAAAGGCTGTGAGCCTTGAGAAACACCTAAAAAGACGGCAATGATGATTTCCAGCAAATAACAAACGACACCGAAGGCCGAAATACCGATTTCGCCATAATATTTAAGGATGATTAGATTGTAGCAGAAAATCGTGACGGCTAAGCTCATTTGTGAGATAAATTCTGGGAAACCAACCTTGCAAATATCTTTAGTTAATGAAAAATGCAGCGGAGTTTTACTGAAGTGCAACAGGCCACATTTATGCCAAAAGTGGCTGAGCAAGAGTAGGACGGATAAAATCTGACCTAAGCCGGAGGCAATGGCTGCACCCTTTATGCCCATTTGCAGGGGAAAAATAAAAAGCCAGTCAAAAAAGATGTTGGCGGCTGCACCGAGAAGCATTCCCCACATTGATAGGCGGGGATTGCCGTCATTGCGGATAAATACAGCTAAAAGCATTGCTATGCAAAAGAAGCTGGTGAAAAGTATATAATAACGAATATATGTTGCCGTATCTGTTAATAGTGCGGCATTGGCACCCATTAATTTGGCAAAATATTCAGGAAAAACAGCGCTGATTATACTTATAAGAATTGAAAAATATAAAACCAGCTTGAAGGTGGCAGCAAAAGAGCAATTAGCAGCTTTGTTGTTGCCTCTTCCAAAGTTAATCGAGGTGATGGTCGCACCCCCCATGCACAGCATCATGCCGATGGCAAACAAAATCATAATGTATGGATAGGAAAGGTTGATGGCCGCCAAGGCCTGTAGTCCGATGCCGCGACCAACAAAAATGCCGTCGACAACTACATAGAGTGCTGTAACCATGGTTGCACTGATGGAAGGAATAATATAGTGAAAAAATGTTTTTCGATCGGACAAGAATAAAACCTCCAAAGGGACTGGAAAAAGAGTCATTATTTTGCTATAATAAAAGTATAAACTATACCCTAAGGGCAGAGTCAAGAGGCGAATGGAAAATATATGCAAAAACTATTATCGATAGGCGAAACAGCCAAATTAAAGGGAGTTAGCGTTAAAGCCTTGCGCTACTATGAGAAGCTGGGGATTTTAAAGCCTGCTTATATCAATCCGCAAACTTCGTACCGTTATTATACCCAGGAGCAATTGATTATTGTTGATGCAATATTTTTGTGCTTGGAGCTGGATATCCCTTTGAAAAATTTTCATCGTTATGTTGATGAACAAAATCGTTTGAAAATGACGGATATTTTAGCTGACGGCAAAAAAATTGCCGCTGTCAAAAATAAAAAAATTAAAGAATCTTTGTTGCGATTGGAAAGTTTATCGCAATATGTAAAGGAGGCTGCTTTAACCTACAAGGACGGAAAGAATTTTACGCGGAAATTAGCGGCCAGGCAGGTTTTGACTGTGCCTTGGCAGAGTGATTATAATGATTTAAAGGCTTATCTGAAGGCTACGACTGAGACTTACTTACTGTCATTTGAATTAGGAGTAACGGCTCTTTATCAGCAAGGGTTGGTTGCTATAGCTGACCAGTTGGGCGTGAGGCAATATGCTTTTTTAGAGATTGCGCCAACCAAAAAAGCGGATAGCCGCATTTTGAAGCTGCCCGCCGGTCAATATACCTGTAAAA
>Ga0172378_10004273_pt1 | contig 13407 bp, 11 predicted proteins | sample GrowelOW332metaG_FD_119755 | JGI IMG/M metagenome (GOLD analysis project Ga0172378, IMG submission 119755) | Groundwater microbial communities from an aquifer near a municipal landfill in Southern Ontario, Canada - Pumphouse #3_1 metaG | ecosystem: Environmental > Aquatic > Deep subsurface >...
GAAAGGGTCGTGGATGAGAAAGATGATAAGAAGGGCAATGATGAGCGACAGTAGGATTCCTACTACCGAATGGACATCGTGAGCATTATATGACTCCCCAAACAGACCTGCAAAGATACTTCCGGCAGCCATTCCACTGGTGATGGTACTGGAAATGCCCGCTAGCAAGAGGGCTACGGCGAAGATGGTGGCGGCATTGCTACCAAGCAGAGGCTGCAACATGGCCTGCGCCTGAGAAAGTTCTTCGACATGCTGACCATGCTGAAAGAAGGTGGCTGCTGCCAGAAGGATCATGGCTGAATTGATGGCCCACCCTACAAGCATGGAGAAGAGAGTGTCCATGAACTCATATTTCAGCATATCGTGAATGCGCTCGTCGCCCTTCAGGTGGATTTCCCGGCTCTGCACAATCTCTGAATGCAGGAACAGATTATGCGGCATGACGACAGCCCCAAGCACACTCATGATGATGAGTAGTGATCCCAGAGGAACACTGGGTACAAAGGCACCCCGCAAGGCTTCAGGCCATTGGATGTGGACCAAAAACAATTCGTAGATGAAAGAGAGGCCTATCATTGACACGAAGGCAATAACGGCACGCTCCATCTTCGTATAGGAATTAGTGAAAAGCATGACGAGCACGGCAGCGGTAATGAGCACGGCTCCCGCAGGAATAGAGATTCCAAAGAGCATCTGCAAGGCTATGGCTCCTCCGAGAATTTCAGCAAGTGAAGTCGAGATGCTGGCAAGAAAGGCACTCACTACAATCGGACGGCCTATCCAGCGAGGGGCATACTTCACAGCGGCTTCACTCAGACAAAGCCCTGTTACGATACCAAGATGAGCTACATTATGCTGAAGCACAATAAGCATAATAGTGGAAAGTGTGACCACCCAAAGAAGCGCATAGCCGAACTCGGAACCGGCGGCAAAGTTGCTTGCCCAGTTACCCGGATCTATGAACCCCACGGTGACTAAAAGCCCGGGGCCTATATACTTGAATATGTCGAAAGCACCCAATATATGCGGGTGGTTATTGTTTCGCAATTCATTGATAATATTCTTCATGTCGGCAAAATTAGCAATAAAAAATGACACTTGCAATACCTGTAAATAAGTAATTTGAATAAAGAAGTATATGAACAGACTTTGTTTTTCTATGGAAAACAGTCTGTTTTTTATAGAAAGACAAGCCGTTTCTCATAGAGAAACAAAATCAAGTAGCATCCTTCTTATCCATAACTCTTTAAAATAATCAATGATGTCAACAGCTTCCAGACTGGTCGTTAGCGTCTCCACCCTTCTCTACATACCATCTGTAATGAGCAGAGAAATAAAAAACAGAGAGCAAAATATTGGCAGTTTTTCTTCCATACATGGATTTACTCTCCTTCTATTTTCCATTTTCTTTTTCAATCCAAGCCATCAGCACATCCACCACATACTGCTGTTCCCGCAGCGTGAGCTGTCTGCCCTTAGGGATGTGATGCCACTTCTCAAGGCAGCCCCGACAACAACAGGCACAATGATGCTGGGCTATGAACACGGGATGGACATGCTTCATAGGCGTCTGTTTACCATCATTGGGGATGATAGCAGGGGCCAGTCGGCGGGCAATGAAGTCCTCGGCATGCCGCCGGATGGTGTCAAGTCCATGTTCGGAGATGTAAGCCCGGTCCCTGGCATTCAGATGAAAACGGCTGCGGAATTCCGATTCATCCAAGCGGAGGAAAAGTTCCTCCATTTCTGTCGACAGCGGCTCAGCCTGTTCTTTCAGAGGCTCCTCAGGAAAGATTTCCATTTCAGATGCCTCTAAAGACTTATTCTTCATATCGGCAAATATATTGATAATTTTTCAGAAAACAAAGTATTTTGCCCACCTTTTTCCTTAAACCTGAAGATCGGAACCACAGAAAAGGTGAAAAGCGATGAGCCTTACACCTCAGGCTATAACCTCCATAGGGGAAAAAGTCAGGGAACGTTTTTTTAGAATGTCTCCCTATGCCGTGAAGAAGAGAAAGAGAGAAAGGGCTATCATGCACCCTGCCACGACCTTCTGATACACCTTTCCCTTGATGCGGCCTATCGTCTTCATGGCCAACAGATTGCCCACAATCATGGCGGCAGCGATGGCCAGACCGTTGTAGACGATCGGCAACGTGACAAGGTTCAACTTGCCGTAGACTGCAATCTTAACCACATGCATCACCGTGGCCGCAAAGGCTTCACTGGCAATATAGGAAACAGGACTCAGGTCGAGGGTAAGGAAGACGGCACTGCTCAGCGGCCCGGAGATGCCCAACAACCCGTTGATGAGCCCGGTGACGCCGCCACCGATGAGCATCGTGGCAGGCCGATGAGGAAGAGTCATTTTCCCGCGCAGTTTCAGAATGGCAAAGATGATGAGGAAGATGCTCACTATCTTGGTCATGAGCGACGTCGGCGCTATGGAAAAGCTATAGGCGCCGAGGGCCGTGAGAGGCACTGCTGTTACGAGAAACCATCCGGCCTGCTTCCATTTCACATCCTTCAGACCGATAACCACTCTTGAAAAGTTGCTCAGTAACTGGGCAAAGGTACACACAGGAACCGCTACTTCGATTCCGAAGAAATAGATGGCCACAGGTAAAAGTACCATTCCTCCTCCAAAACCGATAGAACTGCTGAGCAAACCTGCCACAAAGCCCGTCAAAATCAGTAGAATATTCACTCGCTATAGTTTTTCTTTTGCAAAGTTAACTATATCTTTTGAATCCCACATAAAAAATGACGAATTATTGTTTCCACATCCTCTACAGTCATAAAACAAAAACGGGGAGCATCCAGAAAAGAGTGCCCCTCGAAATAATCTATAAGACAAAATCATCCGTTTTCAGGACGTAACTTCCGCACAGTAACACCAGCCTGCCACATCTCCTTATTGCGCATGGCCTCCAATTCCTTGTTCAGACCTTCACGATAGTCAGGCTTCGAATTGCTATCGATGGAAATCTGAGCCTCCTTGCCTGTCTTCACGGAGAGGTAGAGCCACTCCATAACAGGCTTGATAGCCTGACGGAAACGAGGTGCCCAGTCCAATGCGCCTCGCTGAGCGGTAGTGGAACAGTTGGCATACATCCAATCCATGCCTTTAGCACCAAACAACGGGCCAAGGCTCTGGGTAAGTTCCTCTACGGTCTCATTAAATGCCTCCGAAGGAGTATGTCCATTCTCACGCAGCACTTCATACTGAGCCTCGAGCAATCCCTCGATTGCTCCCATCAACGATCCACGCTCTCCTGTAAGATCAGAGGTAGCCTCACGCTGGAAGGTGGTCTTGAACAGATAGCCGGCACCTATGCCGATACCAAAGGCAATCGTCTTCTCCTCTGCCTTCCCGGTAGCATCCTGATAGACTGCATAAGAGCAGTTAAGGCCACGGCCTTCGCAGAACATGGTGCGCAGAGAGGTTCCTGAACCTTTAGGAGCTACCATGATCACATCGATATCCTTAGGTGGAACAACGCTGGTGCGATCGCTCCAGTTGATGGCAAAGCCATGAGAATAATATAGGGTCTTACCTGGGGTAAGATATTTCTTGATAGTCGGCCATACAGCGATCTGTCCTGCATCGGAAAGCAACATACAGATGACGGTACCCTTCTGCACAGCCTCTTCGATAGAGAACAAAGTCTTGCCAGGTACCCAGCCGTCTGCAACGGCCTTATCATACGTTTTCCCCTGACGCTGTCCAACAATGACATCAAAGCCATTATCACGCAAATTGCAAGACTGACCCGGTCCCTGAATACCATAACCAATCACTGCAATAACTTCGTTTTTCAACACTTCATGAGCCTTCTCCAAAGAAAACTCCTTACTGGTGACAACTGTTTCCGGCACACCACCAAAATTCATTTCTGCCATAATAATGTTTTTTAAAATCGCGACCACCGTTTTTTGGGCCGCTCTGTTATACTTTATCCCGCTGGAAGCAAGTCTTCCCTATCCAAAGAAAGCCTTATGATCCATCCCCTCCTTATACAAAGGAACGGCTCGGGGGTTAAAACTTATTCGCGTTACAAAGGTAATCAAATACTTACAAATATCCAACAAATAATACAAAATTATTGCTAAAACACGAAAATTTGTTATAGTTTTAAACTTTATTGATTAAAACACTTAAAGATAAGATGTATTACATTAGCGGACCAACATCCACTTCACATCCTCATCCCGTTCAATTGCTTCTGCTGTTCATTCAGATAATCAGAGAGGACTTCCTCTTTGCTTCGGGTCACGGCAATGCGCCCACTACGTGTATATTGCAAGAGGCAGCCGAAATCGTTGAGGCAATTGAAGAGGTCGGCAATATCATCCGTCAGTCCGGCAAGCAACACCGTACTGTAAGTAGGGTTCACCTCCATCATACGGGCATCATGCCTTCGGATAGTACGCGACACTTCGGGATTCTCCATCAACACGGATGTGGAGATCTTGAACAATGCCACCTCATGGATAAACAACTCATCATCGGTGTAATATTCAGCCTTCACCACGTCGATTTTCTTCTCTATCTGCTTGGTGATACCTATAATCTGCTCCTCATCGCTCCATGCAGTGATGGTATATTTATGTATATCCTTGATGCTTGAAGCAAACACATTCAGGCTCTCGATGTTTACCTGGCGACGGGTGAACACACCTGTAATCTGATTGAGTATACCGGCGATGTTCTCCGAATAGACTAACAATGTATATAATTTCTTTTCCATATATCGTCTTGATTTTTTTCTTTTAGGGCCATCTTTACAAACTGATTTCCAACATCATCTCATCAACACTCTTGCCCGGAGGTGTCATCGGAAGCACGTTGTCTTCTTCCTTGACGGCGCATTCCAACAGATAAGGACCTTTTGCTGACAGCATCTTCTGTATTTTCTCCTGTAATTCAGTATGACTGATGGCCACATCGTAGTCGATACCATAACCTTCACAGATTTTCTGATAATGAGGGTTGAGCATCCGGGTGAATGACTTGCGCTTATTCCAGAACATATCCTGCCACTGACGCACATTGCCTAAATAGTTATTGTTGAGCAGTATCATCTTCACGGGAGCCTGTTGCTCCATGATAGTACCTAACTCCTGGATACTCATTTGGAAACCTCCGTCGCCCATGAACAGGCATACGGTGCGATCAGGTGCTCCAAACGTGGCACCAACAGCTGCGGGAAGACCAAATCCCATGGTACCCAATCCACCACTGGTGACGATTGAGCGCTTCTTATTATACTTGAAATAGCGGCTTGAGAACATCTGGTTCTGTCCCACATCGTTTACCAGTACGGCATCGCCCTTTGTTGCCTCTGCCACTGCATGTACCACTTCACCCATGAGAAGAGGACCATCAGTAGGATGAATGGCAGGTTCTATGACCTTCACCTGTTCCATCTCGGCATAAGGAAGAAAAGAATCACGCCACTCACGGTGTTCATTCTTCCTAAGCAAACTTGTAATGGCAGGAAGAGACGCCTTGCAATCAGCTACCACGGCCACATCCGTCCGCACATTCTTATCTATTTCCGAAATGTCAACATCCAAATGTATCACCTTCGCCTGTTTGGCATAAGTGGAAAGCAGGCCTGTCACACGGTCGCTAAAACGCATGCCGATGGCAATGAGCACATCACACTCCTGTGTCTTCTTGTTAGGCGCATAATTACCATGCATCCCCAACATGCCCATGTTCAAAGGATGGTCTGTAGGCAGTGCAGACAGACCGAGCAGTGTACGGGCAGCAGGGATGTCAGCACGCTCAAGGAATTCGAGCAACTCAGCCTGCGCTTCGCCGAGCTCAACACCCTGTCCGATGAGAGCAAAAGGCTTCTTCGCGCCGTTAATCAAGTCCGCAGCCGTTTCAATAGCCTTGTCATTCAGTTTCGGATAAGGATTATAAGAGCGTACGGAAGTTACATGCACCGGATTCCATTCCGTGGTGTGTATCTGCGCATTCTTAGGAAAATCGAGCACCACAGGACCCGGTCTGCCACTGCGTGCGATATAGAAAGCACGGCTCACAGCCCATGCCACATCCTCAGGTCGGCGTATCTGATAGCTCCACTTGCTGATGGGCTGAGCCACATCAACAAGGTCCACTTCCTGAAAGGCATCAGTGCCCAAAGCACCCACACCTACCTGTCCGGCGATGACAACAATAGGAGTAGAGTCCATCATGGCGTCGGCCACGCCGGTGAGCGTATTTGTTGCACCAGGTCCACTGGTCACAAGACACACACCGACCTCACCGCTGACACGGGCAAAGCCCTCTGCTGCATGCGCAGCAGCTTGTTCATGACGCACCAAAATATGGTCGAAAGCCTTCTTCTCTCCTCTCGTATAATCGTATAGAGCATCAAAAACCGGCATGATAGCACCGCCAGGGTACCCAAAAATCGTATGTACTCCCTCTGCCTTGAGCGAGCGCATCAAAGCCTCAGAGCCTGTTATTATTTCTTTTGCCATTTAATTTAATTCATAATGCATCATGCATCATTCCAATTCTATTTTACCAACACCTAATCCATAAGATACAATCCATAATGCACTATGCCATGACACAGGCCGTTCAGTTATGAATTATGAATCATAAATCATGGATCAATCTATAATTCTCACTCCCCCTTTATCCGCCGACGAAACGCTCTTCATATAGGCGCGCAGGGCCTTGCTCACCTCACGGTGGCGTGTGATGGGCTGCTGGGAGCGGGCAGCGAGTTCCTCAGCAGTGAGTTTTACATTAATTGTGCGCTGTGGAATATCTATCTCGATGATGTCTCCATCCTTGATCTTACCGATATTACCTCCTGCTGCTGCCTCAGGAGAGACATGTCCAATGCTCAGCCCCGAGGTACCTCCGGAGAACCTTCCATCGGTGATCAGGGCACACTCCTTACCCAAGTTCCGGCTCTTTATATAAGAGGTGGGATAGAGCATCTCCTGCATACCAGGACCTCCTTTCGGGCCTTCATGCGTGATGACCACACAATCCCCTTTCTTCACCTTGCCTCCGAGGATGCCATCGCAGGCAGCATCCTGTGAATCGAACACCACAGCAGGTCCTCTGAAGTGCCACAGACTCTCGTCTACACCAGCGGTTTTCACCACACACCCATCCTGCGCAATGTTGCCGAAAAGAACAGCTAAACCGCCATCCTTTGTATAGGCATGTGCCAAATCACGGATGCAACCATTAGCACGGTCGGTATCGAGACTCTCCCACTGTTCGTTCTGCGACCCCATTTCCGTGGAGAAGCGGTTGCCGGGAGCACTGTGATAGATGCGGCTGGCGTCAGGATCAATCGGCATCTCTGCCTGTGTGATGTCATATTTCTTTAGTTGTTCACCAAGCGTCTTTCCGTCTATCCTGTGGGTATCGAGGTGAAGAAGTCCACCCTTGGCAAGTTCGTTCATGATACCGAGGATGCCACCAGCACGATTACATTCCTGCACACTGTATTTCTGTGTGTTCGGTGCGAGCTTGCACAGGCATGGAACACGCCGGCTCAACATATCTATATCCTGCATTTTAAAATCAGCTTCAGCCTCCTGTGCCACAGCCAGCAGATGCAGTACGGTGTTGGTACTGCCACCCATGGCGATGTCGAGGGTCATGGCGTTGAGAAACGCCTTACGTGTAGCAATGTTACGGGGAAGCACACTTTCATCGCCATCCTCATAATAGGCAAAGGCATTCTTTACTATCTGGCGGGCTGCATCCTTAAAGAGTTGGATGCGATTCTTATGAGTGGCAAGTATTGTACCATTACCCGGGAGAGACAGTCCAATAGCTTCCGTAAGCGAGTTCATGGAATTGGCTGTGAACATACCCGAACAAGAGCCGCATCCAGGACATGCAGAGCGTTCCAATTGCATTAGCTCCTCATCGCTCACCGAGGGGTCTGCACCCTTCACCATAGCCGTGATAAGGTCAGCATTCTCACCTTTCCAGCGCCCAGCCTCCATCGGTCCGCCCGAGCAAAACACCGTCGGGATGTTCAGTCGCATGGCTGCCATGAGCATGCCCGGTGTCACCTTGTCGCAATTGGATATGCAAATCATAGCGTCCACCTTATGGGCGTTGACCATATATTCCACTGAGTCTGCGATGATATCCCGTGATGGCAATGAATAGAGCATGCCGTCGTGGCCCATGGCAATACCATCGTCAATGGCTATGGTATTGAATTCGGCCGCATAACAGCCCATACTTTCTATCTCCTGCTTGACGAGTTGACCGACTTCATGCAGATGGGTGTGACCCGGAACAAACTGAGTAAACGAGTTTACGACAGCAATGATGGGTTTTCCAAACTGTTCCTGTTTCATTCCTGCGGCTATCCAAAGTGCGCGAGCGCCTGTCATCCGCCTGCCTTCAGTGCAGACGGCACTTCTCAACTGATGTTTCATATCCTTAATTCGCTTATTAAAAACAATTCTATCCTAAAATTTCAAATGCAAAGGTAAGCAGTTTTTGCGTAACAGCCAAACAAACCTACATCAAATTATAGATAATTTACCAAAATCGTAACATAAATCAAGTAAATAGTTTTAAATCATAACAATAAAAGCACATAAATAAAAGATTTGTGCAATAACATAAAGAATTTGGATTTCCATTGACAGGAAGACAGCAGCCGTGTTATGCCCTTTGCAAACAGGACTGGAACAAGTAGGGATGACCGTAACCCTGTTTTTCGGTAAAAAAGGTTATTTCTTTTAGGATTCAGATGCACGGTTTCTGAATTTTTATTTCTATATTTGCAAAAATAAAACAATCATTCTATATACACATTATTAAAATATAAAGATTATGAATGGTAATTTCAAGTATCACAACCCGACCAAACTCTACTTCGGAGAGGAGTCGTTGAATTTTCTGAAAGACGAACTGAAGGGCTACGGCTCTACTGTAATGCTCAACTATGGAGGTGGAAGCATCAAGCGCAACGGAATCTACGACAAGATCATAGCCATCCTTAAGGAGACTGGGAAGACCATTGTGGAGAACCCAGGGGTGATGTCGAACCCTACGTTGGAGAAGTTGCGCGAGGGTATTCAGATAGCCCGCACCAACAAGGTGGACTTTATCCTCTCTGTGGGTGGCGGCTCAGTATGCGACTATTCAAAAGGTGTTGCCGCCTCGGTCTACTATGACGGCGACGCTTGGGAAAAATTCTATCTGCACCAAGAAAACCCCGAGGAAAGCCAAAAAATACTGCCTGTAGGCTGCGTGCTGACCATGGCTGGCACGGGATCTGAGATGAACGGAGGCTCAGTGATTACAGATGCTGAGCATACTTTCAAGGTAGGACACGTTTTTGATGACCGTCTGATGCCGCAATTCGCCATCCTCAATCCAAGGTTCACCTTCTCCGTACCCGATAATCAGATGAAATCGGGCATCTATGACATCATGAGCCATATCATGGAGCAGTATTTCTCAGGCTTCGATGACAGCACTTCCGACTACCTGTCAGAAGGCTTAATGCGTGGGCTCATCCATTCCGCACGCATAGCGGTGAAGAATCCACAAGACTATGAGGCACGCTCCAACATCATGTGGACTGCCACTTGGGCACTGAACACACTGATCGGATGCGGCAAGACGCAAGACTGGATGGTGCACATGATAGGCCACTCTGTGGGTGCATTCACGCATGCTCCTCACGGATTCACGCTCGCCGGCGTCTCCATGGCTTACTATCGGCACGTGATGAAGGATGGTCTGCCGAAGTTCAAGCGCTTCGCTGAAAACGTGTGGGGCATCTCCCCGGACGGCAAGACTGATGAGCAAGTGGGCACGGAAGGGCTCGAAGCACTGAGAACATGGATGCTCGAGATAGGTCTGCCACTCACCATCAGCGAGTTGGGAGCTACCAGCGCCATGATAGACGGCATTGCCAAAGGCACTATTATCTTGGATTCGGGCTACCGCAAGCTCTCATTTGAAGAGGTGGTGAATATCCTGAAGGAAAGCATGTAACGGCAAATGCCATTACCAGATATTTCAAGAAACACAAAGGGAGTGACCCTTCCATCGAGGGGAAACACTCCCTTTTAAAATCCCATCTAAAGCAATTAAAAAAAAATCTCCTTATAGAAAAGAAAGATCACCTTACATAATAATCTTTGTCTTTTGCAATATTTACGTTCTCTTATACCTCATCCAATTCCCGTATCAAGGTTTAAAAAAAAGACTTCCAATCTATATTACCCTATTTTATGAGGCCGATCATTTACACCATACATTTATCTTTTTACTTATATTCTCATTCTGTAAGGTGGCATTTGATGTTTTTTCATAATAATAATTTCTAAACATTTAAAACTTGACAGATAATTAATGCCATTTGACTGAAGATTAACCTTTTCATTTTACCATTTTGAGCATCACTACATAAAGAACCAAGACCAGATATCCATCATTGTTGTTACCTTTTTCATATTCGTCATATTTGTAAAGTTCATAATAAAAACATTAGATCCCAAAGTAACTACCAAGAAATCTATTCTTATTCTTTATTTGACCCTAAATATACGTATTTCTTTGCCAACTTCAATGATAAAAAGCATATTTTATTGAATTTTCAACAATATTTATCATTCACTTCTCATTATTCCACCAATGTCCACCATCACAAGACAACTTCTTTATCACTTCTCGTCCAAACAATTTTCTGACACTATAATAAATAAGAACACGAACAAGGACGGCTTGTTCTTATGCAGATACCAGATTGAAACTGTGGAAATCAGAAAAGAAGAAATGGCTGTTTTTATCGACGAATGGCCTTCAGAACCCTCCTCAATTTTGCGATATTTTGAAACGGATGGGCTGTCAGTTAGAAATAAGCAAATCTCGAGCTTCTTCCACATTTCACTAAATATCAGCATATTACAGGTTATTTCCGAATTTTATGCACCTTTTCAAAAGCAAAAAGGTGGTAAAAGACCTATCTTTTAGAAGATAAAAGACTGTCTTTTGCCGTATAAAAGGTTACTTTCTGCAACGTAGAAAGCCATCTTTTGCAAGATAAAAGGATACCTTTTGCAAAATCAGAGGCTGTTTTCAGTCAAAAAAGAGGTAAAAATGACATTTTAAGAAGCTATTTTCTGATTTTATCCTGCATAATCCAGCTTGCAACTTTTTGCGATTTTATCGACGAAATCTTTCACCCCCTTATTTTATAACCTATTTTTACACTTCGAAAGAAAAGCAAGATTTCAAACTGTCTTCCGAAAAAAATTAGTAAGTTTGCAACCGAAATGGATAAGCAAAGAATCATCAGAATAGAAAACGGCATCACACGAATGCCCGAATGGAGAATGGCAGAACCTGTAAACTTTGAGGTCTGCGAGGGTGAACAAATAGCCATTGTGGGACCCAACGGCGGTGGAAAATCATTGCTGGCAGACATCCTTGTGGGCCGTCACCCGCTGCTGCTACATGCACCGGAATACGACTTCTCGCCAAGCAAAAAAGAGATGGTGGCCGACAATATCAAATACATCACTTTCCGTGACAGCTACGGCACGGAGAACGACCGCACCTATTACTTACAGCAACGATGGAACCAGCAGGAGATAGATGAGAACACCCCCACCGTGAGAAGTGCCCTTGAGGAGGCCTATCTGCTATTGGGAGAGGACTCTTCTGAACATCGAGCCTTGCAGCAGCACCTTTATGAGCTCTTCCATCTGGACGCTCTGCTCGACAAATACATCATCCTGCTCTCCAGTGGAGAACTGCGTAAGTTTCAGCTGACAAAGGTTCTACTCAGCAATCCACGCGTGCTCATCATGGACAATCCCTTCATCGGATTGGATGCACCGACACGCAACCAGTTGAAGGAACTCCTCTGCACACTCTCCAGAGAACACGCTTTGCAGATTCTACTCATTCTTTCGAAAACAGATGACATCCCCGACTTCATCACCCATATCGTGGAAGTACGCAGACGGAAAGTATATCCCAAGATGACACTCAGCGACTATCTCACCACAAGAAATCCTTTTCCGAAGCAGGTCTTAAGCCCTGACAAAGAGCTGGCCATCCTCAACCTGCCCTATTCTGACAAGGAATATTCGGCACAGGAAGTAGCACGACTGAACAAGGTGAGCATCATCTATGGCAGCCACGTCATCCTGAAAGACCTCTGCTGGCAAGTGAAGAACGGTGAGCGATGGGCATTGAACGGACAGAATGGCAGTGGAAAATCAACCCTATTGAGCCTTATCTGCGCCGACAACCCACAAAGCTACGCCTGCGACATATCACTTTTCGGCATACCAAGAGGCAGTGGTGAGAGTATCTGGGACATCAAGGGGCACATCGGCTATGTGTCGCCAGAGATGCACCGGGCCTATCGCCGCGACATCCCCTGCATCCGAATAGTGGCCAGTGGACTGAAAGACTTCTCAGGACTTTATGTGACACCCGACGAAGAAGAACTTGAGAAATGCCGCTTCTGGATGCATATCTTCGGCCTTGACAAGCTGGAAGACCGCACATTCCTCAAGCTCTCAAGCGGTGAGCAGCGCCTTGTGCTCCTTGCGAGAGCCTTTGTCAGAGACCCGGAACTACTCATCCTCGACGAGCCGCTGCATGGCCTTGACAACACTAACCGCCAGTTAGTGAAGGACATCATCGACGCCTTCTGCCGCCGAAGCAACAAGACGCTCATCATGGTCACACACTATCAGGAGGAACTGCCTGCCTGCATCACCCACAGACTCACGCTCCAGAAGGCCGAGAGTGACAAATAATCAGCCCTCTCCATCGGCTTCCGGCTTACCACACCCTATTTTTGCAACAATCTGCATAAAACCCGCATATCTTTGACTTGCGTCAAGAAAGCACCCTATAATTGGACTTACATGCTTTTTAATATTGTCCGTATCATTTTTTTGTGTTACCTTTGCACCAGTAAAAAGAGAGTTTTAAGGATAATCTATAAGAATCGGAGCATAACGATGCTCCATTAAAATTGAGAAAGGAAAATGATTATGATGACATTTATGATTGTAGTGGCAATCGTAGCCGCAACAACAATGCAGGCCGTCTATGTGAACAACAAGATTCAGATGGACAAATAATAGCCACAAAAGAGAGAAAGAAAAAAATCAGGTTAACAACATTATTTAGAGAAAGAAAGGATAGGATAATGAAAAATTTGGTGAGTAAAGCGAAGAAAGCAGTAAAGAAATTTGTACAAGAGTATGCTAAAATGATGAACATCTACGGAAACAACATATTAAAGGGCTACTCTAACGGTTTAGTATAACGCTCACATTCAATAAGTAATAAACAGCAAGGCTGCAGCAGAAACAATAAAGTTTCGACTGCAGCCTTTTTCTTTGCTCTCC
>Ga0172378_10004274_pt1 | contig 13405 bp, 12 predicted proteins | sample GrowelOW332metaG_FD_119755 | JGI IMG/M metagenome (GOLD analysis project Ga0172378, IMG submission 119755) | Groundwater microbial communities from an aquifer near a municipal landfill in Southern Ontario, Canada - Pumphouse #3_1 metaG | ecosystem: Environmental > Aquatic > Deep subsurface >...
AATTAGCGTTGTTGCTTGTCGCTTCAGCGCACGAAATAACAACATAGGTTGGGAATAAAGCTTCGAGCAATTTGCGATCTAGCGAAACATATTCGACTTTGGCACCTCTTACTTTTAAAGACGCTAGCGTTTTTTGAAAAGCTGAATTAATACTTTTATCGTAAATCGAATCAACGATTTCTTTGACGACAGCAATCTTGACACCCTTCAGGTCAGTTGTTAACAATCTTGCGTAATCTTCAACTGGCGCTTCCGAAGAAGTTGAATCTTCAATATCGCGTCCTGCCAGTAAATTTAATAAATGCGCGGCATCAAAAACACTTCTTGTAAAGTAACCAACATGATCTAATGATGTCGCAAAGGGAAATAATCCTAAACGAGAAATGCGGCCCCAAGTTGGCTTGAAACCAACTAAGCCGGCATAACTTGCCGGTTTGCGAACCGAATCACCGGTATCTGATCCTAAAGCGAAGGGAACAACCGAAGATGACACCGCTGCGGCCGAACCGCAAGAGGAACCGCCGATAATATGTTCTTGAGACTTATCATAAGGATTAAATGTTGTGCCAAGATGACCAGTTGTGCCCGAACCGCCCATTGCTAATTCATCAAGTGTCGCCTTAGCGATCGGGATGGCTTTCGCATCGAGGAGTTTTCTAACAACAGTCGCGTCAAAAACAGGAACATAGCCATTTAAGATATTACTGCTAGCCGTTGTCGGAACATCTTTGGTTGAAAAGTTATCTTTAATAACAAAGGGGATGCCCCAAAAGAGATTATTCGCTTCTGGTGACTTTAGTTTACTAGCCATATCGAGGGCTTCTTTTTCCATAATGTATTCAAAAGCATTGCTGTTATCGGCTTTAGCTCTTAAAAGAGCTTCCTTAACCAAATCTAAAGGCGTCACCGTCTTTTTGACAAGTTCATTATGTAGTTCGCGAATGGTCAAATCTAAGAATTCCATTTAACCAACCACCTTCGGCAGTTTAATCTGACCTGCCGACTTATTTTTCGCATTGCGAAGGACTTCGTCTTTGCTTAATGGTTTAGTGGGAATGTCTTCTCGTAAATAAGAGGTTGTACATTCAAAAGGAAAGGTCATCGGTTCATAATCATCAACGCCTTCAATTTGACCAATTAATTCCATTTGTTTAGTGACAACATCAAATTCCTTTAAAAGAGTCTCATATTCATCTTCTGACATATCGAAAAGTAGTCTTTTCGCTGCGTCTTTTAATACTTCTTTATTAATTGCTTTCATAAGTTCTATTCGTTAATGCTTAATGTATCATACCACTATTATTCTTCATTTTGAAGAAGGCGCAAAAATTCTTCTTCGTCCATAACTCGAACACCTAGAGCCTGGGCTTTATCAAGCTTAGAGCCAGCATCAGTTCCGTAGATGACTATGTCTGTAAGTTTAGAAACAGAGCCGGCAACTTTAGCTCCTAGATTTTCTAAAATCGTTGTCGCTTCCTTGCGACCATATTTACTCATCGTTCCAGTTAAGACTATTGTCTTACCATAAAAGGGCGATGACTTATCAATCACATCTTGACCAAGGTATTTAAAATTGAGTCCGCTCTTTCTTAAATCTTCAAGTAAAGCGATGTTGTGTTCGTCATGAAAGTACGAATTAATCGACGAAGCCACAACTGGGCCGACATCATCAACGAGCAATAAATCATCAATCGATAAAGAGAAGAAACTATCAAGTGAATTAAAGCGCCTTGCCAAAACTTTCGCCATCTTCTCTCCTACTTCCTTGATGCCGAGACCAAAAAGTAGTTTTTCTAATGAATTACCTTTTGATTTTTCGACTGCCGCAAGAAGATTATCAATCGACTTATCACTCCAACCATCAATTTCAACAATTTCAGTTCGATGATTTGTTAAGCGATATACATCGGCGATCGAAGATATAAACTTTTGATTAAAGAACTGCTCAACCACTTTCTCACCCATGCCATCAATATCCATCGCGTCACGAGAGGCAAAATGAATAATCCCTTCAATCTGTTTGGCCGGACAATGAGGATTACGACAAAAATGCATCGCTTCCACTTTTTCAAGAAGCGAATCACAGACTGGACAGCGATCAATCATTACAAAATCTTTAAGATTTTTATCTCGCCTGTCAAGAAGAGGGCGGACGACTTCAGGAATGACATCGCCGGCTTTTCTAAGTGTGACAAAATCGCCAATCTTAAGTTTCTTTTCGTAAATAAAATCTTCATTATGAAGGGTCGCCCGTTGCACGAGCGAACCCGCTACACGGACTGGCTCTAACACAGCATTAGGGGTAATCTTACCCGTTCTACCAACCGTAAAGATAATATCAAGTAAACGCGTTGTAACTTCTTCAGGAGGAAACTTATAAGCAATCGCCCAACGAGGCGTTTTCGCCGTATAACCAAGTTCCGAATAGGCCGTTAAATCATCCACCTTAATAACAATGCCATCGATCTCATATGGAAGCGAATTGCGCTTATTTTGATACTCATTAATATAGGCAATAACTTCATCAATATCTTTGCAAAGACGCCGTTCTTTATTCGTTTTAAAGCCTAATTGTTCGATAAATTGCAAAGCTTCACTATGCTTTTTAAGACCATAATCTTGGGCGTTAACAAAGTAATACCAAAAGGCATCTAATTTCCGCGATGCGGCAATTTTGGAGTCAAGTTGGCGAATTGATCCGGCGGCAGCATTACGCGGATTAGCAAGCAAAGGTTCATCGTTTTCCTTTCGGATGCGATTAAGTTCGATAAATGAAGCTTTCGGCATAAACACTTCGCCGCGAATTTCCAGATTGCCCATTTGTGTAATTTGCATCGGAATTGATTTAATTGTCACAACATTGTGCGTGACATTTTCGCCAACAGACCCATCTCCTCTTGTCACAGCATAATTCAGCTTACCTTCTTTATAATCAAGGGAAATAGCGAGGCCATCAATTTTCATTTCGCAAACATAATTAATACTTTTAAGATTAAGGGCTTCTTTCACCTTGCGGTCAAAGTCGCGAATATCTTGTTCGTTAAAACCATTAGCAAGAGAGAGCATATTGCGCTTATGAGCAATTTTTTCAAATTCCGATAAGACTTTACCACCCACTCTTTGCGTCGGTGAATAAGGTGATTTGAGTCCGGGATTTTTTTCTTCTAACAAAATGAGCTCATTAATGAGACGGTCGTATTCAGCGTCGCTAACACTCGGATTATCTAAAACATAATACTCGTGGTTATATTGCTCGAGTAATTGGGTTAACTCTAAAATGCGCTTTTTATCACTCATGCTTTAGCCACTCCTTTTTTCGAAAGCATATAATGCTTTGCAAGAATCGATTTTTTGCCGTGTTCATAGAAATTTATTTCAATGATGGTGTTATCAAGAACTTTCGTGACAACCCCTTCACCAAATGTTTGATGAATAGCGATATCGCCAACCGCCCAATCATCGATAAAATTATCTTCCTTAGACATAGGTGGTTCATTACTCACTACATCCATAATATCATCGTAGATGTCGGGAGTATCATAGAAGTCATTATACTGACGGCGATAACCTCTATCCTTTGGCAGTTCCAGTCCGGCTTCTTTATAAAAGCGTGAAGCAATTAACTCCGAATCCAAAACAAACGAATATGACTTATTACACGATAGGAACAATTTCTTTCTTGCTCTTGTAAAAGCAACATAACAAAGTCGTCTTTCTTCTTCTAAGCCGCGGAAACCTTCTTCATCCATGGCTCTTGAGCTAGGGAAGACACCTTCATTAAGGCCAATGACAAAAACATAATCAAATTCCAATCCTTTCGCAACGTGGATTGTCATCATTGAGACAAAGTTTCCTTCATCAATGTCGTCTTGTGAAGTAGCAAGTGTCGCATACTCTAAGTACTCTTCAAATGGTGAATCGGGATTGCGCTTAGCGAAGTTAAAAATATCATCAAACAACATTTTGATATTATCAAGGCGGTCATCGCCTTCATCATCTTTAGCGAGGTAATCGTAGTAACCTAGCTCTACTACTAACTGATTTAAGATGCTAGGATAAGCTTCGATTTTTTCTTCTAGCTTTTTCTTCGTAGCTTCTAACTTGTTAATCATGCTTGTTAAAGAGGCAATTTTTGAAGTCTTAAGCTCTGAATCATACTTTTCAATGTCGTAAACATAAGCATACAGAGAAAGATTATTATTTCTTGCTTCAACTTTAAGAGCCGCTAATGAAGCCTCGCCAATATTTCGACGGGGAACATTGATGATTCTTTCAAAACTAATATCATCATAGGAATTGTAAAGAAGACGGAAATAGGCAATCACATCCTTAACCTCGCGCCTTTGAAAGAATTTCGTTCCCCCAAAGATTTGAAAGGGAATCTTATTTTTTTCTAATTCTTTTTCAAAAGGAAGGGTAATGTAACTCGAACGGTACAAAATGGCAATTTGCCGATAAGAGAAATCAATTTTTGTCTTCTTAATTTTTTCAATCTCGCGAATAACCCACGAGGCTTCTGACTCTCGAGAAAATGCTCTTTCCGTTTCAATTTTTTCGCCAAAGGCATTTTTCGTATATAAATCTTTATGAATACGATGACGATTATTACTTATTAAACGATTGGCGGTATCAAGTATTACTTGTGTCGAACGATAGTTTCGATCCAAAACAATTGTTTCGGCCATTGGAAAGTCTTTATCAAAGTTTAAAATGATTCCCTGGTTTGCGCCTCGCCATGTATAGATAGTTTGGTCTGGATCACCAACGACATACAACGATGTTCCTTCTTTCATGAATAGTTTGACGAGTTTGTATTGAACATCGTTCGTGTCCTGAAACTCATCGATTAAGATGTGGGAAAACCTATTGGCCCATTTGTTGCGCGTTTTAGGAAAACGCTCAAGAATTTCAATTGTCTTTAAAAGCAAATCATCAAAGTCCAAAGCTTTTTGTTGTTCTTTTCTTACTTCGTAAAGATGGAAAAATTTTAAGCATTCTTTTTGTTCTGGATAAGCGTTGTCTTTTAATATGACATCTTCGGGATATCTTCCTTCCGTTTTATGTCCGCCGATAAAAGAAGCGGCCATCTTAACAATTGGATCCTTTTTTTGATAATTGAGTTCAACTGCGACATTTTTCAGAAGCTTTTCCTGATCATCTTCATCATAGATGGTAAAGTGACTTGGATAGTTTAGAATACTTATCTCGCTTCTTAAAAAACGTGCGCAAAAACTATGAAAGGTCGATAGTTTTAAATGTTCGGCCGCATGAGGAACTAGTTTGATAGCGCGTTCTCTCATTTCTCCCGCAGCCTTATTAGTGAAAGCAAAAGCTAGTATGTTTTCTGGATAAATACCTAGTTCACCAATCAAATAAGCAATACGGTAGGTTAAAACTCTCGTCTTGCCACTTCCGGCTCCGGCGACAATGCGCACGAACTGCGCGTTTGTCGAGACGGCTTCGTATTGTCTTTCATTAAGAAGTTTTTGATATTCGTTCATGATAAAAAGGCTATTTACCTATGGTAATATCTTATCATGTTGTCGTCTTGCTCTCAATGTAAACCGCTTAAATATTATTGAAAGACATCCGAACAATGCAAAAGAATTTTTAAGTCTTTAACTTGCGCTTATATCGAGCGTTTTTAAAACTTCCTAATTTATGTATCTTACCTTCTTTTAGCATTTGAGCAAGAACTCTTTCAATTGTTGAGACACTAACATCAGGAAGCAAATCCATGAGCTCTTTTTTCGAGATGGGTAAGAGATTATTCATAACGACTGACTCCACTCGTTTTTCTTTCGATGATTTGCCATTAGTAATACTAACAAACCTTTTTTCTAATTCTTGATAGCAAATAAGCAATGATTCTATGAAGTTTTGAATAAACGGCATATAATCATTTCGATTTTCTTTCCATCCATGTGATGATTGTTGTAAGGAATTATAATATGCATCTCGATGATTGTTGATTGTAGCTTCAAAGGATATGTATTTGCCGACATCATAGCCATATTGATAAAGGAGCAATAAGGAAAGTAGTCTCGACATTCGTCCGTTGCCATCCATAAATGGATGAATGCACAAGAAATCAAGAATCACGCAGGGAATAAGAAGAAGAGGGCTTATTGATGTATTGCTGCTGGCGTCGGCGTAAGCCAAAACAAGTTGTTCCATCGCTTGTTTGGTTTCCAAAGCACTTAGCGGGTGGAATCTAACACTTTTTTCTCCCTTTTCATTAATGGCGATAACGATATTGTCATGTTGTTTGTATTTTCCTCTATAAGGCGATTCTGCTAGTGATAAAAGAACACTATGAAGTGACAATATATCCCTCTCTACGAAATGCACAATATCGTGATTCTCGTGTATGATTTTTAAAGCATCACGATATCCAGCAATCTCTTTTTCATCATGGTTTAAAGGTTCGCTATGATTATTCACAATTTCTGTAATGCGTTTATCAGTCGAGACAATGCCTTCAACAGCATTGCTTGCCATCACTGATCGCACTTTGGCCACAGAAACAAGACTATCGAAAATGGCCTTGTGTGCTAGTTTTTTATTTTCGGCATCCGCTCGAAGGGAATGAATGATGTTCGTGGTTTGAAGAATATTGCTATTAACGACAATATTACTTAAAAATGAATAGTCAAATGTGCGCATGTGTTCTCCTTTACTGCACTAATGTTAGCACTTTTGATGCAGTATTTCAATACATTAGTAGTATTTACTGCACTATTTAGTCGCTTTTTGATGCAGTATTATTCCTAAATGAGCAGTATCTCTTTAATGACATTCGCACCTGCGATGTTTGTTATTACGACTCCGCTTTCAATTTCGACTAAACTTGGATAGCCAAGAATCCATAATTGTTTAATTGAAGTTGCGCCAATGGTTAAATGCGCGTCTTTAGCGATGACCACTTCATCGTTAGCTTCAACAAAAAACATATCTATATCGCCAAATATTGAATAGGCGATGACTATGTCTTTAATGCTTTGACAATGACCGCAATAAGGAAAATAGAAATATACAAAGTAGTGATGTGGGGTCATTTGAAAAATGGCATACCATTTAATTGTCTTGTCAAAGACATCCTCATAAGAATATGTATCTATAATATCTGAGGTGTTCTCCCATATTCTATTTGATGAATCAAGCGATATTAAAAAGATTAACGGAAGGACTCTTAAGACTTTCGCTAAATTTGCCATCAGTAATTAATAAGTAAATGGGATAAGAATATGTCTAGTATCTTGGCTTTTGCTCTTTAGTGAATGCAAGATTTTCCACAAATTCAAAATTATTTCGAGTTTGTGGAAAATCATGATTAGGACAGGTCTTTATTGCCAAGCAAAAAATCGACGAGATTGATGTGCGAAATCCCATTTCTGGAAAGATCGATTTGATCAAGAGATAAAACCACTTTGGGCGATGCATCTTTAATCGGCGAAAAGGCATTAAACTCGCGATCAATTGTTTCCTTGTTTATCATATAGTATGAGACTTGGATATAAAATTTTTTTCCATCTTTAATAGCGACAAAGTCCACTTCTCCCTTGTAAGTTTTTCCCGTATAGACGTCGTAGCCTCTGACGATAAGTTCGTTATAGACGATGTTCTCTAAAAAGAAAGTATCCTCATAGTTGATTGAATTGGTATTTATGGTTCGCAAACCCGAATCAACTGCATATTGTTTTTCAATTGATTTCAGTACTTCTTTTCCGCTTATGTTAAAGCGTTTGACTCGCGAGATAAAAAAGGCTTTTTCCATTCTTTCAAGATAGTTATAGATTGTCTTTTTATCGATTTCGATATTATTACGGCTATTAACAGCACAAAAATAATTAGCGATATTAGCCGCCGAAAATTCCTTCCCGGCATTGGCGAGGATATAAGCGCAGATTGATTTAAATTTATACTCTTCAATTGCTGAATCGCGTTTGAAAATGTCTTTTGAGATAATGCCATTGTAAATACTCTCAATGTACTGTTTTATATCACTTTCATTCACAAAGTTAAATCTCTGGGGAAAGCCTCCCCATTTTAAATAGTCAAAAAAGAAATCGGCTTTAATCTCTCTTCCGAGCAATTCTAAATAGCCGATCGACTCTTTATAAGTAAAAGGGAAGATTTTAAATTCGACGGTACGACCAACAAGCAAAGTGGCGAGTTCGCCGGATAAGAGTTTTGAATTGCTCCCGGTGACAAAAATTGAACAATTGCGTGTTGCTTTTAAAGAAGCGATGGCTTTCTCAAAATCCTTAACGTGCTGTATTTCGTCAAAGAAGAGATAATATTTTTGATCAGTAACCATTTTTGTTTTGACATAGTCATTAAGTTTATTTGCCGTATCAAGATACTGAAAATCCAAATCTTCAAAATTGATAAAAACAATATGCGATTCATCAATGCCTCGCTCTTTTAACTCATCGATAATCTGCTCGAGAATCTTGGATTTTCCGGCGCGACGAATTCCGGTTAAAACCTTAATTAAGTCAATGTCGTAATATTCCCTAAGACGTGAAAGGTACAGTTCTCTTTTGAATAGCATATTCTTCTCCCAACATTATTATATCATCTTTTTTGCATTTTTGTGGAAATTTCTTTTCACTAATTAAAAAGTTTTCTAAATTTGTGGAAAATCTCGTTAAGAATGAAAGCAGGGAATTTATTCGATGAAAGACGCTAACTATAATGCGTGTGCTAAAATAACGATATGGGTTTATTAAGCAAACGCGAAACTCTAACACAAAATATTACTTACATGGCGATCATGGCTGCCGTTAATGCTATTTTTTCCCTAATTGCTGCCCTGGTGCCCGTTGTTTCCCTTTTCTTAATGATTGTTTTGCCACTAAGTTCGGCTATTGTTTTCTTGTTTTGTAAACACCGTTACTATGTAATCTACGCCTTTGCGACAATCGCGTTGTGTCTACTAGTAACCATTTTTGATATGTCATTTACGATATTTTATGTTCTACCATCACTTATCACTGGCTATCTATTTGGTTTGTTCATTAAATACAGATTGCACGCTATATGGATTATTTTGATTACTAGTATTGCTCAAGGATTATTTTCGGCCTTAACGATTCCTTTAATTAACGTTCTTTTTGAAGTCAATGTCATCGATACTTTCAAAGGTATTATGCAAGTAACGGCTTCAACTAATGTCGATATAATTATTCCGACTTTCTTATTTTTCTTGGCTTTGGTCCAAATGGTTTTTTCTTATATTGTTGTCTACTTCGAAATCAATAAATTCGGTTATGTCATTAATGACGAACCCCTTAACACCACGTTATATTCATCAATTGTGATTGGTTGGCTTGTCTTAATTGTTCCCTTTGCCTTTTTTCTTCCGAGCGGTGCTTATTTGCTTTTAGCTCTTTCTTTTTATTTCATGTTTTTTCTTATCTTCAGTCATGTTGCTCAAAGAAATAAAAAGACCCTTATCGCCTTTGGCGTTTCTTTGATTGTCTTTCTCTTTCTCTTTGCTTTCTTATATCCAATCGTACCTGATCCGTTAGGTCTACTCCTAACCGGCATATATCCATTATTGGTGTCGCTTGTTTGTTTAGCAAACAGTCTATTGTTTATGCTGGCTCATAAAGATAAAATTATAAGCACAGGAAAGGAGAAATAGAGAATGATTAAGTTCCTTCAGTTTTTTGGTCAAGGTCTTCTTTATGTCGTCCTTTCACCCATTTTTCTTTTAATACTCGCTCTTTATGTCGTTTATACATCAATTGTGATGGTATTGCTTTTTTTCAAAATGATTATTTTGTTCTTTGCCGGCAAAAACATCTTTGGCGATCTACCCGAAGATATCGAAGCTGCAAAAATTATCGAGGCCCATCGCCAAGCCAAACAAGCGCAAGCTAATCCTCAGCAGCCTCCTTATCCATATCCTTTCCCACCGCCTTATGGTTATCCTGGATATTCATTTCCCCAACAGCCTGGGCAAATAATTGATCAACCAGATGTTAAAGAAATAGAAGCAAAACCAGTCGATGAAGAAAAAGATGGAGAACAATAATGCTTTTTCTAATTAAACTAAGTGAAAACGAAAAACGTCTGATTATCGCTTTGCTAATTGCGGTTATTCTTGTTTTCGTTCTGATTGGCTTTCTTGGTTTACTCGTTAAGAAAATTATGATTTCGCAAGCCCATCGCGCTGACACATTTATGTATGACTTAGTGGTCACTAAAACAGTCAAGAATCCTCGCCACTTTCGGCGAGTAGGTAATAAAAAGAACCATCGCTTGCTTTTCAAGCAAAGTTGGCTTCCATTTCTATTTCTGATTGCCTCTGTTACCTTCCTTTTAACCTATATGGGCATCACTGGTCACTGGGATTTAAATGTTTTTGACTATTATGGAACAGATGGCACGAATGGTGAAGGGTTCACCACCCTCTTCTTTGTTTTCGATTTTGCAAATGCCCCGCGCACTGAATTTTTTGGCATTACGATTGTGTCAGGATGGCCACCTGTTTTATCATCTCCATATCTATCAGTTAATGCTTGGCCCTCATATGTTTTTGTCCCGCTTTTCCTTACTGGCGGAGTTTGGTATTTAGTTTGTGTCCAAGCTTTTATCGCTCGTAGCGTGCGCATTATGTTCCAGTCAAAGAAGGTTTTTGAAAAACGTCTCGATAATTATGACGCAACAAAAAATCCTTTAGACAATCCTTTGCCTCCAACTCAATAATTTTTTATAAATAATTAAACTTCAAAAGCCGCCATGACAATCATGATGATTTCATAGATCACAACGGCCGCTAATAAAATATCAATTGCAACAAAAAGAGCGAAGATGCGGCGGCTTGAACGAGCTTTCTGCATCATCTTCTCTTCACTGATCTCAATTTCTTTGTCGTTATCAAACTTATCCATATTAATATTTTAAAGCATTAGCCGAACGAGGATATGGCTGAACATCACGAATGTTGGTGATGCCGGTTATATACATTAAGAGACGATCAAAACCGATGCCAAAACCGGCATGGGGACAACCGCCAAATTTGCGAAGATCTAAATACCACCCCAAATCGGGAAGTAAATGTAAGGCTTCCATTTTTTCTTTGAGAACTTCGTAGCGGTCTTCACGTTGTGAACCCCCAACGAGTTCGCCGACATATGGCACGAGTAAATCGCATGCTGCAACTGTTTTACCATCATCGTTTTGATACATGTAGAAGGCTTTTAATTCCTTGGGATAGTTAATTAAGAAAACTGGCCCGTTGACTACTTTCTCCGTAATATATCGTTCGTGTTCACTTTGTAAGTCCATACCCCAAACGATATTATCGTTATCAAATTTAACTCCGTCTTTGACGGCTTTTTGCAAAATATCAATCGCTTCGGTATAAGTCATTTTCTTAAATTCGGACGCTAAAAGGTTTTCGAGTCTTTCTACTAAGGTGTGTGATTGGTCAAGGACATTATTAAAGAATTCCATTTCTAATGGACATGTATCAAGAACTCTTTCAATACAGTATTTAATACATGATTCAATCAATTCCATATCGTCACTTAAATCAGCAAAGGCAATTTCTGGCTCAATCATCCAAAACTCACTCGCATGGCGAGGAGTATTTGAATTTTCGGCTCGAAATGTTGGGCCAAATGTATAGACGTCGCGAAAGGCCATGGCGAAAGCTTCAACATGAAGTTGACCACTAACGGTTAAAGCGGCATCTTTTCCAAAGAATTCATTATTTTTCTTTTCGCCAGTTACAACTGAGAAAGTAGCACCAGCGCCTTCGGCGTCACTGCCAGTAATGATTGGTGTATGCACATACATAAAGTTTTGTTCTTGAAAAAATTGATGGATGGCAAAGGTTAAAGCATTGCGCACTCTAAAGACGGCACTAAAAGTGTTTGTTCTTGGTCTTAAATGAGCGATTTCTCGTAAAAACTCAACGGAGTGATACTTCTTTTGTAGGGGATAATCATCCGCGCAATCACCGATGAGTTCTAATTCTTTAACATGTATTTCGAAAGGTTGTTTGGCTTCGGGAGTTAAAACAAAATCACCAACCACATGAATTGAAGAACCCGTCTTTAATTTCGAGATGGAATCGTAATTTCCGAGTTTGTCACGCGAGTAGACAAGCTGAATACCTTTATAGTTAGTTCCATCATTAAAATCAATAAATCCAACGGCTTTATTGTCGCGATTGGATTTAATCCAACCTTCGAGATAAACGCCATGATTAAGTTTATCTTTTAATTCTTGTTCATCGCCATATGTAATGGCATAAAGGTCATAAACGGTGATGCTTAAAGGTTCCATGTTTTACTCCGCCTGTTCGTTTTTTAATTATATCAATTAACACTTAGATTATCACTGGTAAATCAAAATTTGTCGTAATCAGAAATCCGCCAATTGGGATCAACACCAACATCCATCGGGGCGAATAATTTTCTTTCGTATAAATGGTCGGCTAATTTTGCAATCATCGCAGCATTGTCCGTTGTTGCCCATAAAGGAGGAATAATGACATCAATCTCGCTATTAGCGAAATGATTGCTAATTTGTTCTCTTAAGTAAGAATTGGCGGATACGCCTCCCGCCAAAACAACTTGTTTGACTTGATAATACTTTGCTGCTGCAATTGTCTTATCAACAACCATGCCAATCGCAACATCCTGAAAGGATTTGCACATATCAGGAATATTTACTTCCTCACCTTTTTGATTAAGCGAATTTACAAGGTTAACAACAGCCGTTTTTAACCCAGAGTATGAAAAATCAAATCCACCGTTTTTTAATGGGGTTGGGAGTTTGTAAGTTGGCTTTCCTAATTTGGCATTTCGATCGATTGGTAGTCCGCCTGGATAAGGAAGGCCGAGAACACGGGCTACTTTATCAAAGCATTCACCAACTGCGTCATCTTTGGTTTCACCAACAATTTCAAAATCAAGGTGTTTTGCCATATAAACTAATTCAGTATTACCGCCCGAAACAATTGTGCAAAGCATCGGAAACTGAAACGGCTTAATATATTCATTGGCGTAGATATGCGCCGCTAAATGGTGAACGGGAATTAATGGTTTTTGATAAATAAGGGCTAGCGTCTTAGCCATCTGCATTCCCACATGAAGAGCGCCGATAAGTCCTGGCCCTCTTGTAAAGGCAAATGCATCAACTTCTTCAAGTTTTATATTAGCCTTTTCAAGCGCTTCTTTTAGAACGATGGTAATGTTTTCGGCATGAAGACGTGCCGCCATCTCTGGCATGACACCGCCATATTTTTTATGCATTTCGATTTGCGTTGCGACGACATTACTTAAAAGAGCGCCGTCTTTGGTTATCGCAACTGCGGTTTCATCACAACTTGATTCAATGGCTAAAATGGTGGCCATAATTAGATTAATCTCCTAACCATATA
>Ga0172378_10004275_pt1 | contig 13404 bp, 19 predicted proteins | sample GrowelOW332metaG_FD_119755 | JGI IMG/M metagenome (GOLD analysis project Ga0172378, IMG submission 119755) | Groundwater microbial communities from an aquifer near a municipal landfill in Southern Ontario, Canada - Pumphouse #3_1 metaG | ecosystem: Environmental > Aquatic > Deep subsurface >...
CTTTATTTGTTATTGTTTGTCCCATAGATCCTCCATTAATTTAAATTTTTAATTTCTTCTTGTAAATCTTCTAATTTTTTATATATTCCTGTTGCAGAAATATTTTCAGTTGCATCATTTCCATCTGAAGTTTTGTATGTTCTTGTATATGACATAATTCCAATGGCATCTTCTAATAATTTCAATCTAGTTTCTAACGTCTCTGGAAAACTAATAGTAAATGTTTTTTTCTTGGAATCATCTTTGTCATTTAACTCAATTACTTTGCATCCTTCAGGAAGAACTATATTAATAGTATCTTCAGAATTTACATCTATTTGTTTTTCTCCAATTTTAAAAGAAAATTGCTTTGAATATTTTTCTGACTCTATTATTTTATAATCTCCATTGATATTAAATTTACTCCAAGTAGGATTTGTTATAATACCATCTATGAAACGAATTCTAACTTTAGAGCCAATATCTGGCATTGATGCATCTTTATCTTCAGCTCTAGCTGTAAATACTACAGATGTTTTTATAGTTTTATTATATTTTATATCTATTGATGCTTTTCCGCAGTCAGTTAACGATGATGAATCAGCTCTACTTTCTGGAAGTAAACCCATAAGTTTTGGAATAAAAACATCTACTGTTCTTTTAGAAGCATCATATGCTTTAACTGTTCCGATGAAATATCTGTTTAACATACTAGTGATGATTTCAGACATTGATACCTCCATAATTTATATAGTTTTATTATAATATGTTGTTTTTGAAGTTTTAAAGTTCAAGGTATTAAAAAAAAAATAAAAAAAGATTAGGTGTTACCCTAATCTTTTTTAAGTAATCTTTCCTCATATTCTTCATAGCTTTCTCCAACTAATCTGAGAGCTGCCAATTGAGAAGTTTTTAAATGTAAAAGTAAAATACAAGTTTCACAATATGGGATATCAGTTTCTGGAGCCAAAAACTTTGCAGGTTTACCACAAACAATACATGTTTGCATAGACATCTGGCTATATTGGTCGAGGACATCTGCTATTCTAGAATTGTTTGGTTTTCCATTATCATAAATTCTTAATATTCCATATTTTTCATTCATATTTATAATCTGATATGAATTTAATGAATCTTCTCCAAATTTAAGTAATTCAAATCGTAAATCTTCACAGAGTTGTTCTCCAAATGCAATTTTCCAACCAGTAGGCATCGTATCTAATATAGTATAATTTTTATAATTTTTCTTAGGTAGCCTTCTTCCAAGATCATCAATAGGAGTAATGAATGGATACTTTTTAACAAGAATAATATTTTTTCTTTGTATTGAGTGTATTTTTAAGGCTTCCTTTAGCTTTTTAAACATATTTTAATTCTCTTTTCTTCTATCTGACATGTTATCTTTATTATACTCTAATCGGCTGACAGAGTTTTTAAGAGAACGAACAGTGTCTCCAATAGATTTCATATCTGTATACTTTTCAGTTGCAGATTTTATTTCAGTCTCTAACTGATTTCTCATAATTTTCATATCTGCAGCGATATCTTTAACGTCATCAATATCTTTTAGTTTATTATTGATAACTGTCATTGCTGCATCAGTTACTGATTTTTGAATCTGAATAGCATAGCCTCTCATATCTTTTCTTATTTCAGCTTCAAAATCTAATAACTCTTTTTTAGAAGCTAAATCAGCTTTAAAAGTTGCACCCATTCTGAATATTTTTACAATACTTTTAGCAAAAGCAATTACCATAATACCAGCAATAGTAATTGTAAGACTATTTGCAAAACTTGACCAATCCATTAATACCTCCAAATTTTTAAATTATAATTATTTGTTGAATTTTTCAGTATTGCTGATAGTTTTATTTTTTCTTCTCAAGTACTACAATAATATCATTTTGGTCTACAACTAGTGACTTTCTAATTCTAGAAAACTCAGAGCAAAGTGAAACGATATGGTTGACTTTATTTTCTGCAAGATCAAGCATTGCTTTTTCTCTTCCTCTTAGTCTTAAGACAATTCTTACAGAATTGCCTTTCTTTTCAATTAATTTTTTAATAGTATTTACTTTAGTCTCAATATCATGCTCTGCAATAGTATATGTAAATTGAACTTCAGAAATCTCTGAGTTATGCTGAGTCTTTTTAGCAGCTTTCTCTTTCTTTTCAAGTTCAAATTTATATTTACCAAAATTCATCAGTTTACATGTTGGAACCATTTCTTTCTGAGAAACACATACTAGATCCAAATTCTGATCAGCTGCCATATGCATAGCATCTGCAATTTTTAAAATGCCAAGCTGGCTTCCGTCAGCTCCAATCACTAATACTTCTTTAGCATTTATTTCTTTATTAGCTAATAACAAGATAATTCTCCTTTATTTTACTGCAGCAAATAGCTGCTCAATCTTAGTCTTATTTTTATTTTTTGGTAATATTATTTTTTTGTTAAGTACATCTTTTATTAAAACTCTTTTTTCTTTAGGAGTGGTAGAATTTTTAGCCGCCTTCATTTCTACCAAATCTAAATACATAGTGAATTGCCCATCATCTCCCATATAATAGTTTTCCCAATCTTCAGCTGAAACAATGCTCTTTAGATTTAGTTGTTCAATAGCCAAGCAATCAAAAGATATCGTTTTAAAATGGGTCGCATAATCTTTAAGATTTTCAGCCAAAGCTTTTATATTCTTTCCAATTGCTGTTGTATGGTTAAAATATTCAACTCCTCGACCAAAGAATTTGTATCCAAGAATAAGAACTTTAAAACTATAAATTGATAAAAAATCAAAATCTTCTTTTGTAGTTATTCCAAGAATAGTATGAATAACCATATTTGGAATTTTATCTTTTAATTCAACCATTTTAACTTTAGCAGTTGCAGAGGAATTATAAGAAATTCCAACACCTTTAATATAGCCAGCATTAACATACTCTATAATTTTATCTTCAAATATTTTGTTACTTAGAATTTCTTTAATATTTACAGTGATATTTACATTTATTCCACTATTAGACAGGCTAACAATGGTTTTCCAGAAATTAGCATCTTCTGTAAAAGAAGATAATCCTCCACCACCTAATGCTAATTCTGTTCCACTATGTAAACCTAATGACGTAAGAATTGTATAATCTCCATTTTTTCCTTTTGATGTTGACTGTTCATGACAAAATGGACATTCGATTGAACATTTATTTGTTACTTTAACATCAATATTTTCAGGAAAACTAGCTTTGAATTTCTTAGCAGAAGTATATCTAAATTTAGTTCCATCATTAAACAGAAACACATGATAGTTCCCATTAGTATAATCACTTAATATTGTCATTGATTTATTTTTTATCATTTTCTCATACTTTCCTTAAATATTTTTTATGAATTATAATAGTCATCACAAGATACAAACTTAGCTTTTTCTGAAAAAATATCTGTTAAAATATATTTTATTTTCTCAGCTTTAAAGAATCCACCGTATAATAGAGTTTCTAAAGTATCATCACCATCATCATCTGTTACTATAATGAAATTCTTATCAAAAATAATTTTATCAAAATAATTTGCTTTACTCTTGTCATTGATATCCTTTATTTTCATAAAAGCATTGAACCCATGATCAATTAAATCTACTGACTGATGGTCAATTCCAGAAAACATATTGTCTAATACTCCATAAGAGAATACTTTATTATCAAATAAACTTTCATGTTCATCAAAATTAGATAGATCAACACAAAAGCCTTTACAATGAGGATACCTTTTTTTAATTACTTCCAGAAGAATATCAAAATCATTATAGTCTTGGCGTATACTATTAATAATATAAATCAATTTTTCATACCAATTTGTAATAATTTCAAAACTAGTACTAAAATAGATATCTGTGTTAATTGGTATTCTAAAATCTTCGTCTAAAGATTTTATTTTGAAGCTTCCATTAGCATTAATATCTTCTAAGATTTTTTTAGCGTCATCACTATTTTCATTTATATTAGTTATAACTAATGTATGCGCAGATGATGAATTCGTTTCAAATGTAGATTTTCTTAATTTAAACATATTTTCTATTCCTCTATATCACTACAAGATGCATATAATTCTGCATCTTTCTCTGTCTCAAACTCTAATATATATGCTGGTAATATTATTTTATTATCTTTATTAACTTTTACAATAATAGATGTTGTTTCAAGATTGTTATTTTCTGTAGATTTTGTAATTGCTTTATCAGTGCTTCCTATAATATAACCACCATTTTCATAGTATTCTAGAATTGCTAATTTAAAGTTAGTAATTTTTTTACTATCTTCAGAATGTATTATTAAAAAATCATCAGTTACTGAAATCTTATGAATTTTTAATAGTTTAAGAATACGACCGGTAGCATTATCATAATCTTTTATAAGTAAGTATTGTATCATTTTTCTTTATCCTTTCCATTTTTTAAATTCTTCTGCTAAATTATTTACTGCTATTTCTTTGATTTTAGAATTTTTATAGCAACTAATAAACTGTAAGTTGTTATTTCTCATTTCAATTGGAATACTTGCAGTTATTGGAATAAAAACATTTTTTATAAAAAACAGTAATTCTTTACCGCTAATCATAAAAGATTTATTATCCATGATAATTTTCCACATTTCATCTATTGATAGCGTTGATTCTATTAAACTATCTGCTTCATAATTTTTAAAATAGCTATTAATTGGAACTAATATCATAGGAATATTATTATTATTATTAGACTCTCTATAAATTGCATAGAAGTTTTTATGTAATTCATTTGAATATTGTGTAACTGCTCTTGACGCAGTTGCTACAAAATGAGTATCAGGAAATATTTCTTTTGCTTTCTTAAAGAAATTATTTATATCATCATCCGTCTTTAATAAATTTAAGCAAGTATTAATTTTATTAATAGGCATATATCCTGGCGCTAATCCTAATCCTACAAAGCTAAAGTCATGTTTGACTCTATATATCAAACCTATATCCATACCATTATTAGTAGAATCAACTGGTTTAATTGAATCTGATAAAGTTGAGTTAAACCCATAATAATTATCATTTATCATATTAAATAAAGGATTTTCTTTATTGTAAGATTTAAAAATATCAGAACCTACGTATACTGGAGCATCTAATGCACTATATAGATCAGATAAATATGATATTATTGGATACCATTCAGAATAAGAGTATTTCTCTAATTGGGTTTCTTTGAATTCAGTTATTGCATCTTCATCTGTCTCAGCTTTCATAAATAAATCTGAGTTGCTTGAAAATCCAAAAAATCCTCGTCCTATTATTTCTGGCTCTAATGCACTAACATTTTTGTTCGAATAAATGCTAATAATAGAATCATTTGAAGTTAATGTAAAATTGCTACAAAATATAATTTTTGAGACAATTACTTTATATAATTGATACGGCTTTGCGCTCTTAATAATTTTAGAATCACTTTTACTTTTATAATATCTGCTCAATGCTCCCCAGGTAAATTCTTTAGATTTAAACTTTTCAACACTAGCTTTTACTACTAGAAGCCTTCTATAATAAAAATCACGCTTTTCTCCATCAACATCTTCATATACTACTAAATAACCTTCTTTTTTCATGTATATTCTCCTTTTTCAAATATTTAAGTTCTTCCATTTTTATAATATATCTTTATAAAATATTTTTTTCAGAACTTTATATTTTACTATGTTTCGCAACAAACTATTATAATAAAAAATGGAGGCTACTAATGACAAAAAATGATATACAATATATAATTGGAGATACTCTTGGAGAAGCATTAGATACAGTGACTCCTCTTCTTTCAGTTAGATATATAACTATTTCAAAACTTGAAAACCGTTTTATTGGAATTGATAGTTTAAGATTTAAATTTGATATGACAAACGAGATATTAATTTGTTATTCATGCCATAAATATTTAGGCACTATTCCGGATACATGGGTGCTTGGGCAGCAATATGACACATATGATGGAGTAAATTATAAATATATGTTTGATGAAGACACCCTTGAGCCATATGCTGATGTTTATGATTTTTCAAATATAGTAAATATTTGCCCAGAGAATTAAGAGGAGGATATATGACCGTTGCACAAATTACAAAATGTATAGCAGATATTGGAAATTATGAGGTTAATAAAATGATTCCATTTTCTGAAGTGTCATCTATATATTTAACTCTAGATCACTGTTTATATCCAGGGAAAAATACGTGGGTTGAATTTTATACGGAAAATGATCATAACCTATTATTAGTTTTTGATGGTTCAACAGATAGTGATGGGAATTTTACCCCAGATAGCACTCTACCGACATATTATATTGACGGAAATACTATTGCAGGCTTTACTTTAGTTTCAAAGACGCATATGCCAGAACCATATACGGCGTCAGAGGCGGTATAATGACATTCGCACAAGTTAAAAGGATATTTGAGGGAGCTGGCTATTCTACAACTGGAATTATTCAAACTCCATTAATCAAGACTTTAGTTTTTACTACTAATCAAGGAATTGATTATCACAGAGATTTTATAAGTTTTGATGAGGATTTAAATTTAATGAAGATAAAACAGTATAACTATAAAGCTATAAATGGGATATTTGATGGTTTTACAGTTTCTGCAAATGTTTTAAAATCTGAAACTACAATATCAAGAATTAATAAATTTTATCCTTTTAGAAATCCAAGAGTAGGAGATATTGTTTTCATAGTTGATTCTACTGGAGCAATTGAAGCAAATACATATACAATTACATGGAGAGAATTTAATAGCATAACCTTAGATAGAGAATTAACAGGATATAATTCAACTAAAGTTATTTGTTATGCAGATCCAGAGCTTTATTCCTCTGCAGTAGCAGACCCATTAGATAAATATCTTTTCTTTTATTATTCTCCATATACAACTAGAGATGCTGATGTTTTTATTGATTTAACTTATTTTATGGGTATAGAAGCAATCTCTACTCATGCTGGAAATTCATAATGACTAATGAAAATGCTGAAAAAATATTTTCTAACTTAAAAATAAAAAAAGATATATGGAAAAATTTTTGTGAAATAGATTCTATCATAATGAAAAATGGAGTTGGTTATTACCCTAATTGGAAGCATTTAAGATTTTTATATACTGGAAAAGAAATTTTAATTAAGCACGGGGATTCACTGCCATATGGAGCCAGATTAACCACATCTTATGGATTATCAGAAGATAGATTAGAAGTTTCTTTTACACCAGGGCAAATAGTAATTCCATCAGAATATTATTCTGATTTTAGATTACCACGATTTGGAGATATTATTAGAAGCTCCGAAACTGCATTTAAAGTTTTATCAGAAAGTATAATAATGGATGTAAAATTTTACGCAAATACTACTCAAATAAAATTAGCAACACCAATATTTTTTTCTAATTACTCCAAATTGAGTTTCTATGATCCAAATGAATATAAGAAAGAAACAGCGATGCATGCTACTGAAGTTGAAGGAATTTATATGAACTTTAAAGAACGAAAAGGAAAATCATATAAAAATTTTGGAAGTTATCATGAAAAAATAAAAATAAAAGATATATCTGAGATTAATTTAAAGTTATCAAATAAAAAAGTATACAAACTAGACTAGGAGGAAATATGACTATAGAACAACTTACTAATTTTGGTATTCCAACGAATACATGGTCTCTATTGACTGTTAAAGATTTTTTATTTTCAAACGATCCTCATGCATACCCTATTGGAACTACAAATTTATATTATTTAGATTCAACAAATAATCTTTTATTTATAAGATATACTGATAGGCATTTATATACAACTGATGAAAGCGGAGAGAATACTACAGTTACTGTAAATGGTATTCAATATTACACGAAATCAGATGATAATGGAATAAATGACTCTACTGTTGGAAAATATCATGAAGTTTTTAACAGTTTGGAAATTACAGAAGTTTCTTAATTTTTTTTTAAATTAAAAAGTATATATAACTATTAATTATAAAGAATAAGAGCTAACAAGAATTATATATAAATTATAATATTATAAATAATTTATATAAATAAAATTATAATATAAAATATAAATTATTTTTTATAATTTATATTTTATTATATTAATAATTATAATTTTTATATAAATAATATTTAATTAAAATAATAATATTAAAATAAAAAATTAGTTTTAAAGGGGAAAAATAATGAATGAAAATACAGTAATATTAAATAAAGAACAAGAACAAGCTAAAAATATGATTGTTAAATGGTTCACAAATCAAGATAATAAAAAGCAATGTTTTATACTTACAGGTTATGCTGGAACTGGAAAAACATTTTTAATTCAATATGTAACTACTAATATTTTAAAATTAAATATCAATGATGTTGCATATGTAGCCCCAACAGGAAAAGCAGCATCTGTGCTAATTCAAAGAGGCGTTTATGATGCAACTACTATTCATAGATTGATATATAATAGAGTTGAAGTTATATATAAAACTAGAATAAATAACAAAATTATAAAAAGTAAAAGAACAGAATTTGTTAAAAAGCCAACTATTAAGAATTATAAATTAATTGTGTTAGATGAAGCATCCATGGTAGAGAAAAAAGTAATGAGTGATTTACTATCATTTGGAATTCCAATAATATGTTGTGGGGATATAGGCCAACTTCCTGCAATTGGAGCAAATTCTAATATTCTAGAAAAACCAGATATCAACTTAACTGAAGTTGTTCGTCAAGAAAGTGGAAACTCTATAATCACTCTTGCTACTTATGCAAGAAATAATATGACTTTAAGAGATGGAAATTATGGAAATGTTATAGTTACTAATAGAAACGCTCTAACAAATTCTCAATATAAAAATATTTTACTTTCAGCTGATCAAATTTTATGTGGCAGAAACGTTACTAGAAGAAAATTAAATCAAGAAATAAAAGAATACTTAGGTTATGATACAAAAAAAGTGAATAATGGAGAAAAAATTATATGCCTTTTAAATAATTGGGATACATACTTAGATATAGATCAAAAATATTCCTTAGTTAATGGAATTATTGGAAATGTTACTAATATAAATTCTGTAGAATCTACAGATCCATTTTTAGGTAAACTTGATTTTAAACCAGAATTTTTAGATGAAGAATGTCAAGATTTAATTTATGATGCATCAATATTTTCTAATTCAGAATTTAAATATGATTTTCATACACAAGTTTATCTTATGGAAGATGGTTCATATCAAGTTAAAGTTCCTTTTGCTTCTAAAAAAGATGATGAAACGCAGCAAGAATTTTCTGCAAGAATAAGAAGTTTGGCTTTATCAAAGCGTGATGCAATTTGTACAGAACAATTAAATTTCTTTGATAGTGCATATGCTATATCTGTTCATAAGAGCCAAGGAAGCGAATGGAATAATGTGCTACTATTTGATGAATCATTTTGCTTTAATGAACCATCAAAATGGTTATATACTGGAATTACTAGAGCTAAGAAAAATTTAGTTATAATAAAATAAAAGAAATCAAATGATTTCTTTTATTTTTTATTTGTTTATTTTTTACGCAGGCTATTAATAAAGCTGTCAACTTTATTAGAAGTATCTTCAACTGATTTAGCCGTGTCCGTAACAACAGTTTCTACAGATTTTGTGGCATCTTCAGCTAGTTTCTTAGCTGCTTTTGCAGCTTTCTTGGCGGCAATTTTTGCTTTAAGTGACATTGTACTCTCCTTTTCAATTTTATCTTTCTTAACTCTTCCAAGTTGAATCTTTGTTTTGATAATACTATCGCTATCAGTACTATCACTTGTAGATTCTTCCTCATCGTCTTCAGTATCAAGTTTATCTAAAAATGAAAAAATTGAACCAAAAATAATATCAAATATAGAAAATGCTCCACTAATATATAGTGAATATATAGCTATATCATGGCTTAAACCATCCACAGATGTTATAACTTCATTAGTTAATTCTTTATAAAAATCACTTAACCAAGTAAGAAACCATTCTGGTGATATTAAACATAAAAGAGCAACAGATACACAAACAGCTATGACAATACTAGATGTAAGCATTAACACTTTTGACGTTTTTTTCATTTTCAGCCTCCATATATTTTATTTATATAATATTTTGTTTATATTTTAGTTAATATATTCGTTCAACAATAAATTATATTAAATTGGAGGTAATTATGGCTAATACTAGTAAATTATTTAAGAAATTAAATGAGCAAATGGAAGTAAATTCTATCAAGAATAAATCAGCAACAATAACGGAAGCTGAAAAAGAGGAAGTAGAAAAAAAAGTTGTTTTTGAAAATTCAACTATGAAATTAGCAGAAAATTTAAAAATAAAGTAAAGGAGGCTGTATGAATAAGGCAGATTTCTCCAAAGATGAACGAGAAGAAATCGAAACTTCTACAGCAATATATGACTATTTAGACCCAATTATTAAAGAAAAAGTTAAAGATAAAAGAACATTTCAAAGAATTCTTGAAGTTACAAAAGAATTTATGAGCAAAAATGATAGCAAATTATCTACATCTATTCTTGGAAGACAAGTTATTGTGAATTCTAAAATGGAAAATGATTTTTTTGATATTTTTGGTGTAAATAGAAATGAACTTCTTGAAATATGTAAAAATTCAGCATATTTTAAATCATATGGAAAAAATTTGCAACTAATGGATCAATTTGTAGTTGCATTACCACTTATATTTGCTGCATTGGAATATGATAGAATTGGAGAACATGAACAAAGTTCTCTTTGTTATTTAATGAGCTTTTTTAAGCCATATGCATCTAGAATATCAGTATTTTTTAAGTATGGTGTAAATGAAGAACAAATGCTTTATACTGTTGAGAATCTATCAGAAAGATTTGATTTAAAAAGATTAGGAACTGTTTTAGGTGTAATAAAAAAAATTGCAGATGGATCTTTTCAAAATTATATTGCTGATATTAAAAAGACTGATAAAATAACAGATGAAAAATTACATATAATATATCAATCAGGAATAACGAGCAGAATAAATAATTCTATAGGCTTAATCGTTAAAGAATATATAAAAAATACTGGAAAAAGTTTAAGTTTTGCAGATTCAGCAAAGAAAACTATAGATAAAGATGATGATTCTTTTGATTTTGAAGATGCTGATATTCAATCTGATGAAGATGTTAAAATGTCAGTTGTTAATAAAACAATGACAAAGATTACAAAAGACCCAGTTAATGAAAAATTAATAGCCATTGCAACTAGTAGCGGCTTTCCTGGAGTTTCTGTTGGTACTGGAATGACAAATCAATATTCTCAAATTTTATCTAGTATTGTTTCAGAAGTAACTGATAAAATGTTCAATGAGCTTCCTACATTTTTTTCAGAGTTAGCAAATTCTTTTTTATTTCGTATAAATCCTAAAACTGGAAAGAAATATACAATTACTGATTTAAAAAGTCCTATATTTCTAAATGTTGGAGTTGATATTTTAGTTGGAAAAAAATCTAATTTAAATGACAAAAATATGATACGAACTAGAGAATTATTTAATAAAATGTTAGATGAACACAGTATGGAATATTTAAATTTTGGAATGACATATAAAAGATATTTGAGAAAAGCATTAGCATCTTATTGGGTTTATCTAGTAAGAAGCGCTAATTAAAGGTGGTAATATGGAACTTAAAGAGACATTAAAAGATATAATGAATAAAAATCCAAATGATTATAATATGATATTTGAAATTATGAAAAGAAAAGTTTCAAAAGGATTAATTGATGGCGTAACCGCTCAAATTTTTGAAGATACTATTAGCGAATTAACAACTATTAAAGAAAAAGAAGAAACTCCAGAAGAAATTAACGCTAAATTAACAAGAAATATTTTTGAACTTTCTGAAGCTATAAATAAATATAATTACTTTGACGAAGATTCAAATATTAAAAAAATTGGTACAAAAGTGTCCTCTATTAATGAGAATGTTCTTTCTGAAAATATAGTTTCAGAAGAAATAAAAAGCCCAGATTTATCAATGAGTATTAATGACTTTCTTAAGGGGGAATAATGACACCATTTACTCCAGAAGAAAAGAAGAAGTTTGAAAGAATAAAAGATTTAAGCATGGGCGTGATTTCTAAATTAGATAATAATAAAGAGTTAAATATTAAAAGGTACGATGCTTTATTTAAATCTTTTGAAGCAAATCCAGATTTATTTAGAAGTTGGAGCGTTTTACATGATGACAGCCTTGATTCAACTCTTCAGATTCTTCAGCTTCCATTTGAAGAATGCAGAATGAACCAAATTAAAAATGCAGCAGACTTTCTTGGTATATCTCTTGAGGATTACATCTACTATAGACAGAATGATCCAAGAGGCATTAGAAGTAAAATGAAAGTTCCTGTTGGTTATGTTAATATTAAAAGGGTTCAACAAATTCTTTCAAAGAAAAATCATTACTCTACAGATATTGATGACAGATCATTAAAAACTGGTGATGTCAAGGGTGAATCAAAAGTTTCTGGAATATCTGATAATGAAGTTTATGCTTTAAAGGCAATGGGCGCTGATGAAGCTCTAAAGGAATTATTAGGCCCAAGATCAGATAATCAAGCAGAAAAAAGGCAAATGTATAGAGATATAGCTCAAAATGGCTTTACATCATTAGAAGATATAAAAGCAGCGGTTCCAAGAGCACAAACAACATCAACTACACTTAACACTATAAATACTTATCTACTTGCGTGTGGTATAAGTTCTGATTTAATTACAAATACATTAGAGACTGAGTTTACACTTGACCAAGCTTTAAGAAAGAAATAATATTATTTCTTTCTTTTTTATATGCGAAACAACTAATTATAAGTTAAAATTAGATGAGGGGGATGGTATATGAATATTTTAGAAGATATTAATTTCTCACAATTAAATGGATTTGCTTCCTCAGCTGTTGCCCAATATGACGAATATGTTCACAAGCATATAAACAATGTTAAAAATGCTTATATTTTAATAAAAAAATACTGCCCATCAATATTAGATAACTCTGAGATTAGTATTGATGAACTAGATAAACAAATTGATGCACATGATAAAAGTAAATTTTCTGAAGAAGAACTAGAGCCATATGCAGAGCATTATTATGGAAAAAATAAAGGGTTATCCACAGAAGCTGATCCAGCTTTTGAAAAAGCATGGCAACATCATTATGAAAATAACCCACACCATCCAGAATATTGGGGAAAAGGTACCGATATGCCTTATAGCTGTTTAATTGAAATGCTCTGTGATTTATTCTCATTTTCAATATTAAAAAAAGATTATAATGAATTTTTTTCTTATTGGCTACAATCTAGAGATGAAAAGCATAATGTTATGAGTGAAAATAGTTTTGA
>Ga0172378_10004277_pt1 | contig 13402 bp, 11 predicted proteins | sample GrowelOW332metaG_FD_119755 | JGI IMG/M metagenome (GOLD analysis project Ga0172378, IMG submission 119755) | Groundwater microbial communities from an aquifer near a municipal landfill in Southern Ontario, Canada - Pumphouse #3_1 metaG | ecosystem: Environmental > Aquatic > Deep subsurface >...
ACATATGGAACGTAAGTCTTTACACCTTTGTTCTTCATCAAATCAACGGAGCAAGACTGAGCGCGGAATTCCTCGCGCCGGTGAACCACACTGACGGATTTCGCGATAGGCTGAAGCATCAAAGCTTCATCAACAGCGGAATCACCTCCGCCCATGATTACGACATTCATATCTTGAAATATATATTTATCCTTGACGGAGTAATAGATATTTGTAAAGAGTTCTTCTTTCTCCAGTCCCATCTTTCGCGGAGTAGATTTGCCCATTCCCGTTGCAATCAGCACCGTCTTAGTTTCATAAGTATTAGCATCGGTCTTCAAAATGTATCCGTGTTCGCCTTTTTGACACTGCAAAACAGTCTCGTTCACTTTGATATCCAAGCGATTAGCCCGGCTGTTATTTTGCCTGAGCAAGGCGGCAACGAAGTCTTCAGCCGTCACCGAATCAAACCCTGGAACATCAATGATGCTCTTCTGCGGATATAAATTCGACAGTTGTCCTCCAATGATATCTCTCGACTCCAATACAACACCTTTCAAGTTGTGCAACGAAGCCAAAGTCGAAGCGTACAAGCCAACTGGACCCGCACCAATAATTACAATATCTAACATATTCCCTCCTAATTAAACGTAATTTATTCGTTCTCTTTTCCCTTTTAATTATCACATATATAAATATCACATGCCAACTTTATGCTAAAGGGTTTATCACCTGTTTTCTTCAATAAATAAAAAGAGCGCTAATTAAATCCAGCGCTCCTAAAATTATTTTCTTTATTTTCTAATCGTTTTTGATACTTTTTTTCTTGAAAGATAAGTACCCGTATACTCCTAATATTCCCGCTAGACAGGTGTTGAAGATAGCTCCAATCAATTCGCTGATGCTAAGCGCATCACCAGCGGATATAGCCATATCGATGACGGTGGCTAAATAGAATATAAAGCCTATTGTTCCGATAATCATGAAGCAATAGGATCCGATAAGAGCGTCAACTCTACCTCTTTTCAAATCGACCAGCGCTATGATGCTAAAGGTCAAAATAATTAAACCGACTAACATCAATACTATATAAAATTTGCTTCCGTGAGTGTCTCTCCCCCAGGCTCCGCTTTCAACTGTAAAACTCAAAATGAAAGATACGAGTGCGTAAATGTAAGTTATAGCACCAGTGACTATGCCGAGAATACCTTTGCTTTTCATACTACTTGTCTCCTTTATTATTATTGCTTACTCGCAGGGAGTAGCTATCAGGTTCGGTGAGAAATTCTGAATATTTATAGGCGATAAATATCACAATTGCCATCGAGAGAACGATGCAAGGTACCATATATGCTCCGTTGTAAACGAACGAAAAGAGAAGCGGACTCGAAATTCCCCAAGTGGGTTGAAAATCGTTCGACCAAAAGAGAACACCAGACAGCACGTGTGATAGCAATTTCAAGATACCACCAAGGGTGCAACCGTAAACAATAGCAAGAATCTTACCTTTGTTGTTACTGGAGCGATCGAACATACCCTTGAACAGACCGGCAAAGGCGACTAAAGGATAGGCGACAACATAGTCTAGAGCAACCTGAGCAAACGCCTTATACCAAACATCAGCGATGGAGTAAAACCCATCCGCCAAGTCGAGAAGACCCATGATCAAACCGACGAGCAAAGCCGGAAAGAATCCTCTCCTGTACGCTACTATGTAGACGCACACCATCGCTATTCCTATGCTTCCGCCATTTACAAATAGCGGTGCGGAATAAGCTCCGGCTAAAAAATCGAGAACATAGCCCAAGGCAGCAAAGATCGCCACTTCAGCCATTGTTCTAATAGAGAATGTTTTTTTCATTTTTTATTTACCTCCAAACATTCTGTCAAACAAGACTAGCGGATAGAAATAAATAAAAAATATCTATTGTTCCTACGCTAGAATTACCTAGATCAGGTTAAGGGTCGTTAACTTAATAACTTCTCAGCACGAGGCTCCCCTCAATTGACTTATATATTCTAGCACTATTGTGATTTTTTTCAACTTATTAATGATCATCTTTCGACTGAATCACCAGCAACCGCCCGGACAGCAAATCAATTTGTCCTTTCTTTTTTGGCAAAATTTCATTTGAAATTCCTAAAGAGTCAGATGCCTCCAATCGATATTCGTTTAGAGGATATTTAAAATTTTTTAACGTCACCATTGCATCTTCTAATGCAAAAATCGAAGTGTATTTGTAACTTGAGTCGAGTTCAAACTCCGGCTCGCGTTCAGCGTCGAGAGAATATATCCGCGAGTAGTCATCAATCATCTCCACTCTCGGATCGCTCTTCAGGATATTTAAAGTGGCGAGAAAGTGCTCAACTCTCTTTCCTTGAATTCCTCCAAGAATCGAAATTTTATCGCAGTCATCCACGAGGTTGTAAGCGCAGTAAGTATCCGTCTCATCCTTAACGGGGTTCAATTTGATCACTCGCTTGACCTTAGAGTAAATCTTTTTCAACTCATTTTGACTCACTGAGTCAAAATCTCCGACCGCAATGTCGAGTTTGACCTTAGCCTTGATCGCTAGCAAGCAACCTCTTTCCACTCCAATATTGAAGCTGTTTTTTAAGTTGAATCTATTTAGATTAACATTCTTCCCAATGATGATTGCTGCTTTTTTCATGTGTTAAAACCTCTTGCTTTTCTAATTAAAATATACATCATAAACACCATTCTAAAAAGAAATTTCTCCGTTTATGCTATTTCGATTATCAACTTCATTCGGTAAATGCTAATATAGATATATATCTAACTCAACGGAGAGCAAAGTGAAAGAAATAAGTGAAAAGAAAAGAAAAATAATACGCGGATCCATCACCTTAATTCTTTTAGTAGCATTTTTTTCCGCCATAATTTTAGTTTTATTTAAAAGTGGAATCTTCTCCAGCGAAAATCCTGTTGAAGATATAAAGAAACTGATTGAGATGTATCCAAATTCATCCTATCTCAGCTATATATTAATCCAATATCTCCAAGTTGTCATTCTCCCGATACCAGCTGCAGTAACCACAACTGCTGGAGTTGTTGTCTTTGGAGCTTGGAAAGCTTTTTGGCTGTCATACTTTGCCTGTATGCTTGGAGCCTTAACCACTTTTTTTATCGGGCGCTCCCTCGGAAAGAAAGTCATCGCTTGGATCATCGGAAAGGATGATTTGATAAAGTGGTCGAAAAAACTGGCAGAAGGAAAGTACTCTTATTTTTTGATGATGCTCTTTCCCTTTTTCCCTGACGATATTCTTTGCTTTGTCGTCGGAACGACAGAAATTAAATTCACATTCTTTTTAATCACCAACATTATAACGCGAGCGATTGCTATCGGCACCACTTGCTTTTTCACTTCCGGAAGTCTCATCCCTCTTGAAGGATGGGGAATACCGGTGTTAATTGTCATTGCAATCATCGTTATAGTCATTCTCATTCTCTCTTTTAAATACGAACGAAAGGTCGATGAATTCATGAAAAAAATCGAGAAGAAATTGAGCAAATTTGTAAATAAGATAACGAAAAGAATTGATTTAGATGACAAAAATCAATAAAATATCTTTTTAGAAAACAATAGGTTAAATTAAATATGAATAAACAAAAAGAAATTCACGCCATCGTCCGCACTTCAATTGTCATAGTCGCATTGGTATGTATTTTTTTATCCGTCTACATTCCTTTAAAGTCCAACGGATATCTCGACAATGTGAGCAGTGTCAGCTCATTCGTCGATTTAATTCAGTCATTTGGAGTCCTATCTTACTACATATTTTGGATAATGGAATTTACTCAAGTTTTTCTTGGACCGGTCCCATCGACAATTATGACAGCAGCAGGTGCGATAATATTCGGGCCAATTTTTGCCTATTTCCTCTGTATCACTGCCTGCATGAGCGCCGCGGTTGTTGATTTTTTCCTCGGAAGGTGGATTGGAAGAAAACTTATTGTTTGGATAACTAGTGAAGAATCGCTAAATCGCATTGAAAACAGATTGAAAAGCAGCAAGTATACCTACTTTTTAATGATGCTATTTCCCTTCTTTCCTCACGATATTCTTTGCTAAGTCGCGGGAACAACAAAGATTTCATTTAATTATTTCTTTGTCACGAATATCATAACTAGATCGATTGAATTAATGTTGATTTGTCTCTTCGGATCCGGACAAATTATTCCGTATACCGGCTGGGGTATACCGATTTGGATTCTTCTTATCGGTCTAATTATCTACTCCATCTATCTATCATTAAAGCACGAAGAACAGATTAACGATTTTATGGAAAAAGTCGCCAAAAAAATAACATCTAGATTCAAGAAAAGTTAAACCTAACAAAGAAAAAACCGCAATAAATGCGGTTTTTTGTTTTGTAACCAATGTCTTTTAACAAGGGGGGACTAAGGCGTTACAACCTTAATCACATTTAATCAACAGCACAATTACTCGTAATTATACCTGACGTAAGTATCGGTATAAGTCGTTCCATTAAATTCAAACTCGTAACCTTTTTCATTGTATATAAGTAGCGATTCCAAGTTTCCATCATCTTCTGAATCGAGCGGAGCAGTAATGACGAGATAACTATTTCCACTGGTATCAGTATCAGTTGTCACATCAACACTTCCGAGATTGGAAGTAAATGATCCGTCAAAAGCTAAGTAGGCCCGGTTGCTATCAAGGTCAAAGTCCAACTGCTTCGGATCATAGAGCAAGAAGTCTAAATCCTCAATCACATTGTCCGTATACACTGTATTTTCACTCGAGACATTTCCCTTTCCCTCTTGACCCTGAGCGGCAATGTAATAAATATAGGCATTCCCCTCGGGAGTTCCTAAAAAATATTCGCCTTGTGGTAGGAAGAATGTATGAGCATATAGACGCTCTCCATCAGAAGTTTCAAGCGTTGGATTGTCGTAAACATCGGAGATCGATGTAATGTCATCGTCCGATTGCGAATATTCAAAATATGTAGACATTCCCGATTCAGTCAAATCTGAGTAGTCATAGTCAGGAATATACATGGAATAGGAAGGATAATAGCCGATGTCAGTTTCTCCACTGTCGACGTATTTTTTGTCGTAAATGCAAACGTAATTGCTCGAATCAGAAGTGGACTTTGCCACGAGAGTAACGTTTGCTCCATAGTCCGCTTCAACAGTAAATTCAATTGTCTTTGAGGGATATTCAACCGTTGTCTCCTCACCATCTTCATCTGTTTCAACGATGCTCATAGTTGAAATAGTGCCGTTGTTGCTAGAAATTTTTAAATATGAATCAAAGCTGGTGATATTAGTCGAAATACCATCATCAATATCCTTCAACATTACGCCGAAATTTTCTTCTCCTGGATCAATCGTATCACCGTACTTGTCTCTAAGTTTATACTTAAAGTAATCCTGAAGAAAGAGATTGTCGGTATCGGCAAAGTAATCCTTATAGTTCATCGTATCGCTCGTTTCTAAATCGAAATTAATTATGTAGTTAAAATTCTTTTCAAATCTCGATGAAGAAAGTAAATTGTTAATCGTACTACCTCCAAATGAAGTTGTATTTTTAACAATGTAGGGAAATGTCGTCCCGTTATTTAAGCGGAATAGCTGGCTATTGGATTCCGGCGACCAATTGGTAATTCCTGAACTGCTAGCTGCATAAGTTTCAAAGAAATCGTCAGGGTCGACACTATTTCCGCTCAAATCTTTTGTCGCATCAAACTCAGCTGTCGTAAAGTATATTTCATCGAGAGGATTTGTATAGTCGTAAGTAATGTTGAATTCACCCAAACCGTAGAAGAAATTGTTGTTGTAGTCAGTCTCATTGTCGTAGTCGGCCGTGTTGAGTTGGAATATTCCCAATCCGCGGTCGTTTTCATCATCATCCTGAATAACTTGTTGACCTTTAAAGTCAATGTTGTTGTTCTCGCCGGTGACGTATGCAGGCTCCAAATCAGTAGTATTAATTCTCTCTTGCCTTAAATATTCGTTGTAGAGCGAATCTTCGCTCGGAGTAAAATAAACGTAGTTATACGTGTCCGAACCGGCAGATTTTGAGCCGGTTGCATATCCGGTAGTTTGACTTTCTCTAACGTTATTATAAATAGCCGTAAAGTTGATGATACCCGTATCACCGGAATCATTATAGGCTGACTCAGGTGAAGAAGTTGAATTAACATTGATTCCTGATTCTCCGATGAATCCCGTTTCCGTCTCGGAAGGATATGGATTGTATCCATCGATATCATTGTTAAAGTCAAAGTGACCGTTGTACACATATGAGTTATAGAAGGAACCGTCGCAGTGTCCGGCAAGAAGTCCAACGTTGGTGCTGTGGGTGTAATTGTAGAAGTCTTCAGCTGGATCCTTAGCAATATTCAAGAATATTTCATCATCGGAAGTGTGATGAAATACTAGAGTGTAAGTCGCTAAAATTTTTGAATATACAATATTGTCAATTGTCTTATTGGCGGAAAGATAGATACGTACCTCAATTTTATTACTCTGTCCACTTTCAGCAAATCCCCCATCGCCGGTGTCGTCAGTCAGGGCGCTGGTGTCGACATATAGGTAATCCGTCCCATCCGCTTGCTCTTCTGTCTTTAAGATATAGCTGTTAGTTGAACGAATGCTAAAGGTTATATCCGAATCAAGAGTGGTTGGATATGAAGGAATAAAATACTCTCCTTCGAAATCATCCAGGTAAACATAGGTGTCGAAGGTATCGGTCGAATTGATAGTTCCCAGTGCATTGAAAGTCATATTTGTCTGAGCGTTCAAAGATGGGTCGTATGTAGAAAATAAATCGGAGATTGAATCGCTGTAACCATTGTCAGTTATCGTCAGATTGCTGAAGATGACATCCTCGACAGAAGCATCGGGAGCAATGTATCCAAAAACTCCGATATCTTCCGGCGTTCCATTGACGACGAGATTGTCAATTACCATGTTATTTCCCTCAAAGTCGCCAAAGAAGGGATTACTCGGAGAACCGATTGAAATGATTTCCGTCCCGCTCATATCGAGATAAGTGCTCGTGTCACTTCCTAAATTGTCCGTATAAAAAAGAGTGCTGCCATCTCCGTTTATATCCTTCCCCAACTCAAAGTAAAACTTACTGGAAAAAGCGCCTAGTGACTGCAATCTTTCCAAGTTATATAGGTGAATTGGTCGAGTTATTATATAGGGTGACTCTTCAGAACCATCTCCAGAATCAAAGTATTTTCTCAATCCGATTGACCCGGGAAATTTATCTTCATCATCATCGTTGATCTTTTGTGAGATGATGTAAATCATGTACGTTTGAGCGATAATAAGTCCAAGGAAAGACATTACAGTAGTAAAGATAAACGTCAGCTTTGCTTTTTTCTTGTTCATGCTATATTTGCTCCAAACTCAAACTGAAATAATAGTCCGAATACAAGTACTGGGTAACTCCCGCTTCAAGGGTATCTAAAAAATCGGATAAAGAATCTTGATTATAGTCAAAATTGATGAAGAAGTGAACAGTTGTAACCGTTACATCCCCTCCACTAACTGCTGGAGCTCCGCTAGGAATTTGCTGAGTGTAAAGCGTTCCAGATGTAACTGAATCATCTTGACCTATAAAGGAAAAAGTTGGAGTTAATGATAAATCTCCATTACTATCTTCGACTTCCGCATAGTTCTTAACTTTATAAAATTCCAAATAAGGCGAATCGGTGTATTCGACACCCTCGTAGGTTGCGGATGAAGAATTGTAATTAGATTCAGTCACTAACCAAAAATCCAAATAGTCCGTTATTCGAAGATTTGAGTCGTCAACATCATCAATTTTTATCACATTAAAATTCAGTTCAGCGTCGACAGTATTTTCAATTTCAGCAGTAAATTCCATAACGATATTTGTCATCAAGTCTGAGACTGAATCTTCAGTATTTAAAACTAAAAAGAATGGGTCGTACTTGTTCATAGGGATTTGAGTACTAAGAATCGTTTCCTTGTCAAATTCGTGAACTTCTCCCTCTCCATCGTAATTGATAAAGTCATCATCAATATCGTAGGATATATCTCCGTTAAAATCAGGATAGATATATTTATATAATGATACGTCGTAACTTGAAAAATCCAGATCTCCAGAGTCGACAACGATGATGTCATTGAAAGATTCACTGAGTTGAAACCATGAAAAAGTGCTAGCACCAACCACAAAAGCAACGAGAGATAGCGATGATATTGTAGAAAGCATAAGTTTTTTCGATAGCTTTGACATTATTTCTCCTCCCTTTTTCTTTAGGGCTCTTTGTATACTTATTGGAACCACTCGAAATTAGTCTAACCAATATTATATATATTTATTATATACTAGAACTCTACTTTATTTTATTAGTATTAATATATATAGTCAAAATCTAGTAATATATTGTCAATAGAATGAATTTATTACTTTTATAAATGTCTATCTTTATTTTTTAACTCAGGAAATATTTTTAATTTAAGTCAATTATAAGCAAATAAAATGGCACTTTTTACATCTTTTTTTCTAAAAAAATGGCTGTTTTACAGCCACTTACAATTAATCAAATTATTAAAATATTGTCTATAACTTTTCGATGTTTTTTCGAAAGTCGGCAAGAATGAACTAGAAACTAGATGATTCCCAGCGCTTTGTATTTTAAATATTCCAGCTCGCGGTGGAAACGATCTCTTTCAATAATTCCCTTTATTTCATACATCTTTTCCCCGTTGTTAGCAATGACGATTGTCGGAGAAGTGATAACTTGGTACTTCTTGACTAATTCAGCGTTTTTTTCCACATCTAAGTGCCTGAATTGCACTTCAGGAAAATCTTTCAAAACATCTTTAATTCTCGTTTCATTTAACGAACACGATCCGCATTCATTTGTTCCAAATAGCAAAACTTCTAACATATTTTTATACCAGTAATACTTGCGATTACTCTTCCTTTCTAGCTTTTAACACTTTTATTTAAGCAACAAAGTGAAGCGAAAACCACTCATTTGCTCGAACAATATGAAATTACTAGAAAAATAGCGACATTCTTTCATTGATGGTACTCTGTAGATATTCCACTTGTTTTTCCAAGCAATTAATTTTTGAAACAATCCTTTCAATTTCTTTTTCGTACTTTTTTTCATTCATGCCTATCCGCGCTTGAGTCTTTCCTATTTGCATTCTCAACTCGTTGCGCTTTTTGGCATTTGTAATAAAATTCAGGTGTCTTTTCTCCTCTTTCAATCTCTTCAATTCTACCGTTAACCCCGCTTTGTTTTCCTCTTCTTCCAGCATGTATTTTTCATTGTACAGTTTTTCTATTTCATCGCGGAGGCAGTCTATTTTATTTCTTATTTCATTAACGATAGCGCGCTTTTTGTCTTTGTAGCACCCGAGAGTTTTCAAAAATGGCAAAAGTTCATACTTAAATATCAACTTCACCCCTTTTATATCCTTATCTGGATCCGAATTAGGAACGCGGTTGTAATATTCTTTGATATTTAAATTAATCAAGTCGATGAGAGATATGACAAAGTCAAATTGTTCTTCCTCCATTTCGTGGAAATCAAATTTAGAAGAAACAAAAAAATTGGTTAACCAAGTCAACATTATTCGATTCGAATTAACCATTTCATCTATTTGATAGAAAGAATCATCGGAATTTTGACATTTCAATATTCCGCCAGCAAGCACGTTTGACTGCTTTATTAAATTGTTGAATATAACCTTATTAAATTTCGCTCTTTCAGCTTTCGGAGTGACTTTTATTGCTTTAGCATAGTATGAATATGTCCTTTCAATCGCCAGCGAAGTATCCTTGCTGTACTTTTGCACCCAGGGTTCAACGTTTCCTAGACTTATCCAAACTTCAGGGTTATCTGGTTCCAGTTCAGCAGCGCGCTTATAAAGATCAACAGCCTTTTCATAATTTCCCTGATTGTTCTCAAAATCGGCTTTCAAGATTAATTCGCTGTAATTGCTCATTTTGACACCTCTTTTCTGAAAAAGCAGATATATAATTTTCTACGATAAAGATAAACAAATCTCTTTTAGGTAAGTTTCTCGTAACTATAACTCCTAAAAAAATTATTAATATTATTTGGTTTATCTATACACCTATAATTTACTCTCTTTTAAGCGAGATATCTAGTGGTAAAAAAACATTTGTTGCTCAACCGACAAAAAATGTGCGATTGTTTTTTAATAATTAAAGATAAATCCAAGAACAGTAAACAGTAAATATAGAGGAATCAAGAGGATAAATGACAAAAATATTCCCATCTCTCGGAAAATATTACTTCCAGTTTTTATTCCTTTAAATCTCTTGGTAAAAGTGTCCCAAGCAATACCGAGAGTATTGCCAATCATTATGATTGCACAGCTGGCAATTATCGCTTTTCCATTTTTCCTTCCATATGTTGTATATAGTCTTTCTAGAGCTACCTTATCAGGTTTCCCGTTGCAGTCGGCATAGTTAGTAGCAAACATTAATGCAACCGCTTCTCGCTTAGGCACATCTTTATCAGTTTCCTCAAGCATGGAGACAATTTCATCCTCGCTCATCCCCATTTCCAGCGCTCTTTTCGCATGAGCCTGCGAGCAAACTTTACACCCATTTACTCTAGTAACAGCCAACATAACTCGCTCGACAAATTTATCATCGATAACCTGCTTGTCACGAGTGACCATTTTGCTCACATAAAAAAATGCTTTTAAAAAGTATCTAATCGCATCCGATACCGAGGCTAGTTTCTTATTGTATTTCATTTAGAATCCTCTCTCATCATAATCTATAAAAGAATTTTATACTATAAAACATTAAATGAGTAACTGTATGCTCTAAAAGTTAATATGTGGTAACTGTAGCTTCAAGAAGATAGTGCAATACTAAACTTTCCAGTAACATTTGAGAATAAACAATAATTTGCTGCTCTTAATTTATTAAATACTAAAAAATAAAGATATCGACAAACGAAAATTAATTTTCGGTATAATATGAACTATTTTTCCTTCATAAAGTTTGGAAAACAAAAAATATAAACTAATCTAAGAGTGGTGTGCTTGGGGAGATTCAAACTCCCGGCCTCAGCCTTCGGAGGGCTGCGCTCTATTCATCTGAGCTACAAGCACGTGGCGCTCCCAGGAGGAGTCGAACCTCTGACCTAACGCTTAGGAGGCGTTCGCTCTATCCACTGAGCTATGGGAGCAACTAGTAGAATTATATCATAATCAGTTAGTTCATAAATATTTTTTCCTAATTAAACATAATTTTTTTCATACTTTTTTTTAAGAGAGGTTTCAATATGAAAAAAATACTAAAAGCTATCGTTATTTCTTGTTTCATCTTTTCATCGGCGCGATTTTTTGACATTGGCACTTCACCGCAAGTAAATGCCAAGATGGTCATCAATCACGAAGATGATGAAGATTATTCCTATCTATGTGGAGATGGAGAATCCGATCTCACTGTCATCGAAGACGAAGACAATATGATGGATCCTAACAACCTGAATATTTCAACTGGAAAGGTGTCACTAAAAGAAGACATCGACCTAATTGTCAACGATGATGCATACTACACATTTGTCATCTATCTATCCGATGCTTCGAATGTTCGTGAAATCAATTACGGCTCAGGAAACTGTATAAAACTCGAATACACCCCAGTCAACATTGATAATTCCATCGAAACATTTTCTATTTCCGACGATGCTCCACAAAGCGCATCACCAACCGAATTATTCAACAGTGGTTCCTCACAAAGACTGAATCTATATTCCGAGAAATTCAATCGACTATTTATGGAGTTCCACATTCCGCGAACCGAATCTTACTGTCGCAGAGTTAAAATCACCTCATTTTGCTTTGCCTTTAATGTTACAGGAAGCTGTGGAAAAGTTGAACACGTTCAACTTTACAAGTCAAAGATGAATCTGTCTAAGCCTTGGGTCGAATACAATCATGAACCTAGAGGAATTTCCGATGATTCTGGTGGCCCATATGAAGATGGGTACATTTATAACATTTCCATCAATTACGGAAGCAAATTGACAGTTGACGATTTGAAAAATTCTCTATCCGCTTACGATTTTGGCGATGGAGAGTTTCACGATGTGAAACTTGTCAGCGATAATTACACGGATAATCGAGATACGCTCGAAACCAATCTTGATGTCGTTTTCTCGTCTACCGACAGTCGCGGAAACACTTCTACCTTCACTTATCGCATCGTAATTACGGATAGTGTCCCGCCTGAAATTTCACCGCTTGAAGAAAAGCTATGCTTCTCTTACACCGATACTTTGACCGAAGAAAAACTGCTGTCTTGTTTTTCTTTCAGCGATAATTACCTAGATGAGATTGATTCAAGGAGGATAACTGATTTCAATTTCAATCTAGGTGAAAACTATATAGGAAAAATCAATTTCACAGTCGAAGCCTCGGATATCTCTGGAAACATTTGCACCCTAGATGCTTCAGCAGAAATAATCGATGATATTGCACCGGAAATCAACGGCGAAGATGAAATAGTAATCAAAGCGGGCGAAAAATTGACTGATGAGGAAATTATTTCACATTACAGCGCCACAGATGAAATTGATGGGCAAACAGAAGTCACAATTAAAAGCAATAATTTGGAAGGCAATTACAATTCAATCGGGATTTATACCTGTGAGATAGAGAGCAAAGATTCTTCTAATAACGTTGCCACGAAAACAATATTTCTTCAAGTTGTTGACTCAACTGGACCATCCTTCTATGTGAATGAAGGTACGATAACACAATTTGGAAGTCACATGATCTCCAGTGATGAAGTTGTCGAATCTTTAGTACGTTCAAATCAATTGCCCAAAAAGAACTACGTTTATTCCGAATTTCTTTACGGCAACTATCAGGGAAAGAATGGAGAAATTGAAATCGGAACTTACAACGAAAAGGTTGCCGCTCATGCGGATGATGGCAGTATTGAATATGCTTCAGTAACAATTATTGTCAAATCAGAAGAACAAAATATATCTAAGCATAAAGTTTCGTTTTGGGAAAAGATTGCTTTGTGGTTTGTAAACCTTTGGAAAGCAATTCGCCATTTCTTTTCTAGATTGTTCAATTTTAACTAAAAATTAAAAATAATTGTAGTAGTAAGTCAATATGTACTTGCTACTACTTTTATGTATTGGTAAAATATACAGGTGCGGAGCTGTGGCGAAACTGGTAAACGCTCAAGACTCAGAATCTTGTGGTGCAAGCCTTAGGGGTTCAAGTCCCCTCAGCTCCACCATATTGAAACAACAGGATTGATACCAAAAACATCAGTCCTTTTTTCATTTTTAAGGGCTATTTTGCTTGTTTTAGGCTTGTTTTGCTTAAATTCAGGTAAGGTAGCCCTTTTTAGTTTGCTATTTTTTGTTAACC
>Ga0172378_10004278_pt1 | contig 13400 bp, 14 predicted proteins | sample GrowelOW332metaG_FD_119755 | JGI IMG/M metagenome (GOLD analysis project Ga0172378, IMG submission 119755) | Groundwater microbial communities from an aquifer near a municipal landfill in Southern Ontario, Canada - Pumphouse #3_1 metaG | ecosystem: Environmental > Aquatic > Deep subsurface >...
ACGCTTATAGGGGCATAGTACAACGGTTAGTATGTGGGTCTCCAAAACCTAAGATCGTGGTTCGATTCCACGTGCCCCTGCCAAGTAGAATTTTCATTACAATAAGCTATTAATTCGTATGCAGAATTACTAGATCTAGTTAGTAAGTAAAACTGGAGATATATAGGCTTATAATTATACTGTTTAATTAAAATCACAAAAATTAAATTAAGGAATTATTCTATGAAAATGATAAAAATTTCTATAAAAAATGAACACACGCTTATATTACAAGAAGATGCGCAAAAAGGTGACTTAATTGATTTGAAATCGATTCACGAAACGGATATCGACAAATCATCTATTGAAAATGTTATTAATTCAATTAAGCTTGACAAATTTAATGATGAACTTAAAAAGGCGCTCGAAGCGAATGAGCGAGAATACCAGTTGAAACTCCAGCTTAATGAAAAAGAACTAGCAGGCAAAACCAAAGATGTATTAATTAATAAAGACACCAAAATCACCGAACTCAAAGCGAAACTTGAGTCAGCCGATACGACCAAGGAACTGGCTATCACTAAAGCTGTTGGTGTGGTTGAGAAAGAGCGTGATGAACTCAAAGTTAAACTCTCTTCAGAAGAACTCGACAAACAACGTATAGAATCATCGCTAAAAGACAAGTACGAGACTCGAATCAAGGATCGAGACGATACAATTGAACGCTTAAAAGATATGAAAATAAGACTTTCGATAAAACTAGTCGGTGAAAACCTTGAGCAGCACTGTCAAAATGAGTTTAATAATGTTCGTAGTGGGATGTTTCCTTTTGCATATTTCGAGAAAGATAATGAAGCCATTAAGGTAGACGATGAAGCAAAAGGCACTAAAGGTGATTATATATATCGTGATTACGAATCAAAAGACGGTGTCGAACTAATCTCAATCATGTTTGAGATGAAAGATGAGCAAGATGTATCTGCAAATAAAAAGACCGTGGAAAGCCATCTTGACAAACTCGATAAAGATCGTAAGAAAAAAGATTTAGAGTACGCTATACTCGTAACACTTTTAGAGGCCGACAATGAACTATATAACAGAGGTATTGTAGATGTTTCGTACAAATATGACAAGATGTTCATTATTCGTCCACAATTCTTCTTGCCATTAATTTCTTTATTAAAAAATGCTAGCTTAAAATCTGCAGAAGATAGACGTCAATTAGTTAATGCTAAAAATAGTAATGTTGATATCGAGAATTTTGTGGACAATATGGAGTCTTGGAAAACGAGCTGGTCTAATAATATGAAAAATGCTGGTAAAAAGCACTTTGAAGCTATTGAACAGATAGAAAAAGCTATCAAAGATTTAGAAAAAGTTCGAGATGCGCTAACGATGTCCAATAAGCACCTCCTATCCGCCGAAAATAAAATGGATGACCTCACTATAAAACGACTAACTAAAAACTCTCCTTCGGTTGCTGACAGATTCAAGGAAATAGAGAATAAATAGATATGCAACAAACATTTAAATCAGTTGCGTACCAAGTTATTCAAGAGGCTGGCAAGCCACTGCATGTTAATGAAATTACAAAAATCGCTTTAAAAAAGGGTTGGTTAAAAACCGCCGGCAAAACACCCGAAGCAACAATGGGCGCTCAGATAATTGTCGATATAAACAAAAAAGGCGAAAAATCGCAATTTATAAAAACAGCGCCGTCTACGTATTATTTACGTGAGGTAAACGCTCCATTGAACACAATAGAAGATTCTGTTGAAATCGCTAGAAAAAAAGCAGTTATATCAAACATATCTTCAAAACAAAAGGGTGATATAGCCGAGGCTAGAGTAGCAGAACTAATTACTCTATACGGCGAAACTGAAGTTTCATGTTTTAAGCCAATATCTGATGATGAGGGTATTGATCTAATTGTCAAACCAAAAGGACAGCTTAAAAGTCTATATATACAAATAAAGAGTCGCTTTGGAAGCAATCCCTCTGAAAGATACACAGCAACAGTTAAAAAATCTGGCGTTGTTAATAATTACGCGATGGCATATATATTTTGTTATTTCGATACCGAAACAGGCGATTTATGGGATTATGTCTGGCTAGTACCTGCGCCCGACTTCATACGACTAGGTAACAAGTTGCGAAACGGTACCTTATTAGGTTTTGTGGCCGGACGTAAACGTGCTGAAAGTAATAAATGGGATCAATACCTAATTCACAAAACTGATTTATCAGAAGCGATCATAAAAAGACTATCGCAGATATAAACATATATTTAGATATCGACGGCGTACTACTTACAAATGATAAGCGTCCTGCGAATTATACTAAATCTTCCTATGATTTGATGACGGTCTATTTATCAGTGAATGCAACGAATTGATTGAACATAATACGCTATAAAACTGGATTGAAGTAGATCTTAAAAAAGACCTACTTCAACTTGGCAAATTCTTACAGAGCTTTCCAATGCCGATTGAATTAATCAGATCAGAAGAACACTAAACGACATCTTTCTGTTACTATTAAGTTTATGAATAATCTATATATTTTTATCACAATTTGCGCAATAGGCTACGCTATTTATACGTATTTTACCAAAAGCAACAATAATAGCGAATCTATTGAAATTAAAAAGGCACAATATAACTATCAAGCAAAACAATATTTCATGACTAAATCCGAAAGCGACTTTTTTCATATGTTAAATAACGTAGCAGGTGACAGATATTTTATTTTCCCTCAAGTCCATTTATCGGCCATTTTGGATGAAAAAATTAAAGGCCAAAACTGGAAAGCAGCATTCAAGCATATCAATGGAAAATCCGTTGATTACGTTTTATGCGACAAGCAGATACTAAAGCCCGTGTATGCAGTTGAATTGGATGACAGCACACATACTTATAAAAGTCGCCAAGAACGCGATAAAGAGGTCGAACGCATATTCCAGGGTGCGGGAATTCCACTTGTTAGATTTAGCAACTACAAATCATTAACTGAAGATGAAATTTCTAAAAAATTTTTTGAAGCAAAGAATACTATTTAATAGTATGGTTATTCTAGATAATTCCATTTAAAGTCACAAAGACAGCAGAACTTTTAATTCATAACTCATAAAATCGACATTCTCCATTTCGTTCTCCAACGCGTCTATGAACCCCTGCCATACAGGAAAGAGCCCAATTTACAGATGTAAATTGGTTTTGTTATTTTTTGTCAAATCCGCCTCTGTTAGAAAAGTTTGGTTCCTGGTGCCCCTTTATTTCTTGAGTGATTTGCAGATGAGCTTTTTGTCTTCTTTTGATAAAGATAAAGATTGCATATGTTCTAAAATTTCGTTTAAATCATTTGTCGCGTCATTATCAATTATAAATATCGAACGCCAGACTGATTTCATTTTTTGAATTATATTCATATCAACTCCTTTTATGGTGATAGTGCTACTATGGCGACGAAAAGGCAAGCAGTAGGATGATGTTCTATGGTTTATGATGTTACGCAATAAAAACCGCAATCGTTTTAGGGCCCTGCAAAGCATAGCGATATAATAACTCCCTTTATAGGGTCTATTCTGGTATGATGATTATCAGTAGACAATAGTAAAGATAAACGGATTCAAATGATTACAGTTAAAAATTTAAGCAAAATATACAAAATGGGTAAAGTCGAAGTTCCTGCTCTATCTGATGTTTCTTTTAATATAGAAAAGGGCATGATGGTTGGCCTGATGGGCAAGAGTGGGTCTGGTAAAACTACTTTACTCCGCCAACTTAGCTTAATAGATAGGCCAAACGGTGGCAGTATAATAATCGATAACAAGGATGTAATTGATTTACCAGAAGGCAAAAGGTCTACCCTTCGTTTAAATACGCTTGGGTATGTGTTCCAGGAATATGCTCTCATACCAGAGTTAACTGCAATTGAAAATGTGTATTTACCCGCTATGATGTCCGGTGTAAAAAGTAGTGAGTATAAAAGATTAGCTAAAGATCTACTTGAAACTGTTGGTCTAGAAAATGAAATTAACCACTTGCCGAAAGAGTTATCGGGCGGCCAACAGCAACGTGTTGCTATAGCTAGAGCAATGATAAATAACCCAAAAGTAATTTTTGCCGACGAACCAACTGCTAACTTAGACAGTATATCCGCGAAAACAGTTATGGATACACTTAAAAATTTAAACAATAAAACTGGAGTAACAATAATTTTTGTATCTCATGACCCAGATGATAAAAAATACGCTAAACAACTCATTTTCTTAAAAGATGGAAAAATTACAGAGGAATACGTATGAAGTCTTTACGTTCAGTCAAAGTATCGATATTTTTGGCAATTCGATCTTTATGGCGTGGCAACAAAGGTATTACCTTATTAACTATAGGTATGCTGGCGTTGATATATATAAATTTGTTATTTTTGCCATCTTTAATAGAAGGTTTGAGCCACAAAGTAAGCATGCAGCTGGTTGAAACCTTAACCAGTAACGTCATCTTATCTTCTTCCAATACCGGTTCAAATATTACAAATACTGACGAGTTATTAATGAATGTTAGGTCTAACACTTCTGTTATCGATGCTACACCAACTCTCAGAGTCGGTACGCAAATTAGCAAGGGCGACATATCAAATGTTTGGTCGGTAGATGCGATTGACCCTGATTCATATGATGAAGTCTTCACGACACCAAATAATATGATAGAGGGTTCGTTTCTAGATAAAAACGATACGAATTCGATTGTTTTGGGAGTTGAAATAGCTGGAGCAGGGCAGACCGACATGCAAGGTTATGCTACCTCATTAAAAAACGTACATACTGGTGATACAGTAACGGTCAGTTTGTTAAATGGTAAAACTCACGATTTTAAGGTAAAGGGTATTTTTGATAATAATTTTCTACAATCTGATCAAAAAGCCTATATTTCACAAAATGAGGCCGCGTTGTTATTACCGATTACAAAAGATCATTCAACGTCGATATATGTAAAATCCAATAGCATCGAAACTGATACGAATCTTGGAGACAATTTGATGTCCGAACAAACTGGTATAAAATACCAAACATCAGACGACCTGGCTGGCCCGGTTAAGGATCAACTAAAAACATTCGATTTGATAAACCAGATATTAAAGATTATTTCACTTGTTGTAGCTGCAATAACCGTCTTTATAGTTACATATGTTGATTTGATTAATAAAAGGAAACAAATCGGTATCGAGCGAGCGATTGGCATACAATCCAAAGCAATCATTGGTAACTATTTATTAAAATCTGCGTTTTTTGCCATGATTGGTATCGGTATTGGTGCGTTGGTATTTCTATACGTCCTTGCTCCAATCGTTGTGCAACACCCATTTAAGTTCCCGTACGGATTCGTGACTCTATATATTAATCAAGACGCGATGATTCAGAACGCAATAATCCTAGCTACCGTCACACTGGTTTCTTCACTTGTGCCCGCATATCAATCAGTTAGGATTAAAATATTGGATGCAATCTGGGGCCTATAGGCTATACTTTCTAGATCCATCTGTTGATAAAACACAATTTAATTCTAACTTCGTCTAGTATATGAATATGGGGGCGGTTCCGTTATATATTATAAGAAGTTAGCAAAAAAGAATCGTTCCTTTTTTCTTTCTTTATTTAATTATACGCATTATATCATTGACTCCATTTTTTAAAATTAATATGATTCAAAAAATCACCAACAAGTTCAGTTGATAATATCCGATGTATAATCTCGCAACTATCATTTTGTGAAAGAATATTCAGGCTGCCCTCCCACAAAATATTGTCGTCAATTATGGCTATTTTACGATGATGTCCAACTGTCATCAAGACTTCGATTCCAATATCTTGCATAGTACCAACTGCCCACATTGCCTGATTTTGATATCTTTGTTCATGTTCTTCGAATGGTTTTGTATTAATAATGATACGAATGCCTTTATCCCTTAGCGTTATTAGAGTAGGCAAGAGCAGATTCATTCGTCTCTCGGTAATGAATGGGCTTTCGGTAATAACACGTGCCTGAGCGTGCTCTATATCACGTAGGAATGCTTTATAGAACGAGGTTTGGTCATAAAGCCGGGAGGAGGTGAGATTAATCATCTGATTTCTCCTTAGAAAAACATACTATACCACAGTAGGTTTGGTAATCGTCCATTAGCCCCTGCCAAGCATAAACATCATAAATGTATGATGTTTATTTGTTGCTCATACAGAGATACTTGTACGTAAAATAGATGCTATCATTGACATTATATGCTGTTTATGGTAATATATGCTTATGGAAACTATTTCAGAGTTACGTAACTGGTTTTTAAGCCACGTGCGTGATGGGAATAACAAACCTTATCTTCTAGACGAAGAACAAACTAGAGCTGTTAGTGATAACCACGTAAATACACTAGTTTCTGCGCGAGCAGGCTCAGGTAAGACTCATACTTTAGTTGCTAAAATTATATATCAGATTGCAATACTAGAACAAAAACCAAATGACATTATGGCTTTCGTTTTTAACAAAAAGGCTGCTAACGAAATAAACGAACGACTATCAGCAATAGTAGTTGATGGCGTACCTATAATGGATAATGACGTTAAAATAGCTAGCACTTTTCACTCTTTCTCTCACAAGTTAGTGACAAGAGTGAATGGGCGCGCTAGTTTCGGCAAAATACTAATGGACGGTGAAAAAAAATCAGATACGAAACATGGTCGAGCTTTATATATTCAAGCAATAATTAATCAACTAGTCATTGATGACGAGTGGGTAAGGCGTACTATTTACGCATTTTTCCGAAAAGAATCTACTAAGATTGATAGAGCTGTCTACAGTTCACCGGAAGAATATTACGAACAGCTACGTAATCACGGTTATATGACCTTAGATGGTAATTCAGTGAAATCGTTCAGTGAAAAAATAATTTCAGATTTCTTTTTTGAGAATGGAATTGACTATAAATATGAGCCAGAATATTATCCAAAGAACTTTATAAAATTAGGATTATGTAAAGCTGAATTTAAAAATGAGCTAAGTGAGTACAATAATATTAAAGGTGACTTTTATCTGAAGAAAGAGAAGCTTTTATGGGAGCACTGGGCAATTAGAGGTGATGAATCTCAATCTGAAATAAAAAGAATAAATGAGTCAGGCGCTATTGGTGAATACGATGAATATAAAAGTAAAAAAAACTGGAAACGTAGGTTCTATAGTAGACAGTGGCGTAACGATAAGCATACATCAACTAAAGATTGGTATAGATATAATTATAAAAACCTTATTGATTCTTACCATCCAATAAATCAAAGTCGTGTTGATTTCGAAAGTTACTTAAAAGAAAAATGTACCACAAACGGAATTAAGTTAACACATTACTCGCACGAGGAATTAGTTAGAAAAGCGTGGAAAAAACAAGTTAAATATTTTACAACTATGATAACTTCATTCATAGATCGAACTCAGCAGATGCATTTTGATGATATAGATAATTTCGAATCAATAATCAATAACGAACCAGAAGAAGATGATAATCAAATAAGAATAAAACGCTTTCATCAAATTGGAATAAAGGTTTATAAAGAATATTTAAATAAATTAAGCATGAGAGCTAAAAATGAACTCACCTACATAAACGACAACAACGAGGAGATGAATTTTTCTGATTATGGAACTGATTTTAGTATATTATTGCAAAAATCACTTAAAATATTTCAAGATAAAAAAGCAGATTCGGCCTTAAAACCGGAACATAACATTAAGCTAATACTAGTAGACGAATATCAGGACTTCTCTAGACTATTCTATGAGAACCTAATTGGAATACGCGACGTGTTTCCAGAAGCTAAGCTATTTTGCGTAGGTGACGATTGGCAAGCAATTAATAGATTCGCTGGATCTGACGACAAGTACTTTGCCAATTTTTCAAAACATTTTTCAAGTGATTCAGCAAAACTACTCATATCAAACAACTATCGATCATTCCCGGAAATAGTAGAAAAAGCAAACTCTATAATGCATAGACTAGTTGGCATAGACAGTAATGAATTTGCAAAACCATACAATCAAGATAGAGGCGTATCGATAATAAAACAAATTGATTTGAGTAAATTAGAGGTAGCAATTCCACCAGATAAACAAAAAATTAATATTGATCTCGAAAAATATATCGAAACTATCGGCAATTTAATCATTAAACACAAGGATGATAGTCGTATATTGATACTGCACAGAAAGCATGACCTACTGTATAATTTCAATCTTTGGGGAGTAATTAGATACAGGGTAAGAGATTATGTTACGAACGAGACAGGTGCGATGTCGAAAACAAGATTCGATGAAATAATCCACCTCGAAGGTGATACTAGTGATGTAATGACAGTCCATAAATCAAAAGGTGTCGAAAGTGAAACAGTAATACTACTCGAAGTAGATCCGAGCGTATTTCCTTCAGAAAATAATAACACAGAATTATTTTCAATATTTGGTGATAACTTTGAGAGCTATAAAAAAGATGAGGCTAGGCTTTATTACGTAGCATTGACTAGAGCGAAGAGAAACATATACGTCTTATGGGGGACACAAAAAAATAAAAGCAATGAAATACCTGCTTTTATTAATGCCCTTAATTAGCATGTCTACATAACATTGTTGCGAAGTCCATCGACTAGGGGCTGCCAAGTATAAGCAATATAAAATACTACTAATATAGTAGTATTTTATGTATAACAATTTAAAAAATGTCTTAACTTTATTTGATATATATAGTTGTTATTTTCTATACATGTTGCTATATTTTTAAACGTTATTAAATACTGTTGTTATTGTTATGCAATCATCGTACAATAAATATTAATATGCTAAAGAATGTAATCATATTTCCTGTTGGCAGCCATGAATATCATGGTGAATTTCTACCTCCCGAGACTGATACGTTAATAGCTAGTAGGATTGCGCTTGACTTAGCGAAAAAATTTAATAAATCTCATATTATTCCAGCTTTAGGATATGGGGTGTCATACGAGCATTCAGATTTTTCTAGCACCATCACGGTTAATACCGAACCTTATGCGTCTTTCATATTAAATCTTTTAGATTCTATAGACGCAAATGATTCATTGATAATCTTATTGAATGGTCATGGTGGAAACACAAATATAATAGGTGCCATCGAATCAGATTATAACTACAGACACGATAAATCTAAAGTTTTCGCACCACAAATATATAATAAAAAAGTTAAAGATGTTTGTATTGATTTATTAGGTGAGTTCGATACACACGCAGGCTCAGTTGAATCATCGCTTCTATCTTATTACGGAAATATACCAATAAAGGATTTAATAAAAGAAGATGATTTATATATAAAACAAATGCATAGTTCGTTGAGGTTTTTTCGAAATGCTCAGGTTAGCAAGAGCGGAATAATTAAAGGTACGAATAAATTAATTATAAATACAGACTATGGTAAAGCTATACATAAAGTAATATTAGAACAACTTTACGAAGAGATAACTAACACGAAAAAAGCTATAAACAAGGTGTTAAATCTGAATGAATAATAGTAGATATTCAATATATAGAATGGAAAATAACATATATCTTGGCGATTGCTTATGTATAGTATATAAAGCTAATGACGAAGAAATTAGATTAAACAGCCTTACCGGATCAGATATTGCCATCTATATAAGTACGTCAATGGATATATCAAATATAAATTCAATAGACCAACTACATAGTGCTAATTTATTTAAAAAAGATAAAAGCGTAATACTACGTATTGCGTCTGAGTGCCAGTTTGGCACATTCGGTGACTCACATTGTGACTGTGAATCCCAAAGAATAGCTTGTCTAGACGCTATAAAAAACTTTGGTCAAGGTATCTATGTACAATTACCCCAAGAAGGGCAGGGGCACGGGTTAAGTTACAAGATAAAAGAATTACAGCTACAAGTACATGGTATAGATCCTGATGGAAAATTTATTGGTAAAAAAAATATATATGAAGCCTCAAAGATATTGAATGGATCTTCGGATGTTGATAATCGTAGCTTTTCTATACTGAAAACCATATTTAATAGACTAGGTTTTAATAGATTCTCATACACCTTAATAGGCTCAAATCCAAAAAAAATACATACTCTGTCGGTTGAAGTAGGTGTAGATATTGCTAATGCTAAAGACGTAAAAAGAGAGCTTAATATAGATAATGTTGGTGAATATCTAGCAAAGATATATAAAAAAAGTTTTGCTTTGTCGAATGAGGATATGAAAATGATATATGATGTCTTATTCAGAGCAAATAATATTCCAGAGAGAGTAACCTCTTTACTAAAGTATATCCAGGATGATTTATCCCATGGACATCAATTTCGCGTAGATAGGTCAATTCTCAAAAAAATTGCATCGTTATCGAAAAAATCAAAAATAAACGTTGGGCTATGGACAGCGTCTTGAGCGGTTCATTGGAAAATTCATATAAAGAGTTCCAACTTGAACTAACTATAAACGTGGAAGATATAGATCAATTAATTAAGATTGGCGTAATAGATTGTTTAGCTGATTTTGCATTTGAGCAAAATTATTTCTATGATTTAGTGTATTTTAAAAATACAGTAGCAAGAGACTTAAAGATACGAAGAAAAAGTAAAGTTGAAAACACAAATATACTTCTAGAAAGTAGGTTGGTCTACAAAACTCCTATTGGTGAAAATGAATACGAAATTAAAAATATTTCAATAAATGACAAAGAAGTTGCAGATCTACTATCTAATAGTCTTGAAGGATATGAGGTTTCTTATGTTCCGGTATTCGTACATACATGTTCACACAAAAAACTACCTAATCTATTAATTCTTTTGAAACGTTACTCTGTCAATCTTCGGACGATTAGTGTAATGGGAGACAAAGAAGATGTGAAGCATTTGCTTAAGAAAATTGAAAATATTATAAAAATTAATGTAATTCCAGACCCTACAAATATTCGTAGTATCAATAAAGACTTAAGTATTGATTTTGATTATGATTTTTTAGCAAATCAAGAGCTGAAATTATTCAATGCTCACAATAGAAAAGTAGGTAAAAAATGAAAATTGAAAAAGAAATAAGATTTTTTTTCAGTAACAATGAGCTCCCAATGCTCATAGAGAAACTAAACAATTTATATGAATACGCCAATTCGTATCACGAGATCACAACAATGTACGACAATCCAAATCAAGATTTTACTTTTTATTCTAAAAGAATAGACGGGAGGCTAAGATTGCGGTATTCAAAAATAATTGACAGTCCAATGTTTGGAGAAGCGAAAAAAGAATTATTCGAAGATTCAAAATGTCTAGTTACATGGAAACGTAGAGCCCCCGGTGGCCTTAGTGATCCAATAAGAAAAGAAGAAGAAATTGAATATTCAACCCCGTCAAATGATTTTAAATCAGTAAAATCAATATTTGAAAACGTACTCAAATGCAAAAGAATATCAAGTTACGAAAGAATTAGAAATATTTATTTGACTAATACGTTAATCATAACTTGTGATCAATTTCCATACGGAGTTATGTTAGAACTAGAGTTAAAAGATAATCTAAATGAAGAAATTATTTTTGATAATGTAGATAAATTAGGGTTAAATACAAAAGACTCGTCATCTTTATCATGTGATGATATGTATTTTAAATTATGCAAAAAAATAAATATATCGCCTTTGCCAGATATTTTATTCAGTGATACAACTATGCCAAAAATTAAATAACCTCAATTTTACCACTTAAAATTTTTACAACCTTTGTTAATTTATTTTCATTAATAAATCCAACCATTGAATCTCCAAGTAGCAAAAAAAGAGCATACTGCGAATTTATTCTAGTGTGTTTAACTTTAGATAAGTTATTTTTTGTTGATATTTTTTTAATTTCAATATTGTATACAAAACCTATACCCTTCTCTAGTTTAATTAAAGTCCTACCGTCTTGAGAGCTAAAGGTTAATTGATTAGATAATTTTATTCCTAAATATTTTGAATACCTACTAAAAAAATCATAGTCATTTCCAAAATGAAATTTTCCAGCTATTTCAATTGACCAGTACAGTACTTCGATCGAAGGTATTATCGTTCCAGACCTTATATACTCGCATATATCATTTTTGTATTTTGCAATATAAGATGGTTCATTAAGTATATCGTCTTTAGATATATCTATCGTAGATCTAAAAACTTTACGACCAAATACGTTATTTTGTACTAATAATTCAATAGCCTTTTCACCTTTAATATGTTCAATACAAAAAGGAATCCATTTAGTCATCAGTACGGAATTATAATAATATAAATAATTTTTATCAATAAAATCTGCAATATCTGCACGATTGATTAAGCTGCTAAAAGCTATGATACTTTTTTTCGTATAATTGTCAAGCAAAGACCCGTTAACGTCTATAATTTTTTTTATGACATTTATTTTTAATTTTTCGTAATTATTAAGTATGTCTAAGCAAGTAGAGTCATCAATCAGCTTAACACCGTTAACATAACGCATAATATCAAAAAAAATAATTTCATAGTCATTGTATTTAATATTCTGACTATCCTGTAAAGCATACGGAGTTTTTTATTAAAAAAAGAAAATGCCTTCATTTTACCTATAAATGCTAAGTCAATTTACATATCATAATTATAAGTTCTGTCATTTGGTTGGGACACATTCCAATTTAAAATACATATTTTAGCTTTTTTACTTTTTTCATATAACAAAGCATGTCCATTCACGAGACGCATTGGCGGACTAACATAAGGATGATCAATAGTAGATATAATTTCAAAATCCATTCCTGTGATTGTTGAAAATTGCGAGCGTATGTACGCACTATTATTTATAATTTTATTCATTAATTACTTCCAATTACATTCTTTGGAATAATTATATCACCTTCGTCACGTAAAATTACCAAAGCCCTATTAATCTAATTTCTGTCAGGCGCGCGAACTCCTTGCTCTGTATAAAATAACATTGGAATCTCTACATTATTGCGTAGACCATTAGATAATAAATCACCAGAAATTAATTTTTTTTAAACTTTATTTAGTTAAATCGAAAGTTCATCCACTAGGGGTGCCATAAGCATTATTAAATCTGTTAATTAAGGGGTGTTTTTTATGTTATAATACATATCAAATGAACGTTATTGCAACGATTACAGAAAAAGATTTCGGCAGGAGAGCTAATCCAGAAAAATGGTCCGACTATCATGTCAGACTAGCAGCAAGGGCTATACTTTTTGATCAAACGTCTCGGATAGCATTAATACACGTATCCAACCATAATTACTATAAACTCCCTGGGGGAGGTATTGATCCTGGAGAAGATACAATAACTGCATTAAAAAGGGAACTGCTTGAAGAAGTTGGTG
>Ga0172378_10004281_pt1 | contig 13398 bp, 11 predicted proteins | sample GrowelOW332metaG_FD_119755 | JGI IMG/M metagenome (GOLD analysis project Ga0172378, IMG submission 119755) | Groundwater microbial communities from an aquifer near a municipal landfill in Southern Ontario, Canada - Pumphouse #3_1 metaG | ecosystem: Environmental > Aquatic > Deep subsurface >...
CTTTTTATGCAAAAATAACACTAATACCCAAATATTTCATGTGAGCCGTTATTTCTTTGTCATTTTATGATTAAAGCGGTTGAATGATCTATAGATATTCTAATATTATACTCTTGGAAAGTTTACGGTGTATCTAATTTTCCCCCCTTTAACTGTTGGGCTAATTTTAATCTCCTTTGTTGATAAACTATTTATATTACGTCCATAATAAACCCTAACTGTTAAATCTCCTTGAGGAATAATCATCATGTTTTCATTTAGTATTAGTCTATCTGAATCATTTGCTAGTGATTCAGATAAGCCTTGCCAATAAATTAGGGTTGAATTATTTGTTAAATTTGTCCAGCTCCCCCAGCTCTCACTCTCTGAGCCAAAAGTGTACTTGCCTATAGTTTTGGTGTTTAGTATCTCGATTTTCTTCACGATAATTGGAGCACCGGCATTACCATCTTTTTTGCAAGTAAAATTTATTTCTGTTAGTACATGCGTAAATTCTAAATAAACTCGAGTTGAGGGAATAGAATTTTCTTTATTATAAGATTGTCCAACCACCAAATCTTTTTGACTTCCAACATTGGTATCGGTGGAATAAATAAATGAAGGATAGCCCAGAGTTGGGTGATTCCATGTTGTTATTCCTTTTTGAAAGCCAGTAATAGTATTTATTTCATTTGTTGAAACTCCATAGAAATGTATAAGTGTATCTTGTGTTGGCCAATAATAAGCTCCTGAATAGTTCCATGAATTAGGATCAGTAGTAGTTCCAATTATTTGTAAATTATTAATAAAACTAGGACTTATCATTGTTGTAGTAGGGCTAATAGTGGAGGTGGAGGCATAAGCAAAGATATTGAAATTTGTGAGATCAGCATTTAAGAGCTCAGTTCCTTTCGTATCAAATTCATTGTCTTGTTTTGTTGAGAATGAGATTTGATTACCAGATACAATCGGCTTGTTGTCAATATCATTAAACTCATCAGTACATGAAGCCAAAATAATAGCAATGAAACCAAGAAATATATATTTAAATACCTTTTTCATATTCTCAATAATTAGAAATCATAAGGGGACATTCAACCCCTTATGACTTAGTGTGAAATAAATTAGAATTAATTTACTGATGTAATTCCACCAATAACTTCAGGGTTCCAATTAGATACTGTACCTGTGAATTCAATCCTATTACCAGCAACTCCTGATGGAACTGGAATAGTTAAATTGTAACGAACTTTTTTGCCAACATCCATATGTTCTCCATCTAAAGTTGCTGTTGCTGTTGCATCAGAAACCAAAGTAACACCTGCATTTACAAAATCATAGGTAACCTTTATTTGTAAGTGGTCTCCATCTTGTGGTATTATCATAAGAGCTTCATTTCCTGTTATTCCAGAGCCTGCAACTCCACTGCCATTTCCAAAGCTAACTAATGAATTAGTTATAGTTCTAGGAGTAAGAGTGCCGTTGAAATATGTAAAAGAAGTTGCAGTTGTTTGATTTGACCAATTAAAGTATAATGTGTCTTTGAATTTAAATGTACCAGTAGTATAAATCCCTAATAATTCAATTTTTTTAATTACAAAGTCAGGTCCTGCAACTGCTCCTTGTAGGGAAAAGTTAATTTGACATAGTGCATGATTAAATATAAGATTAACGGGTGAGGTTAAATTAGCTAAGTTATTAGCTCTAGCAACTACAACATCTAGTTGATTTGCTAAATCTTGTGTGAAAGAGAAAGAAGGATATCCAGTAATGCTGGTTGTGGGCATTGTTGAACTTGCTCCTGCATTATGAGCAAAGAAGTTTAGCTTTTCAATCCCTGGCCAATAATACGAACCAGCATAACCCCATGTGTTCAATAATACATCTTGTTTTGTTACATGCAAGTTAGATATGTATGGAACTAATGTTTGGGCGGTGTCTATGTTCACATCTCCAGTTGTTCTATAAGCACTAACCCAAAACTCGGCAAATGAATTGTTGCTTAATTCCATTATTTTAGAGTTAGAGTTTTTCCCTAACATTGTTCTGAAACTGATACCATCATTTTGAGTATCTTCCAAAACTTGTTCATCAGTACAACTGGTTAAACCAAAGGTTGCAACAGCTAATAATAAAAATAATTTTTTCATAATTTTAATTGTTTAATTGTTTGTTTGTTTCTAATTTTGTTTGACTAATCATTTGTTTAATTGTTTTGTATTTTATTCTTTATCTATTCATATGCTCTAGGTTTTATTTCTACTTTATTTTATTGTATTTCTGGTTCTACATTATAATCTCTACTCCTTCTTCATTTCCCCAGCCAACCACCGTTCCTCCCATTCCTCCTCCAGTTACAATAGGGACAGTAATTACGGAGTCAAGAATGATTATACCTCCATTTGGTATTCTTCTCATCTCTCTACTAATATCATATCCAAAAGATCTAGTTTCACTATTTAATAATACTGCATCAATATTTAAGATATGAGTTGTGTTTGGGACCAAGCCAAATGTGTTGAATTTTAATACCAAAAAGCCATTATCTAAATGCATTCTTGTTTTAATAGATACTGTATCATTAGCCAAATCTTTTCTCCCAAGTAGGTAGGAGCCAGATAGCCCGCTAACAAAACCTGATATATCATATATACTTCCTGGGTTTTTAATTTTTAATCTAACTTCAAAATGTTTAATGATATTTTTTGGACTTATCTCTATCATATATTGATAATCTGCATATTCAATATCTAACGCCTCATAGGTGCCAGTAAAGAATAAGCTATCTGTTTCGCTATTAATTTTTGCTCCAGAGTTAAAAAAAAGTTTAGATATAGAGTTTGGTTTAGCATTTGATGTTGTTGCATAGGAAGTAGTAAATCTATCAGTAAGCCTTACAAGTATCGATTCATAATCATAAGAATAAATTAGAACATCAAACTTCCCTCTAGGCACATTAACATAACCGCCATCGCTTTCAATAAATGAAGTAATAATTTCTTCTTTTGGGTCTTGGGGAAATACAGCAACATAGAAGTATTGGGTTTTTGCCTTTAGTTCGTCTTCCCAATTAACTTTAATATAAACGCTACTTGTTGGTATATCAACCAAATCCCTACGCTCACAACCCATCATTAATACCTGAATAATAATAAGGCTTAAGACGAAGAATAATATTTTTAATTTTCTTTTCATCTGTAATACTTATTATTAACAAACCATATTAGGGATACTTTCGCCTTAGTTGGACCATAATAATTAAACTCACTCTTAGTTCTCCTAACCAATAGGTCTTCATAGGTTCGATATTTCTCGATATTGGAGTTCATATAGCCAAATCCAAGGCTAAACTCTAAATTAAAACTCCTATTTAAGTATATTGTATATCCACCACTTATTCCTGCCAATACATTAATTTCGCCTTGAGTGCCTTTGTCTGGAGTTTGAAAATCAAAGAGTCCTAAACCATAATATAAACCAATAAAAACACCAGTATAGGGCATAGGTCGTTCTTTGATCTTTTGTCTATTAAGCCAATATCTTCCCTCAACTCCAAAATGTAGGAATTGGTAGCAATAGTCTCTATCAGAATTAACATACCAAGGAAATTGATATTCAAAATTTAATGAGAATTTATTAAGAAGGATTTCAACCTCTACGTTTGGAGCCAAAACTCCATAATAAAGTAGGTTGGTTTTAAGTCCAAGAAATGCACATTCATTACAAATAGGTTTGAAAGTATTATTTGAATCTATAGGGCTTTCGGTAAGGGAATTAAACACAAGGCTATCTGCTTCGTTTTGCGAATTAGCACCTAAAGAAGCTAATATAAGAACAAAGATAAGAAATGTGCTTTTTACTAACCTCCTTGAATCCATTTGCTAAACTTATTTTGTTTTTAAAGTTACATTGTAGTAAATATTTCTTCACAAAGATAGTCTATTGTCTTCCTAAATGCAAGTGATTTCAGTATAATTTTTAAATAAATGATAAAAAGATCGCCTCCGAATATTTTTCTAAGTGTGATGAATACCTTTGAAATACATCGATTGAAGACTGTTTTCTGTTTTTTCTTAAATTTTATCTTCTAATACTTTTTAAATAGAAAAAGAATGATAAATCTTCAATATCCTTTAAGTTATGATAAAGCTTTTTATTGTAAAATTGCATTTATATTAAATATTTTGCTTTACTTTGTCAACTTATTACTTGAAATTTATTTCTCTTTTCTTGCAACTAAATAATTATTTATGAAAAAGGCTATAATAATTTTATTCTTACTTGGTCTCGCTCATAGTGGGTATTCGCAAGAGGCGAAAAAACATAAGTTTACCCATAGTTTGACTGAAAATGTGGGGATGATATTTAAGTTTAACTTGGAGGGTGATAGTTTCTATCCTTCAGTTACTGGTGGGTATTCTTTACTTAATTTTATACCTTCCTACGAACTAGGCTACAATAATATGTTCTTCTTAAAGCTTAAATATAGAAATTTGGAAAATGAAACTAATCATTTTTATTATGGTGGATATTATAGGTCGGATGCCTATAGTGTATTAATAAGCTATAATTTATTAAAGAAAACGTCCTCTAATTCTCTAAAGATAGGTTTTGGTTATAGCTTGCTAAATGTTGTTGACAAAAGTTTATTGCCATCTTCTTATTATGAAAACTATCAAAAAAACTTTGTTCTTGCAGAGTTTTCTTATACTTATAAGGTAACAAGTAATTTTGCTTTTGGATTTGATATCGACCTATATCAGATATTGTTTTTTACAGAATTATCATTTGCTCTTACCTATACTTTTTAGATGGAAGAGTTTTTGTCTGAATCAGGATTATTGCTTATTAAGGCGGCAAGTTGAAGGCTCTTGCAAATCCTGATTCTGACAAAAAGAGTAAAAAAGCTTTACTTATATACTTACACTAGCTCCAATAATTGCCCATATTCCTGGTTGAGGGATATTCCCTAAGTCGAAGTGGTGGGTATTGAATATATTATTTATGTTTAAGTATAAGTTGAGATTTTTGTATTTGTAGTTGATATTTATATCGAGTAGGGAATATGCAGGGTAGGTTGAACTTTGAGTGGGTTGGTTTTCTATGTATTTGAGGTAGGTGCCCATTCTTTTTTGGTATCTATACGACAGGGTAGTGGTTAGTTTGTCTTTATAAATTGGAAGGGTTAGCCTAATTGTTAGTTTGTCTCTCAGGTAGTTTAAGATATAGTTGGATATATATTGGTTTTTTACAATATCTTGATGCATCCTTGTGTAGTTGGCTTCAAATATAGTGGAATATCTTATACACGGGAATAACTCATCAATAAACACTTTACCGCCCATTTCTATACCTGTTTTATCGAGCTGGCTTATATTTTTCGATTCCCATTTATCTTCAGGATTTATCTTAACCCAGTCTATCATATTCCTTCCATTCATATAGAATGCTGAGATATAAGAAACTAAATATCTGTGTTTCTGCCTTAGTCCAATTTCTACACTTTGTGACTCCTCTTGTTTAAGCTTAGAATTTCCAATATGTGTTGGACTTGTGTAATAGAGGTCGGTGAAAGTTGGTAGGCGTGAGGATTGGGAAAATGATGTGTAGAGGTCAATATTATCTGTAATTTTATAGTTTAGGTTGAGTGAAGGATAGAGTTTGAAATGATTTTCTATTGAGGTATTCACAAATCCTAAAACTCCTAACGATAATGTAAACTTCTTATACTTTAAATTATGTTGTAGCATATAGCTTAGGTTGGTTCTGTTATCTGTTTTGGTATATTTACCTATCGGCTTATCCATTGGCTCACCCAAAACAGAACTTAGTATATTCTCATTTCTCAACTCCAATCCAAGATATGTTACTCCAATCTTTGAGTTATATTCTAAATTGAGATTGCTTCCCAAAACATCAGTCCTATGATTATTGGCATTGTCGTTAGTCCTGATAAGTTTAAATTCATCGTTATGCCTATTCCAATAAATTGAAGGTATTAGCTTTAGTTTAGTTCCAAACTCTCCTTTGACCGACGCTATTATTGAATTAGTTTTATCAAATTGGTTGGGATATTTTGCCGAGTAAAAGGAATTTGCTCCGTAAGCCTTTTTATTATATCCAAATTGCAAGTCAATCTTATCTTTTTTGATATTTAACCTGCTTTGGTATAGTATGTTGAAAATCTTATAATCAGTGTTTTTAATATATCCATCGGAGGATTTATATCCCATTGAAATATAGTTTTCTAAATTCTTTATCTTATAACTTCCACTAATCTCACCATTCCATAAATTATGCCCTCCTGCCTCTAATTTGGTATTTAGAGATTTGTCAATACCTTTTTTTGTAATGATATTTATGCCACCACTAAAGGCAGACGAACCATAGATAATTGAGGAAGGACCATGAATGATTTCTATCCTTTCTATATCTGAAAGGTTGATTGGGATATCGAAGCTATAATGACCTGTTTGGGGATTAGAGATATTGATGCCGTTTAGTAGAATTGCATTTTGGTCGAATGACCCACCTCTAATTGAAATGTCCGATTGGACTCCATGACTACCTCTTGTTTGAATATCTACTGAGGCGACGTAGTTTAAAATTTCTTCAATGCTCTGGGGCTTTAGCCGCTGAATCTCATCTTTAGAAACAATTGTAATTAGCTTAGCAATTTGATTGATAGGCTGATTGGTTGAACTGGAGCTAATAATGACCTCGTCAAGTTCTCTCTCGGCAATTTGATTGATTCTAACACTGTCTGTTTTTTGTGCCGATGCATCCTCTGAGTTGGCAAAGGTTAATGCGCTTACAGTCAGAACACCAATAGTAACCACCTTATGCATACTATTGAATATGCTATAGGGTTTTCTTGCAAACCGTTTAAATCGGTAGGCTTCTTGTTTTTGGAATCTTTGTTTTTCCATTTTTTTTGTTGTTGATTAGTAAATAATATGAATAAAAAGTAGCAACCTAATTTTTTAAGTTGCTACCAAGATCTTAATTAATTATATACATAGTTAATTATTTTACTCTTTCAGAATACTCAGCATTTCTGGTGTCAACCTTAATTCTTTCGCCAGTTTCAATAAATAGAGGAACACGAACATTAGCACCTGTTTCAACAGTAGCATCTTTCATTGCATTAGTTGCAGTGTTTCCTTTCATCCCAGGTTCAGTATAGGTTATAGTCATTTCCACAAATGCAGGAAGTTCACAAGTAAGAGGAGTTTCGGTGTCTGCATGAACAATCATTTCCACATTTTGTCCTTCTTTAAGGAATTGAGGAGCGGTAATTATTTCTTCTTGAATTGATATCTGTTCAAAGTCTTCGGTGTGCATAAAATTATAACCGCTATCATCCTTATATAAGAAAGTATATGGACGACGTTCAATTCGAGCTGTTTCAATTTTTGTTCCAGCTAAAAACGAATGGTCGAGAGTTTTTCCTGTTTTGTAACTTTTCATTTTAGTACGAACGAATGTATTTCCTTTCCCAGGTTTAACATGTAAAAATTCAATCACAGAGAGTAAATCTCCATTCATCACAATACATAAGCCGTTCTTAATATCAGAGGTTGTTGCCATAAAAATTTATTTTGTTTGTTTGATTATATCTTTTTCTTCAAAATTAGAAAGCTCATTGAATCTTCGAGTCAAAAATTCATGATCTTCTTTTATCTTATTGTAGTTCTTTTCGTAGTAGTTTGCCCTTAAATTTGCTCCAATCATTCTAATAACGGAGACTAAAAGCAACATAATAACTAGTGTTTCTGTGCTTGGTTTAACGAAAATATAGTATCCAATAATAGCAACTATGCCCAAATAAGATAATAAATTTAATAATTTTGATATTCTAATAATGTTCATCTTGTAATTTTTCAATGAGTTGCAAAAATACTCCTTTTTTCCTTTTTAACAAAATATTTGAATAATGAGGATAATTTATCTATATTTGCAGATTGAGAAATAGAGAATATATTCAAAATTAATATCTAATTATGAAGCGATTATTTTTAAGCATAATACTATGTTTGTTTGCGTTTAATGGTTTTTCGCAAAACCTAATAGATCTTGATGATCAAAAGCTTACAGAGTTTACCAAGAAGTTAATAGAGCTTCCTTTTCCAGAAAGGGATGTGATAATTAAGGCGTGTGAGGTTTTCGAAAAAGACTTTGCAAACGATCCATATCTTGCAGATTGGGCTTTTCAAATACTTTATTACTATCACGAAATAAGTTGTGAAGATAAAACAAATACCCTTCAGAAAACTTTCTCAGGCAAAGAAATTAGAGGATATTTTTATAATGATATAGACGTTATACCTGATTTAAAATCCAATATATCTTCCTTTCAAGCAGAATATGCCAACTGGGGTTATATGATATCTTCAGATGAGGACACATCCTATACAATGGAGGTTGATTCCACATTTCTAATTCAAAGATTAGGCAAACTACTTTCTAAGGACTATTCCTATTATTTCACTAATTATGTTGCCGATTTAAGTGTTGCACCTATATGGCATGCCCAATTAAATATACCAATATCTGAAGTGATGAGAAGAATAGAGTGGAGAGATTTGCTTCTTGATGCAAGCCCCGACTTTGTTAGGAGTGATTTAGTAACAAGAGAAATACAATACCTGCTTTTCACCGTTACTAAAGGCTTAGAGCGCACCCCAATTTATGGAGTAAATAATAATGAGATGAAGGTTCACGACCCAAGAGAGGGATTTGATTTCACTAAAATTGCCAACGAAACCGAAATAATATTACCTGAATACAAATCGGCCATACAAGCTTATTATAGGACATATCCTCAAACCAAATGGGGCTTATACCTAACCGACTTTATGCACCGTTTGGCACTAAACAAATACCGATTCTCAAACGAGATAGATGATTTTGTTTTAGAAAGCCTTTATCCACAAGACAGAAAGAATATTGATCCTATACTTAAGTATAAGGATATGTTGATTGACAACCTAACTGATTAGAAAAATAATATGAAAAAGTTAATACTAATTTCACTGTGCCTATTTAGCACATTAACTGGCTTTACCCAAAAAAATATAACCCTTGAAGATATTTGGGCAAAAGGTACATTTCGCCAAAAATCCATAAACGAGATACGCTCAATGAAAAATGGCGAAGATTATTGCATCCTAACGTCAACAGGAATTGATCGTTATCAGTATAAAACAGGACAAAAGATAGACTCAATAGTTTTATTCTCCAATTTAGATTTTGGCAATACAAATAAAAATAAAATCTCTGCTTATAATTTTTCAAAAGACGAGAAGAAGATATTACTTGCAGCCGACCCAGAGTTTATATACCGTCATTCATTTGTAGCCAACTACTATATATATGAGATAGAAACCAAGACCCTATACCCATTAAGCACAAGTGGGAAGCAAAGATTGGCAGACTTTTCTCCAGATGGCAATAAAGTGTCGTGGATAAGAGACAATAACCTATTTATTACCGATATCTCAACCCCAAACAGAGAGGTTAAGCAAATCACAAAAGAGGGTAAGTTTAATAAAATAATATATGGAACCTCCGACTGGGTTTACGAAGAAGAGCTAGCCTTGGTTAAGGGATATGATTGGAATAAAACCAGCACCCAACTTGCTTATTACCGTTTTGATGAGAGTGGAGTAAAAGAATATTCAATGCAAACATGGGGAAAGCTCTATCCCGATACCTATACATATAAATACCCTAAAGCAGGTGAGGCAAACTCAATAGTAGATATTTTTGTATACGATATAAATACCGATAGCCACAAACAAATCAACTTAGGTAAAGACAAAGACTACTATATACCACGCCTACAATGGTCAAAAGATGAAAACCAATTAATAATTCATAAGCTCAATCGCCTACAAAACCACTACGAAATAATATCACTAAACACCAAGACCTACCAGCAGGAGGTGCTATATTCAGAAACCAATAAATGCTATATCAGCGAGCCCGACTTGGTTTATTTCCTAAAAGATAACTCTGCCTTTATACTCAAATCAGAACGAAGTGGCTATTCTCATTTCTATTTAGTAAAGCTAAAAGACAAATCAATTAATCCAATAACCTCAGGCAACTACGACTGCGAAAAGCTATGCTATGTGGATGAGCAAGAAAATAAGATATACTATAGCGCAGCCGAAAGTTCACCAATCAATAGGGAACTGTCGGTGGTTAATTTCAATGGTAAAAAACAGAAAGTAATTTCAAAACAAATAGGAACAAATGATGCCGAATTTTCCCAAAGCGGTAAATACTATATTGGAACTTTCTCCGACCACCAAATCCCAACCCAATACACCGTAAATAACCAAAAAGGAGAAGTGCTTAATACTCTTGAAGACAATGCCGAGCTAAAAGACACCCTAGCGCTATATGTTAGAGAGAAAAAAGAGTTTGGTAGCTTCACCACCACCACAGGAACTAGTCTAAACTATTGGATGATTAAACCCTCAAATATGGAAGAAGGTAAAAAATATCCAGTACTATTCTTTGTTTATGGAGGTCCAGCAAGCCAAGAGGTGCTAAACTCCCAACGAAGAGCATCCGATATGTATTGGTATATGATGTTGGCACAAGAAGGATATATCACAATATGTGTTGATCCACGAGGAACAGGAATGCGAGGAGAAGAGTTTAGAAAATCAACCTATATGGAGCTTGGAAAATACGAAACCCAAGACCTTATTGAAGCAGCAAAATACTTTGGCAAAGAATCCTATATCGACAAAACAAGATTAGGAGTGTTTGGATGGAGCTACGGAGGCTATATGTCGACCTTAGCAATAACCAAGGGAGCCGACTATTTCAAAACAGCAATAGCAGTTGCACCAGTAACCAATTGGAGATATTACGATAATATCTATACCGAACGATTTATGAGGACACCTCAAGAAAATCCAACAGGTTACGATATGAACTCCCCAATCAATCATGTTGATAAGCTAAAAGGCAATTTCTTATTAATCCACGGCACATCCGACGACAACGTACATATTCAAAATTCAATAGACCTAATAGACGCATTAATTAAAGCCAATAAGCAATTTGATCATTTCTTCTATCCAAATAAAAATCATGGAATATACGGAGGAGTTACAAGGCTTCACCTCTATACCCTAATGACAAATTATATCAAAAATAAACTATAAGAAGAGATAAACACAAAACATAATACATTTGCTATGCTTAAGGAATTTAAAACCTTTATTGAGGATAATAATATTTTTGAAAAAAATGAGGTAATCCTTTTAGCAATAAGTGGAGGCATTGATTCGATGGTGCTTTGCGATTTGTTTCAGAAATCGGGCTATAAATTTGTTGTTGCTCATTGCAATTTTCACCTTAGAGCAGAGGAATCGAATAGAGACGAAGACTTTGTTGTAAACTACTGTAAAGAGCACAACCTAAAGCTATATCTCAAAGGCTTCGACACCTATGGATATATGGAAGAAAATGGCAAGAGCCTTGAAATGTCGGCAAGAGAACTTCGCTACGACTGGTTTTATGAGCTATTAGAAGAAAACAACTACGCCTATATTGCAACCGGCCACCATGCCGACGACTCCATAGAAACCTTCTTTATCAATCTTTTTAGAGGAACAGGAATATCAGGACTACACGGCATACTTCAAAAAACAAATAAAGTAATCCACCCACTTCTTTTTACCGATAGAGCAAGTATTATTAAATATCAAATACAAAACAATATAGAATTTGTTGAAGACTCCACCAATTCCTCCACACAATACACAAGGAATAAAATCCGCCACGACCTAATACCTCTACTAAAAGAAATATCTCCCAATTTCCAACGAACAATATTAAAAGAAATAGAGATATTTAGGGAAACCGAAGAAGTGTTCCGAACCCTAATTAATAGAGCAAAAGAAAAAATAATAGAAGTAGATAATAATATTGTCAAAATCCCTATCGAGAAAATAAAAACGCTTAAACCTATCAATATCTATTTGTTTGAGCTATTATCCGAATACGGCTTTAACCAATCAACCATCAACTCCATAAAAGAAGCACTTGATGAAACATCAGGCAAACAATTCTTTTCCGAAACTCACCGATTGATAAAAGACAGAGAATACCTGCTTATAACCCAAAACACACAAACCTCAACCCAAGAATATAAGATAGAAGAGGATCAAACCTTTGTTACCACACCAATAAGCCTGCAAATTGAAATATTAAGAGACCTTAGCTTTGTGAAAATTCCAAAAACAAAAGATATAGCAATGTTTGACGAAGGTAAATTGCAATTTCCACTAATCCTTAGGCGATGGAAAAACGGAGATTCCTTTTATCCCTACGGCCTAAATGGAGAAAAGAAAATATCAAACTTCTATAAGGATCTCAAATACTCAATAATTGATAAAGAAAACCAATGGCTCTTGTGCTCTGGAGATGATATAATTTGGGTTATAGGACAGCGAATTGATGAGAGATATAAAATAACCGACAAAACCAAAACAATTTATAGACTTGAATTAGATGAATAAGATAATAATCATTCTATTAGTTTTTATCCCCAATATTGTATTTTCTCAAATCAATACTACCTTAGTTCAATATAACCAAAGCATAAATAAAGACAGCTTAGAAAAAACCGTTCTTAAGCTCCAGTCATATGGCACACGTTTTTGCTTTAAACCAAATAGGAGGGAGATTGCCCAAGACCTAAAACAACAACTCCAAGCCTATGGTTTTGAAAGCAAATTAGATAGTTTCTATATCGATAATTTTGAATATCCATTTCATTCTGGCCAACTCAATAGTGGATGGCAATATAATGTGGTTGGGCAAATTAGAGGCTCCATAGCACCAGACACATTTTTTGTGGTTGGAGGACACTACGATGCAATATCATTCTTAGAACATCAAACCCCAGCCTTCGACACAACACCCGGAGCCGACGATAACGGTTCAGGAATAGCAGCCATAATGGAAATTGCCCGACTATTTCATAAACATAATATTATCCCAACCAAAACCCTACGCCTTGAGCTCTATGGTGCAGAAGAAATAGGACTAAAGGGAAGCTTTGTGGCAATAGAACGCTCCAGCAACCTACTGACCGAACATATAGCAGGAATGATGTGTTTGGATATGATAGGCAATAAAACCGACACCAGTAGCGAAGATATAATTCAATTTGTAGAATACGATAATTCCATAGCCCTAACACAATTTTGCCAAACAACCGCATACCTCTACACCAACCTAATGCCAATACCCAATACCTCAATTTTAGGCTCATCCGATAGCTATTCCTATTACCAATGGGGAAGGAAAACAATATTCCTAACTGAAGGACAATTTTCCCCCTTCTACCATAGCCCCCAAGACCTATCTTCAAACATCAACTACAATTAC
>Ga0172378_10004284_pt1 | contig 13395 bp, 10 predicted proteins | sample GrowelOW332metaG_FD_119755 | JGI IMG/M metagenome (GOLD analysis project Ga0172378, IMG submission 119755) | Groundwater microbial communities from an aquifer near a municipal landfill in Southern Ontario, Canada - Pumphouse #3_1 metaG | ecosystem: Environmental > Aquatic > Deep subsurface >...
GCAAAGTATTTGGCAATATCGTTGGCAATCGAGAAAGTAGTGAGTGCTCCGCGTGTCATAAGCAGCTGTTTGCCAATCCTTACTACATCGATAAGCTTAGTCGGCGATGAATCAAGGTCGACCATGTTGCCGGCTTCCTTCGCGGCCTGCGTCCCCGAATTCATCGCGACTGCTACATCAGCCTGAGCGAGAGCAGGGGCATCATTGGTGCCATCGCCTGTCATGGCCACAAGATGACCTTCCATCTGAAGCCTCTTAATAAGCGATAACTTCGTCTCAGGAGTAGCCTCAGCCACAAAGTCATCGACACCCGCCTCAGCAGCTATCGCAGCTGCCGTCATCGGATTGTCGCCTGTGATCATCACCGTTTTTATTCCCATCTTTCTCAGATCGGCAAACTTCTCCTTCACTCCCTCTTTGACTATGTCTTTAAGATAGATGACTCCTAAGACCTGCCTGTTTCTGCATACGACAAGGGGAGTCCCTCCCTCATTGGCGACTTTCCTCACTGCCTCCTCACAGGCTTCCGGATAGACTCCGCCAAGCCTGGTGACATACTCTCTGATGGCATCGGCGCTTCCTTTCCTTACATGCTCGGCTCCGATATCGACTCCGCTCATCCTAGTCTTTGCCGAAAACTCGATGAATGTCGCCTTAAGCGCTCCAATTCCTTCACCTCTGAGATTGAAGCGGTTCTTGGCCAATACGACTATGCTTCTTCCCTCTGCCGGCTCGTCTGCAAGACTGGAAAGCTGGCTTGCTTCGGCAAGCTCTTCCTCAGAAACTGCGCCTATCGGAATAAACTGACTGGCCTGACGGTTTCCTAAAGTGATGGTGCCTGTCTTATCAAGAAGAAGGATATCGACATCCCCAGCTGCCTTGATGGCTCTTCCTGATGTTGAAAGTACTTTTGCTCTATTCAGCCTTGACATCCCCGCTATTCCTATCGATGAAAGCAAAGCACCAATCGTAGTAGGGGCAAGACAGACTAAGAGTGCGACGATGTTCGTAAGCGATATGACCGTTCCCTGACCTGTCTGGCTTACCGCAAACTCTGAAAACGGAAGTAGGCAGGCGCATACCACAAGAAAGATGATAGTGAGGGTGACAAGAAGAATCTGGAGGGCAATTTCATTAGGCGTCTTTTTCCGTGATGCACCTTCGACCATCGAAATCATCTTATCAAGGAAGCTTTTTCCGGCTTGGGCAGTGACCTTGATGATCAGCCAGTCAGAAGTCACTGTGGTCCCGCCGGTGACTGCACTTCTGTCGCCGCCGCTTTCTCTTATGACGGGAGCAGACTCGCCTGTTATTGCTGACTCATCGACTGATGCTACTCCTACAATCACTTCACCATCCATAGGTATCTGTTCCTTGGCTTTTACAAGGACAATGTCTCCAGGCTTAAGATCGTTTGATCTGACTTCGTAAAATTCCGCATCAAGTTCCGGTGTCTTGAGCTTTCTTGCTATGACATCATGTCTTGCTTTCTTAAGGGCATCAGCCTGTGCTCTTCCTCTTCCCTCTGCTATGGCCTCGGCAAAATCGGCAAACAGGACAGTAAACCAGAGAATGATTGAAATTGCAAAGATATAAAGGCTTCCTGAATCTCTGATTCCGCCTAATGAAAGGAAGAAAAGGACAGTGGTGAGAATTGCACCCAGATAGACGACAAACATCACCGGATTCCTGATCTGGCATTTAGGGCTGAGCTTTGCAAATGACTGAAGAAGAGCACTGACGATGATCTTCCTTCGGTCATAGGTACTGCCCTTTCTGAATGCAACATTTTTCTTATCTTTTATATCTGTATTTTTCATCTTGGTATCCTCTTATCCGACATAGTCAGCTATCGGCCCCAAAGATAAGGCTGGGAAGAATGACAAGGCACCGATGATCAGTATCACGACAACAAGAAGCAATACAAACATGGCATTTGATGTAGACAATGTTCCGCTTGACTGTGCGATGACTTTCTTGGCAGAAAGAGAATAGCCAAGACTGATTGCCGCAATCATCGGAACGTATCGCGTGATAAGCATGATCAGACCGCCTGTCATATCAATCCAGCTGTTATCGCTATGAAGTCCTGAAAATGCCGAGCCATTGTTATTGGCAAAGCTTGCAAACGCATAAAGAATCTCAGTGAAGCCATGTGCGCCTTTGTTTGTGATAAAGGATGATGAAGAAGGGTAAAGCACTGTGGCTGCAGTTCCAAGAAGAACACATAGTACAGGCGGGAGAATGATAAGACAGACCATTTTCATCTCAAAACTTCCTATCTTCTTTTTGAGATATTCAGGCGTCCTTCCGACCATCAGCCCAGCTATGAAGACAGTAAGTATCGCAAAGGCAAGCATTCCGTATAATCCGCTTCCTACTCCTCCATAGACGATTTCTCCAAGAAGCATCAGGAACAATGGCCAAAGCCCGCCAAGGGGAGTAAAGGAATCAAGCATCGAATTGACTGATCCGTTTGAGGCTGCCGTAGTCGATATTGCCCATAAGGAAGACAAACCGGTTCCGAATCGAGTCTCTTTTCCTTCAATATTCCCGCATGCGAGAATATTGTCTGAAAGTTCAGTCCCTTTGTATTCAAAGCATGTGCAGACAATAAGACAGACTATGAAAAGAACACTCATCGCCGCTAGGACGGCCACCCCCTGCCTTGAATCCTTGACTGCCTTTCCGAAGGTGAAGCATAGACCGACAGGTATGACCAGAATGGACAGATTCTCGAGAAGATCGGTGAAGGGAGTCGGATTCTCAAACGGGAAAGCTGAATTGGTATTGTAAAATCCACCGCCGTTTGTAAAAAGCTGTTTTATCATTTCCTGACTTGCAACAGGTCCAAGATAAAGAGTCGAATCTGTTCCCTCAAGTGAGACATAGCTTATGTTGGCCTGATAGGTCTGAGGAACGCCGTCTAAGACAAGAAGGAATGAGCCGAAGAAGCAGACAGGAATCATGAAGATGGTGATTCTTACGATATCAGCCCAGAAGTTTCCGAGGTTTCTTGCTTCATTGGAGGCGAATCCTCTCAAAAGGGCAAACAGGACTGATATTCCGACTGCTCCTGATAAGAAATTGGCGACTGTGAATCCCAATGTATCTGTAAGATAGCTTGCCTGGGTTTCCCCAGAATATGACTGCCAGTTTGTGTTGGTGATAAAGGATATCGCTGTATTGAAGGCAAGCTGAAAGCTCATCCCTTTAACATTGTTCGGATTAAGGAATAGATATCCTTGAAGCATCAGCAGTCCAAAGAGAAATACGAATCCAATTGTAGAGAATATAAGAAGAGACTTGATGTAGGTCTTTATCGTCATCTTCTCTTCAGGATCTACTCCCATCAACAAGAAAAGGAAGCCTTCAAGGGAACGGGAGGCTTTCTTCGTGAAGACCGGTTCACCAAGGTAGATCTTATAGAATACCCTCCCGAACAGGTATCCTATTCCTATTACAAGAATAAAGAACACCAGATCCTGAAAGACAGTGAAGACTATATCAGTATTCATATTTTTCCTCCATCATTGAAAAGAACATAGCAGAGATAGACAAGCAAAACGAAAGCCATGACAGCGGCTATGATGATGACGATGCTCATAATCTGTCTTTCTCTTCCGTTCCGTAATCCATCTTGCCGAAATCGTTGCCTGAGAGAGAGAATGCCGTGATTCGTCTAAGATTGTTTATAGAAGGAACATACGATGAATCGATCTGGCAGGCAATCCTATAGCATTTGATGGCATTGATGATGTCGCCGTCTAGCTCATAAAAAATGCCCATGAGATTAAATCCCAGCGGATTGAGGAGATCTTTTGAGATGTTGTCTCTTATGATTCTTTCCGCTTTTGCAATCTGACTGTCTTTAAGCATGTCAGAGGCCATTTTCATGCTATCCAAGTAATTCAAAGAAATGTTCATACAAAAATGATTGTAGTTTTTCAGGCATTAAAAAGGGATTAATCATATCCAATCCATATTAAGACGGCATTAAGATTCCAGAATAATAAAGCTTCTCAGGATATTTTGTTCATTCCGTATCCAATTCCTACATGAGTCTCTATAAGAGGATCTTCATATGGATCATCAAGAAGCTTCCTTCTTAATCCGGCCATGAAAACCCTCAGCCCATTAGAGTCAATCCCGTCAGGTCCCCAGACATGAGTGATTATGAAATTATGAGTGAGGGTCTTTCCGATATTGTCAGCCAGAAGCTTCAAAATATCGTATTCGATTTTCGTCAAATGAATTTCCTTTCCTTTGGAATAGACCTTGTGGGCATCAGAGTCAATTTTAAGATCTCCGTTTACAAAGACAGGGGATGTTGGCTCATCCTTTTTCCTGTTTCGTATCGATGCCCTGATTCTTGCCATCAGTTCTCCGACTGAGAAAGGCTTCTGCACATAGTCATTGACGCCTAAATCAAGACAGGCAATCTTTTCCTCAGAGTCGCTTCTTGCGCTTACGACTATTATCGGGATATTGTTGCTTATCACCCGCAAGGCTTCGATGACTTCCTTGCCATCGATATCCGGAAGACCCAGATCAAGAAGGATAAGGGAAAACGGCTGACTGGATGCAAGATTTATTCCTTCTTTCCCGTCTGATGCCTTGACTGCCTCGAATCCTTCTTCCTTCAGAGAAATGCCAAGAAGCCTCTGAATCGCATCGTCATCTTCGATTACCAGTATTCTGTTCATTGGATTTCTCCTCCTTAGGCAGTATGAATTCGAATCTCACATGGCCGTCTTTTGTATTAAGGCAGCCTATCTCTCCGCCATGAGCCTCGACTATCATCTTGCATATGGCAAGACCGACTCCTATTCCGCCTTGTCTCTCATTGGTGGTGTAATACATCTCAAAGACATGATCAATAGCATAATCTGCTATGAGAGTTCCGTCATTCTCAATCCAGAAAGCATATGAGAATCCGGAATCAAATACCTTAATCCAGATATTGCCGTCATCCTTAGTATGCTGGATGGCATTGGTGAGAATATTGATTATCACCTGTGTTATCAGTGTGGCATCCATATCGACAAACACAAGGCCTGTGGGCATATCATAGTGAATCTTTCTTCCGCCTATTATTCCGTTTACTCCTCTGACTGCCTCTGGGATGACCTCCTCAAGGGCTTCAGGCTTTTTCTTCACTGTCATCTTCTTGGAATCTATTCTTGTCAGGGTGAGGAGATTCTCGACAAGCCTTATGGTCCATTCTGATTTTGATGAGATGTCTTTGAGTATCTCATCTTTCTGCCCCTTTTCAAGCTCAGAATGATTGAGAAGAAGATCAGCGCCTGTCTTCATTGAAGTCAAGGGGGTTCTCAGGTCATGAGATATGCTTCTAAGAAGAGTGCCTCTGACATTTTCGATGTCAGCCTCATGACGAAGAGCGGAGTTCCTGAGATCCAGCTCATTTATCTTCTTCATATGTTTCTTGTATGAATATGTAAGAGCACTGATGAACAGTCCCACTGTAAGCATCAGGAAGAATGTGATCAGATACTGGAGGTCACTGACACCAAGAGTGAATCTGGGAGTAGTGAAGAAGAGATTGTAGAACACTACGGAAAGAATCGACTGCAGTGTCGAATAGATGAAGGTGTTGGTAAAGAATCCTGTCAGTATTATTCCCATGATATAGACGATGATGAAATTCAGGTCATTGATTTTCAGATAATCGAAGAGAAAGCAGATTCCGTTTGTTATCCCAAAGGACAATATGAAAGCCGCGACATCGATGCCCCAGGGATGCCTGTAGAAGAACCTGTAATATCTTCCTTGGGCCTTTTCAGGCTTTCGCTCTTCATTTTTCATTCGGATATTATATCATTTCAAATCATGATCTATAAAAAAGGCTAAAAGTGATGTTCAGGATATGTCTTTAAAATAGACGATATCATCTTTGGTTATTACCTTTGGAGCATTATCTGTGGTTCTCTTCAAATCTTTGATGATACGATACCTTTTCTTCATTATTTATGTGAGAGGCTTTTTGGCTTTGGACTCAAGCTTGACCATCTGCTGATAGATTATGGCAAGTTCCTTCCCTGTTATAAACAGTTAGACTAATTTGTTAAGTCACAAGACCAACCGACAGCCTACAAATCCAATACGTTGTGTCTGACACAAAGTGATGTAAGAAAGACAATATGAAAAAGAAAATAACTCAAAAACATACTATCGACACTCAAAGAGGATAATAAAAAATGAACCAGGCAGATATGATCATCGCGTTCTTCGGTGAGCTGATATGGTTCTAGTCTGATTGATGACACCTTAGAAAACACGAACCTCTTAATAATTTTACCAGGAGGTTTCGGTTTTAGGTCCGAAGAGAAAGACTATTTTCACGAGCGTTATCGGATGGCAGATTTCAGAAAGAATTAAAAATAAGTACAATTGATTCATAAAGGCCTAAAACAACAACTGAAAATCAGTTCATAAAAATCCCTTTTGAGATAGCAAGTCTAAAAGCTGTGAGTAAGGACAGGCTTTCAATGAAAGAAATATGAAAAGGATAAACTAAAGTGTTGCTGAGCAGTCGTAAACGTCTGGTTTTCTGAGCATAATCCCTGATGAGAATATCTTTCCCCTGTTTCGGAATGAGAATCCCTGAAAACCACCTTGTCAGATTCGAAGTCTACATATATGGAATCCCAACAGAAGTTGATTGTCACATTGTATCAAGAAGACCTTGAATAATCACAATGCAACGCGGAGACGGCATTCATTTAGTAAGAGCTAACAACACTATTTTTTATCTTTCTCTATTTTTATCGCTTTAAGAAATATAATCTTGCTATCTAAGTTAAATTTATGTTCTTTGGAACATAAATATTCAGTTTAGATCGCAAATATAAATTCCAGATTCCTTCACCAAGTTTTTTTCAAAGATAATAGCGGCCGAATACAAGGGATACCTTTGATAATATAAGCGTTCATTATGATAATTATTGAATTCAATGGCTTCTAAAACAACTGTGATAGATAGAATTGACTTCTTAGCAGATTCAAATGAAATAAAGTTATCTAAAAAAGAATAAAACCAATATCTTCATTACTAAAATAACGAAGTCATTGAAAGTTATAGATTATAACTATGATATTTCATATACTATTGTAAAGGAAACCAAACCCTGATTAGCTGTTATTAATAAGGAAAAATAGGTAGGAAAGAATGAAACACGATGAAGACGATCTGATAAAGAACGATATTCCAGTGGTTTGCTACGAAATAGAAGGAGAAAGCGAACTGCCATTTATCAATGATGGCAAATCTTATGGGTATAAATCCGCTAATATCGATCTGAATTATTCAGGCAAGGCATATATGGGGTTTTATTATGGTAAACCCAGAATGTCTTTTAATGAAATTAAAAAAGATATGACTGAAAAAGCCGTGGATAAATTCGAAGAAGTGAGAAAAACTGTAACATCTCCCAAGTTTTTCAAGGAAAACGATGAATTCTATCCCGAATATGAAAGGCTCTCAGATATAGTACAGAAGTATCGACATAGGCGTGACGGTAATCCAGACGTAATAAAACTCAATAGTTTCATCGACAAACATGGCGGTCTACAATTTGAAACCCGTCGTTACGACATCAAATACAATTCAATGTTTTTTATTTACTGCGTTGAAAAAATCAAAGAAGACAGGGTCGCATGCCAGACTTCTCTGGCAGAAAAAGAAAGCCACGCTTCTTTGAAAAGGCGTATAGAGATGGCAAATGCCCTTATTGACAATGAGGAAAATCCTGTTAATTTAGAAAAGAATTATTTTGAATATTACTTGGGATTTATTGAAGAAAACTACCATTCTGCAATAACTTCAATCACCAAATCATTGGTCGACCATCAGGAAGTTTTTCTGCTTTACCCAAGAAACGGTAACTCCCAAAGATATGTACTCCCTTTTATCCCTGAAATAAGAGATGCAAATCTATCGTCATTCACTCTTGAAGATTATCTCTACGCATCACCAAACACGCTTTATAGATTTAAGCAAACTCATTGATTGTAATAAGCACTTGCTGTTGGACTATGAAAAACCTAATACAACATTTTAACACCAATTGGATTCTTTCCGTTTTCCCCCAACCCAATAGTCAAAGTAGATAAGGCAGCAAGCTTTTCTGCTTTCCTGATTCAAAATTAGATAGTCCCTTCAGGTGAGGGCTATTTTTCAACTTTGAAAAGACGCTGTATCGTTTTGATATTTATGGCAACAAATACAAAACATACGATATTTCATTCGCTGTCAAAGAAAGAAAAGAGAGTTCTTTCACTTTTGGTTTTTATTCATTTAAAGACCTCAATAGTGGAAGAGACCCCATAATTCAGGCGGAGACTGGGATCAAAGTAATTCTCAAGGGAAATGGTTTTTCTTCTTTGAGAGGGACAAACGGAGTTATTACTCGCAACAGCAAAACGTCTACATCGACAAATGAAATTAAAACAATATCCGCATTGTCTGTTTATGATTTAGTCATTTCATATTCAAATCAGCAAGGATCTTCACTAACGATTATTGGAGGAAAAGGAGCCGCAGGCGCCAAAGGTGGAAACCAATCTGGAGCGGATACCATGAGTGGAAGCACAAGCAGTTGGAGACACGGAACTAAAGGCAGTGACGGAGCTGTCGGCATTTTCTGCAATTCATGTCTGATAAATTCCAAAACTGTTTCAATATATGGTGGAAATGGTGGAAAAGGAGGAAACGGAGGCAATGGCGGTAATGGCGGTTCCGGAATTAATTATCATGATTCAGTAGTAAACAAATACGGCGTTATTATTTCTGGTGGTTCTGCTGGAGTTGGCGGTAGTCATGGCCAATCATATTCTAATGGTGAAACGGGAAACAATGGGTCTTCGGGGCATGACGGCCAATCCATAGTTAAAATTTAGGATAGCTTTCAGCGACCAAAACACCTTCACTTGCTATCCAATGAAGGTGTTCCACAAGCAAAGTTTTTTATACCGTGTCCATGATAAAGGGTACACATTATTTTGATCTCCCGCGTTTTCTTTTCAATTGGTCAGAATCTTTGGGGAACAGGCCAAGAAATTACAGCAGTTCGCCATCCGAGGGGTTCATCCTTACAAGATCTCAGACGGATTTGGCAAAGGCCTTGAGCAGCCTGAAGGTTTTCGGAAAGAGGGCATTCATGGTCAAAAGAAAACGTCAACACACTTTTGGCGGTATATTCTCAAAAATTAAGAGCTTCTCTTTCTTTAAATTGTCTGCTATGCAGAGAAAGTCTAGATAAACCACTCTGTTCAAATTAGCACTTCTTTCATGTCTGTTAGCTAAAATTAAAACAACAAGAGGTAATTATAATGAAAATTTTTATTAGAACTCTGTTTATTCTCGGTTTCGTCTTTCTGATAGCATATTTTGTGCTCTTTTTTCGACCTTTATCTATTATTCTTTTCGGAAAAGCTTTCTTCGACAAATTAAATGATACCATCCCTTTTATTAATTACCTCTTTATTCCAGGAATAGTTTGTTTAGGACTCCCTTATTTTATCTACTTTTTCACAAAATCCGCTTTCCCTTTGTCAAAAAACAAAAAGAATTCAACCGCTATAAATCAGGAAAGCCGTCCAAACGAAAACACTATTTCTCCAATAGTTCCTGTAAATTCAAGCCTTCCGACGGCTCCTTCAGCTCAGCTTGCTACTCAACCAGTTCCTACTGATCCAAATGCTCTTAATAATCCTTCTTATCAATCGAAAAACCTTCCCTCTTCCACTACCTCTCAACCAAGTGAAAGTTTCTTTGATGGTTCCCTTATTCAATTATTCGGTTATAAAATATTGGGAAATTTTCTTTTACTGATTACCTTAGGAATAGCCTATCCCTGGATTATGTGCATGATTGAAGGATGGGATAAGAAACACACAGTAATTAATGGTAATCGACTGAAGTTCAATGGTACTGGCGGACAGCTAATCGGAAACTATCTGAAATGGATTTTCCTAAGTATAATCACACTTACAATCTATGCTTGGTTTATTCCTATTAAAATACGCAAATGGAAAGTCAAGCATACTGTTTTATGCCAGAAAAATTAGTTCGAAAAGACTGTTTCTTTAAAAAAGTGTTGATTCAGTTTCCACTTCTGACAACATATTAAATTAGAGAAGGATAAACTAAAGTGTTTCCAGATTGCGGTAAACGTCCAATTCTCTCTGAATAATAAATGAAAAATTATTTTTCCTGTTTTCTCTCATGGAGTCTTCTCCTTTCGTGAGACTTAGGAAACGCCACCGTCTTTCCAATATCATACAACATGAAAAGCTGCTCTAAGCCTATCAGAAAGGCTTAAAGCAGCTTTGATAATATTAGATTTTCCGTTCTTGACTAACGAAGATACAGAATCATAGAGAGAGCATACATGAAGACAAGACCGGCAATCATCGGAACTGAAGTTCTCTTGACAATGTCCTTTGGTGACGCATGAGTTGCTCCAGCTACGATACAGACAACGGCGGAAACAGGGGAAACTGCTCGTAATAAGTTACCGGCTAAGCCCATCGGTATAGTTACGGCAATAGGATTGATGTTGGCAGCCTGTGCTAAAGTGACCATCAGAGGTACCATCGCATAGAAGAGAGCAGTTCCAGAACCAGAGAGCAGGACAATCAAAGCGGTGAGAAGAACTAAGACAAGAGGTAAGACCCAGCCGGTTGTGGTGTTTCCGGTCATGGCATTCTGGAGGAATGAGATAAGACCGATGCTCTTTAAGCCGTTGACGAACATAGTGGCAGCGACTAATAAGAGGACAGTAGAGAAAGAGGCAGCCATGCCCTTGCCAAACTCAGATGTTTCCTTCACAGCCAGTTTGATAGGATTCTTCTCAATGCCTCTTCTGACAATCTCACAGAGGAAGGCAAAGATAAAGGAGATGATAGTGGCGATTTCAACTGACATATTGACTTTGATACCAGTGGACTGAATGATGAAGATGATCAACAGTATGATGATAGGGAGAACAGGCAATAAGGCCCAGATGATCTTATAGGCCATATTTCCCTTGATTTCACTGACAGCCTTTGAAGAATCGACTGTGATGTTTTCAGAGGAATTATTACTGCCCGCTGCTGCCATGCAGAGTTTTCCGTTGCCGTTAGTAGCAGAAACAGTGTTGTTTTCTTCATCGGCATTCTTGTTATTGTCAGACGCATTCAAAGCCTTCTTGGCATCTTTAGAATCACAGAACTTCTGCCAGAAAGGATGGACAATAGCCATGACAAACAAAGTAGGAATAGAGACAACGGCATGATACTTGAAGACATAGGTAGAAGCAGTCAGACCTTCAAAGTCAGTGTACTTGGCCAATTCTTCGGCGATAGCGATATTATCAGCGCCAAGAGGAGTAGGCATGACAGTGGCAGTAGTGGCAATGACAGCGGCAGCTGTCAGTTTGCTCATACCGGAAGCGACTAACACAGGATATAAAGTAGCTAAGAGAATAATTGACAGAGAAGAAGCAGAGGGAATGACCAGAGAGAGAAGGTTGCCGATAAGGAAGACTATCGGAACTAAGATGTAGGGAGACTTGATATGCTTAAGAGGCTTAGTCAGAGCATAGACTGTCGCCTGATTGGCACCGATTACCGACATAAAGGCCGTATAGCCGCCTAGCATCAGAATTGTCAGACCGGATTTTGGCAGAATAGCCGTAAAGGAGTTGACGATCATCTGGAAGGGAGCAAGACCGGGGATTGCGTAATCCTTGATGATTGTCATACCCATAAAATAGGCAACGACGCAGAGAAGCAGACCGACACCGAAAAGAACCAATTTGATATCAGCTTTCTTAATCAATAGCCAGACGACTATCAGAATAGAAAGAACAGCGAATATCCACATGGTTACAACTTGACCTGTACTCATATATATTTCCTCTAATTCCTTTACAAAACAACTGATTACTTACAGACTTTGATGGCGTCTTTCAGCCATTTTCTGAAGAGATCGCCGTCGATATCTAAGGCGACCTTCACATTCGGAGACATCTTCATATACCCTTTTAAGTCAGCGACTGTCATACCATAGGTGAGACCCTTATTGGTATCGACAGCGACGTAAGTATCCTGGAAAGTGTACATCTCAGGACAGAGCAGGTAAGAAATGGCGCAGCTATCGTACATTTTCAGTCCGTTAGCCAATCCGTGACTTCTATAGTGCTGGAAGAGAGAATAAATCATCAGACCGGTTTTGTTATAGCCGCGGATTTCCTTTGAATCATCAGGATAGACAAGAGCCTTAAGGCCGACATCAAGACCCAACATCGTAATAGGAAGACCAGAGCTGAAGACCACTTCAGTCGCCTCCGGGTCAGAGGCAGCATTGAATTCACCCATCGGAGTGAAGTTTCCTCTTCCTGTCGTTCCGCCCATCATCGCAATCTCTTCAATGTTGTTTTTGACTTCTGGATAAAGAATGAAGAGAAGAGCGATGTTGGTGAGAGGGCCAATAGCAACCAAAGTGATCTTCTCTTTGGATTCGAGTATCGTCTTTCTCATAGCTTCAACGGCACTATAAGGAAGAAGATTGCTCTTATCGCCTTCCTCAAAGTCATAGCCATCCATACCGGATTCTCCGTGCACGTTAGCGGCACTGATAGTTGGTTTGAGGATATGACCCTGACAGCCTTTGCTAACCGGAATCGACCTGTTGAAGAATTTAAGTATCTTCAAAGCATTGGACGTAGTCTTAGAAACATCGACATTCCCAGCAACAGTAGTGATTAACCTGACATCGAGTTTATCTGAATTAAGGGCTACTGCAATAGCTACGGCATCATCAATACCTGGGTCAGTATCGATGATTATTGGACGTTTATTCATTTTCCATTCCTCCTTTTTTATTAATAAAATCCAATGTCTCTTTTAAAGTTGGCATCCCAGTCTGTGCCCCTACTTTCAGGCACTTGAGGGCGGAAGCTGCTGAAGCAAAAGAAGCAGACTTAGTCAGGCTCCAGCCGTTAGATAAGCCGTAGCAGATAGCTCCAAGATAGGTATCACCGGCTCCAGTTGAATCAAGGGAGTCGACTTTATAGGAATCGATATGTTTTGCTTCCTCTTCGTAAAAGACTTCTGAGCCTTTGACACCTAAAGTGATGATCAGGTTCTTCAATCCTTTTTCTCTCAAGAACTGATAGGCTTTCTTGCCTTCTTGGATAGAAGTAGGATAAATAGCAGTAAGGGACTTACATTCCGTCTGATTAACAATCAGTAAATCAAGATACTGATAAATATCAGCAGGAAGGTTAGAAGCAGGAGAAGGATTCAAGACCGTCAGCATCTTAGCTTTAGAAGCGGCTTTAATAGCCTTAAACACTTCTTCTTTGTTAGTCTCTAACTGAGTAACAA